>Ga0137397_10001171_pt1 | contig 18341 bp, 17 predicted proteins | sample czorhiz116metaG_FD_106658 | JGI IMG/M metagenome (GOLD analysis project Ga0137397, IMG submission 106658) | Vadose zone soil microbial communities from Angelo Coast Range Reserve, California, USA - czorhiz1.16 metaG | ecosystem: Environmental > Terrestrial > Soil > Vadose zone | place: USA... | reverse complement strand
CTTCCCCGCATCGGCGCAGTTAGCGCACAAAGGTGGGAAGGATCGGCTCTTCGTGAAAAATGTGTAGAGCGCCGTGGCGCAAAGGAGAAGCAAGATCGCAGCAGCCAACCGCCGAGACCTCGGAGTTCCTCATTCGTCTAGGGCCGGGGCCGACCCCGTCCGAGGACCGCGCCGACCGCGTAGGCGCCCAGCGCACATGCGACGGACAGCCAGGCCGGCGGGATCGTGACGGCCAGACCACTCCATCACCGCCCCCATGAAGCGTCGTCCATGACATGACAAGTGACCCAAGGCCGGCGCGGACGGCGATGCCGAGGCCACCCGGCGAGGCTCGACGTCCATACCGTCGCCCCAGTAGAAACAACGCCAACGCCGACACACCCAGCAGTACAGCGTACAGCAGCGCAACCGTCCTCGGCGGGAGGATCACGTCGCCAGACCCTCGGGCTCGGCATCCGTCGAAGTGGTGGGCGGAACAGGGATCGAACCTGTGACCTCGGCCTTGTAAGGACCGCGCTCTCCCAACTGAGCTATCCGCCCCCGCCAAGTCTATCAGGGATTTGCGCCACGGGATTCCCGGGCGTGGGGCCCGACGCTACCGAGAACGCTACCGAGTCCATCTTCCGCGCCGCCTCGGCGGGGTCCGTCGCGCTCACGATGTTGTAGCGGTCGAACACGCTCCGCGTCTTGTGCCCCGTGATCGCCATCGCGACGCGCTCGCTCACGCCCACCGCCACCATGTTGAGTACGGCGGTGCGCCGCAGGTCGTGGCGGAGGGCCGCGAGCAGGCCAGCCTTCGGGTTCGCCTTCAGCCACGCCCGTCGTTTCTCCCTGGCCTCTCCCGTGAGCCCGCCTAGCTCCGCCTCCAGGCACGCCGTGCCCAAGCCTTGCGGAAGTCGCGGCGGCGCGTGCCCTTGAGTCGGGGCGACCCGGCCGGGTGCGGGAACACGTGCGGGATGATCCGCTTCAGCTCGCGCTGCAGTTCGTCGACGCGCCCGAGTTGGTCGGTGAGCAGGCGATGGATCTCCGGCGTGAGGTAGACAACGCGGCCGGCGCCGTTCTTCGTCGAGCCCGGGTCCAAGCGCAGCGTGCCCGCGGCCAGGTCCACGTTGCGCCGCTCCAGGGCGAGCACCTCGCTCTGCATGCGTCACCCGTAGGTGTACGCGATCGACACGGCCACCCGCAGGTCCTCCGGCAAGCGGCGCCGGAGGTCGACGAACTGGTCTCGCTCGAAGAAACCGCTGCGCGCCGCACCCTCCTTGAGCTTCTCCAGCAGGGGCAGGCGCGTGAGCTTCTTGTTCTTGTAGCTGAGCCGCAGCATCTTCGTCAGCGTGCCGAGTTCGCGCCGGACGGTCGAGGCCACGACGCCCTGGCCCAGCCGGTGAACGATGTAGGCGTCGACCTCCGGCTGCCCGATGGCGCCCACACGGTGGCCCGCGAAGAACGCGTCCAGGTGCTGCACGCGGCGAGCGTACTCCTTCAGGTCACGCGAGCCCTGCGGCCAGAAACAGGGGGGGTGCAAACTTTTCATACCACCACCTTTCTGCTTGACGGTGCGTGCATCGTGAGATACGAAAAGGCCCAACCGTAAGGAGGCTCTCCATGAGATCGGCACAAAGGTTCGCCCGCTCGCTCCTCTTAGTCATCCTTTGGGCATTGCCGCAGTCCGCTGTGGCCGCCAAGCCGCTCACCATAGGCGACGGCACACCGGCGAGTTGCACGGAGGCGGCGCTGCAGGAGGCTCTAGCGATCGCAACCGCGAGTGGCGGTGGCACCATCAAGTTCAATTGCGGCGGCGATCCCGTCACCATCCCCCTGACCGCGACCCTGACCCTCCCGAACGAGACGACGATCGACGGCGACGCGGTGATCGCGCTCTCGGGTCCCCTCGTTGGATACCTCATTGTCGTGGATCAGAACAATACTGCCGTCCTGAAGAGTCTGACGATCACGAACCCCATCGTTGACGGGGCGGGCTTGCTCAACGAGGGTATACTCACCATCAAAGACAGCACCTTCTTCAACAACCGCGGTGGCGGGCTCTCCAACGAGGGAACGCTCACCGTCAAGAACAGTACATTCGCCGACAATGGCGATTACCGCCATTCCGGCGGCATCTTCAACGGGGGCACGCTCGCCGTCAAGAACAGCACATTCTCCGGCAACATCGCGGCGGTCGGTGGCGCCCTGATCAATTCCGGCGAGGCTACCATCAACGACAGCACGTTCTCCAGGAACAAATCCGACCAGGTCGGCGGCGGCATCTTCAACATGGGCACGCTCACTGTCAAGAACAGCATGTTCTCCGACAATGGCACCACCTTTAGCGGTGGGGGCATCCATCAGCAAGCGGGCACGCTCGCCGTCGAGAACAGCACGTTCTCCGGCAACAGCGCCGTCGATCGCGGCGGCGCCATCAACGGCGTTGCAACCATCAGTAACAGCTTGTTCTCTGGCAATAGATGCCAATCTCGTGGCAACGGCGGCGCCCTGTTCGGTAAATTCGTTATCGAGAACAGCGTATTCTCGGGTAACACGTGCGGCTTCGGCGGTGCACTTCACGGTGGTGGGGACATCACCGATAGCAGCTTCTCGCACAACAGCGCCGCTTTCCAGGGGGGCGCCATCCGCGCCCTCGGTCAGCTCACCATCCGCGACAGCAGCATCACCGAAAACACCGCGGGTGGAGCCGGCGGCGGCATCTATTTCTGCTGCGGCAACCCACCGACACTCATAAACACGTCGGTGACGGGCAACACGCCGGACGACATCGCCCCATAAGGACGGGGCGCGAGCGTCACCGCGCCGCCTCGTCAGAACGCCGTTAAACGGGAGTAGACGGCGATAAGAGCCAAAGAAAAACCCCTCGGTAAGTTATCGGTTTACCGAGGGGCTCGGTCAGCAGTTACGCCTTGTAAGGACCGCGCTCTCCCAACTGAGCTATCCGCCCGCGCGTGAACGATCAGGGAATCGCGGAACGCTCGTTATCGTAGCCCCCTCCTCCTTCGGAGGGCGTGTCTGCAGGAAATTCAGAGCGCATGCGCTTCCAGACGAAGTACTCCTCGCCGTTCCTGTCCCTTTGGATCCGTCCTCGCCAAACCCCACCATCGTGGTCCACGGCGACGGCGTTGTGGGGCATGACTTACACCATCCCTCCTCGGCCGTCCGACTGTCGTCGGTGGGCTGATGGGCGTCGATCGCAGCGCGCACAGACGCGCATAACCCTACCTCAGGATGGCCCAGAGAGACTTCAGCCAGCCATGAACCTTTTCGATCCACGTCTCCCCTTCCGGCACCCGTCGGACGACGACATCGTCGACCCACACCTTCATCGGCCCTTCGGCCACGAAGCGAAGGTCGAGATCGGCTCGATCTCCGGAGTTGAAGTCCAACCGGTAGAGCTTCCACCCTTGGCCGGCGCCCGACACCTGAATCCTCGGCTCGTCCCAGGCCACCGAGCTTCCGTTCGGGCTCAGCCACAAATCACCCTCGCGCTCCATGCGGTCGACCTTCGCCCAGAAGCTCACGTTGTAGCCGGTCCGCTGCTTGACGCGGATCCTCTGGGCGAGAGTCGAGTAGACCTCGGGCTGCTTGTCGCTGCGATGCTCGATCGCGAGCGCGAACCGGCCGCCCGGCCGATGCTCGGTCGGGTCGGAGCGCCAGTCGGCGACCGCCATCTGGCCCGTCTGCGCGTTCTTGGTCGCGAGGTAGTGGTTGAGGCGCGCGGCTCCGCGATACGCGGGGAAGTCCTCGAGCCATCCGGTGCCCCAGCCCACCAGGCGCGCCTCGAAGGAGCCATTCGCGACGTTGTTCGAGCTCGCGGGCACCAGCACGAAATACCAGAGGGCACCGAAGAAGACGACCAGCCACACCGCCAGGAGCACGGCGATCGAGAGCTTGGGGGCGTGCAAGTAGAATTCGACGAGGAACTCGCTCGCTCCGTCGGACATCCGATCGATCGCGCGATCGTACATCGTGGCTCTTCCCTTCCGGCTCTGGGCCTGTACCCACCCTAAACCACCCAAAGAGGGCCAACCAAGCAAAGAAAAGCACCTCCGTAAGTCAGCGATGTCGTCGGCTTGCGAGGAGTCGGTCCGAGGCTGTCTACCGCGCGGACACGCTGCGGTGGTCGAGGTCGTGCTCCCACGTCGGATCCGCGACGTGACGGAGCTCGTGGGCGAGGCACTCGTAGTCCCCGTCGGCACAGTAAACCTCGATGCGGCCGTTCGGATAGCGCATGATGCAGCCGCGATTGTTGCCCCCACCGGCCGCACAGACGTGACGCACGTCACCGATATAGAGCGTGACGGGACCGTTCTTGTAGCCGACGAACGGCGCCGCCGAGCATCCGCCAAGCATGACGGCCAGCACGCCCATCGCGGCGATCAGCACCGTGCGCATGACGACGGAACACAGCACGAAAGGTGCCAGCGAGCGAGGGCCCGCAAACGTCGATGAGCACGGAATTTATTGCGGGGGCGCCGCAGGCCCTCGCGGAACAGGCTGGCACGGCGGGTGACAATATCGGGAGGGGGCTCCCCGCCGGAGCGCTCAGGCCTGGAGCCCGAGCGCGGCCAAGCGTCCGCTCGTCGGCACGCCGTCGGCGTCCCAGCCGCGCAGCGCATAGTACGCGTCGAGCATCGCGGCGAGCTCCGCCGGCGGGCAATACATGCCGGCCGAGGGCCCGTCGGGGATCGGCTCGTGCATCACCTTCCACGGCAGGACGTCCTGGCCGCGGCGCACGCCCTCGCGCACGTTGAACAACCGCTCGAGGTTGATGATGCGCTCGCCCACGCGCTCGAGCTCCTCGACGGTCACGTCCCAGCCCGTGACCGCGCGGACCATCGTCGCGTAGGGATCGCCGACGAAGAGACCGAAGCCGCGCTCGGACGTGAAGCGGCACAGGACGAGCGAATCGCCGAGCGCCGTGAAGTGCTGGCTCCGCGCGGCGAAGGCGGGCTTGTCCGTCGTGCCGCGCCGGTCGAAGCCCTGGGCGTACTGGGGCGTGGGCCGCGTGTCGTGGTGGCTTCCGCCGCGGGTCGCGGTGGCGTAGCCGATCGAGAGCCCCTTGAGCGCGCGTGCCGAATGGGCGGGCAGCTCGAGCCCCTTGACCGCGTACACGAGCTTCGTCCCCTCGGGATGGACGGACGCGGCGAGCCGCCAGGCGCCCTCGGCCAGGCGCGTCCCGAACCCCTCTCGGCGCGCGGTCATCTCGACGAGGCGGAGCATGCCGCGCCAGTCGCCCCAGCCGAAGGGCACGCCGACCTCGCTCTTGTCGAGCCAGCCGCGCTCGAGCGCTTCCGCGACGAAGGCCAGGGTGACGCCGAGCGAGATCGTGTCCATCCCGAGCAGGTCGCAGAGGTCATTGGCCAGGATGAGCGCCTCGGGGTTCGAGATGCCGAGCATCGGGCCGAGCGCGAAGATCGTCTCGTACTCGGGCATCTTCGCCTTCGTGCCGGCGAACTCGCCGTCGGCGATCGCGTACTGCTTGCCGCAGGCGACCGGGCACTTGAGACAGGTCGTGTCGCGATCGTGGTAGTGGAGCTTCATCTCCTCGCCGCCGACGGCCCGCGCCTCCGCGAACGTCTCCTGGCGCAGGTTGTAGGCGCCGAGACCGCCGAGCGCGTTGATCGGGCCGACGAGGAACGGCGTGCCGAAGGTCGTGAGCGCCTTGGTGCCGGTCTTGAGCGGCTCGCGCGTCTCGTCGACCAGCGCCTTGAGCGCCGCGGCGTCGGCGATCTCGGTCTTGCGCGCGCCCTTCACCACGACCGCCTTGAGGTTCTTGGCGCCGAGCACCGCGCCGATGCCCCCGCGCCCCGACACGCCCTCGCGGTTCTTCCAGTAGTGGGCCATCGCCGCGAAGCGCACGCGGCGCTCGCCGGCCGGACCGATCGCGATCGCGTCGGCGTCGGCGCCTTCGGCGGCCACCAGCGCGTTCACGGCGTCGCGCGTCGTCGTGCCCCAGAGCTCGGGCGCCGGCTTCACCGTGGCGCCCGCCTCGGTCACCGAGAGGTACGAGGGCGCCGCCGCGCGGCCCGAGATCACGACGGCGTCGAAGCCCGTGCGCTTGAGCGTCGCCGGGAAGCGTCCGCCGAAGGTCGAGTCGAAGAAGAGGCCGGTCAGGGGTGACTTGGTGGCGACGCAGGCGCGGCTGTTGCCGGGCACCGTCGTGTCGGTGATCGGCCCGACGCTGAAGACGACCGCGTTGCCCGGGTCGAATGCGTCGCCACGCCCCGGGACGTGATCGTAGAGCAGGCGCGCGGCGAGGCCGTTGCCGCCGAGGAGCGCCCGGGCCGTGCCTTCGTCGAGCGACTCCTGGCGCGTCGTCCCCGCCGTGAGGTCCACGAACAGGAGACGGCCGCCGTAGCCCTTCACCTCCCGATGTCTTTCAGTCCCTTGCGGGCCTTTTCGAGCACGTCGGCGGGAGCATCCTTCTGAGCCAGGAGCTTCCGGTACACGACCTCCGCCGCGTCGTTCTGCTTGAGCGCGGCGAAGCAAGCACCGGCGCCAAGCAGGCCGCCCCGGCCCGCCGGCGAGTCGGGCGCGACGTACGCGGCGGTCATGAAATACTCGGCGGCGGCGAGGTTGTCGCCCTCGCCCTGGTAGGTCTCGCCGATGGTGCCGGCGGCGGCGGCGGCGACGCCCTTGTCGTCGGCTCGTACCAGGCGCTCGAGCACTTTGCGCGCCTCTACCCAGCGCTTTTCCTGCGTGAGCAGGCGCGCGTAGCCGAGCGCCGCCTCGGGGCGAAGGTCGGACGCGTTCACGTCCTTCAGGGCGCTCGTGTAGGCGTCGAGCGCGCCGGCGCGGTCGCCCGTCGCCTCACGGGCGCGGGCCAGCGCGAGCCAGGCGCGCGGCGCGCGCGGGTCGGTCGGCGTGGTCGCCACGAAGCGCTCGAGCGCCGGCCGCGCGGCTTCGGAGCGCCCCGTCTCCACCTGGGCTTCGGCGAGCGCGAGCCGCGCGGGCTCGAGGAACGGGCTCTTCGGATAGAGCTTCTCCATCAGCGTGTACGCCTCGATCACGACCGGCCACTCCGAGGCCGCCGCGGCGCCGGCGCCGACGCGCTCGAGCGCGTCATCGGCCGCCTCGTCGGCGGGAAAGTCGTCCGCGAGCCGTTTGGCGTTCGCCAGGGCCGCCCGCCAATCCTTCTCGTCGACGGCGATCGCTGTCAGGACGTAGAACAGTCGCGGAGCGGCGCGCCCCTTCGGAGCGAGACCGAGCGCGGCGAGTGCCGGCTGCTTGAAGTCCTTCACCGCGCCCTGCTGGAAGGCGACCACCGCCAGTCCGTATGCGGCGACGGCCGCGACCTCTGCCGTGCCGCCGTCGCGCGCCTCGGTGAGCTTCTTCACCGCCGGCTCCCACTGTGCCTGGGCGATCGCGGCGGCGCCGAGGCCCAACGCCGCCAGCGGTCCGACGCCCTCGCGCTGGGCCTGCGTGAACGCGCTCGCCGCCTCGCCCGGGCGCCCGGCGGCGAGGAGTGCCGCGCCGAGCGCGGCCTGGGCTCGACCCAGGAGCGGTGGAAACGGGGCTTGTCTGATCCAGTCGCGGAGCGGAGCCTCCGCGCCGGCCGCGCCGCCGACACGGAGCATGAGGATCGCGCGATTGAGTCGGGCGAATTCCGTGCGCGGAGCTCGGGGAAACGTCGTGATGACGCGGTCGAGGAGCTGCCGCGCCTCCTCGCGATCCGCGTCGCTCCGGAGTGCCAGCTCCGAGGCGAGCTCGAGCGCGTCGGGGGCGCGCGGATCAGTGGGGAGCGCCTGCGCGAACTCGAGGAATTCCCGGCGCGCGTCCGCGAGCCGGTCGTGACGCATCAGGGACCACGCGAGCCCGAGCCGCGCGGCGGGCGCCTGGGCGTGCCCGGGGACCTCGACGAGCACGCGGCGGAAGGCGGCCGCGGCGGTCACGTGATCGCCCGCGTAGTACGCGGCCTCGCCCCGCAGAAGGAGCGCGGCGACGCGCGCGTCAGGGGACGCCGCGGCGGAGACGACCCCGGAAAGATCGCGCGTGGCCTGGCGGAATTCGCGCAGCTCGAAATTGGCCTGGGCCAGGCGGTACGCCGCGTACCAGCCGGTGGCGCTCGTCGGTTCCATGCGCTCCGCCAGCTCGTATTGCGTGCGCGCCTCGTCGCGGTTGCCGGCGAGCCGATATCCCTCGCCCTTCAGCAGCAGCACGTACGCGCGGATGCTCGTCGTCAGCGAGCCGCCCAGCAGCTCCTGCGTGACCGCCGGCACCTCCGCCGGCTTCTTCGCCTCGATCAGGGCGCGCGTGAGGCGGATCTGGAGTGGCACGAGCAGCGGCGAGCGGCGCGTCTCGAGCCCGCGGACCATGGTTCTGGCGGCCTCGGGATCGGACGGGAACAGCGCCAGCGCGAGCCCGGCTTCGACCCACGGGCGCTCCGCGCCGCCGCTCTTCAGGGAGCCCAGATACGCGCGGAACGCGCTCACGCTCTCCGGGTAACGCTCGGCCGCGAGACTCCACCAGCCGAGCCGGGCGCGCCCGGCGTCGAGCAGCGGGTGCGGACCACCCTGCACGAACTGGGTCAGCTCCTTGATCGATTTCTCGTACTGACCGGTACGCCCGAGCGATTCCCCGAGCCAGAAGGAGACGTCGCGCGCCAGCGGCGTGGGCACACGAGACGCGAGCGCCGTCCACGCGGCGACCGCGTCGTCGTGCCGACCGAGCGCGTAGTTGGCCAGGCCGAGGCCGTGGCGTGCCCAGGCTTCGAGCTGGGGCGGCGTCGCCGAGGCAAACTGCGTGAAGGTGTCGCGCGCGCGTTGCATGTCGTTGAGCCGGAGCGCGGTCCAGCCGCTCGAGTGCAGGCTCCACACCGCGAATTCCGAAGTTTTCGGGCCACGGGCGAGCTGGCGGAACAGCGTGTCCGCCGGCTGGAACCGATCGAGCCGGTAGTAGGTCTCGGCGAGCCAGTACCGCGCCTCCGTCAGGAGGTCGCGGTCCTTGCCGCGGCGCACGGCCGCCTCGAGATCCTGGGCGGCTTCGTCGTACTCGCCCTTGGCGTAGTGCGCGCGACCGCACTCGAGGGCGTTCGCCGAAATCCCGAAGGCGGCGCCGACGCATGCGAGGGTGCCCGCCGGAGCGACGGGGGCCGTCGGCTTGGCGGCGACGGGCGCCACGATGGGCGCCAGCGGCAGCGCGGGCAGGTCCGAGGGCGACGGCGGCAGCGGCAGGTCGGTCACCGCGACCGGCGGCTTTTCGATGGGCGCCTCGGCGAAGGGGACGAGTCCCGTCAGGTCGGGCGGCGGGGGCGCGAGCGGCAGCACCGTCGCCGCCGGCGCCAGGCGCGGCAACGCGACGAGCGCGGCGAGCAGGACGAGCGCGAGCGCGCGCCGCATCACGACCGTTTCTCGCCGCCCGTGGCCGGCTTGCTGGGCTGCCCCTGCGCCCGGATCGCCGCCGCGCGGCCGCGCGCCCAGTCGCGCAGCGTCGTGTCCGGGCTCTTGCTGGCGACGGCATCGTAGGCGGCGAGGGCGGCGCGCACCTCTCCGAGCTGCTCGCGCGCGAGGCCGAGGCCGGCGAGCGCGCGATACTGGTCAGGCGCCTCGAGATTTTTCATGCCGCCGACGGCCTCGAACGACTTCGCCGCGTCCCGGAAGCGGCTGAGCTTCAGCTCCGACTCGCCCTCGAGCAGCAGCGCCCGGGCGCGGAGACTTTCCTCGCTGGTGGCGGCGGCCGCCTTGGCCAGCGCGGCGGCCTCCTTCCAGTCCTTCCGCTTGAAGGCCGTCTCGGCCAGGTCGAGCGCGGCCTGGGAGGCGAGCGGATGGCTGGGGAACTCCTTGCGGAGTCGTGCCCACGCCGTCTGCTGGTCCTTGACGTTCCCAAGCTTGCCGGCGAGCGCTCCGGCGTCGTAAAGGGCGTCCGGGGTCGCCGACGGCTGCTGCATCAGTTGCGTGTAAGCGCTCTTCTGCTGGCTCGGGCTGCCGGACTTGGCGACCGTCCCGGTGATCGTTCGCCGTGCGGTCGCCGCCATCGGGTGCGACGGATACGCCGCGACGAACGCCTGCAAATCGACCAGCCCCGCGTCCCGCTCGCCCATGGCCAGGCGCGTCGATCCGAGCAGGTACTGCGCGTCCGGGAGGAGCTTGTGCTTGGGATACTTCGTCGGGAACGCCGCGAGGAGCGGCAGGGCCTCGGGGTAGCGCTTGAGGTCGACGAGCGTTTGCGCGAGGTAGAAGGTGGCGGACGGCGCCTGCGTGTGCTCGGGCCAGGCCGCGAGGAGGTCCCGGAAGGCTTTGACCGCGGGCTCCGGCCGCCGCAGCTCGAGGTCGCACAGGGCAAGACCATAGAGGGCCTCGGACGCGAGCGGCGAGGCCGCGTCCTTGCTGATCACGTCGTCGTAGCCAGAGCGCGCGGCGGCAAACTGCTTGAGGCGATAGAGTGCCTCGGCTTCCCAGAAGCGTCCCTCGAGTTGCTGCGCGGGCAGCGTGGCGACCGCCCGCAGTCGGCGGAAGGCGTCGAGCGCCTTGTCCGAGTCGCCGAGTGCCAGCCGCGATCGCCCGAGTAGAAGCATGGCCGACGGCAATCGGCTGTCGCTCGGGTACTCGATGACGAAGCGCTCGAGCACCCGGCGCGCGATCGGGTGCAACCCGTCGGCGAAGGACCGCTCACCGACGAGCCAGAGCCGGTCGGCCTCGTCGATGGCGAGCGCGGGCGAAGCAGGGAGGCCGGCCAGCAGGATCGACGCCAACGCCGAAATGGAAAGCAGGCGGCGCGTCATGATGACAACTCATGGTAGCACGCCTGTGGTACGGTCTCACCGTGGCTCTGTGCGTGTTCGACCTGGATCACACCCTCATCCAGACACCCCTCGATCTCGCCGCCATGGCGGTCGACATGCGCACGCTCATCGAAGGGGCGAACGGCTCGCTGCCCCCCCGGAACGAGCGCTACCGCGTCGGCGAGCTGATCGCGTACTGCCGGGCGCAGACGCCGGCGCTGGAGGCCGCTGTCTGGGAGGTGGCGCTCGACCACGAGCGGCGGGCGATGGAGGTCGCCGCGCTCGAGCCCGGAGCGCTCGCGGCGGTCGCGGGGGCCCGGCGCGGCGGGTTCGCGACCGCGATCTGGACGAACAACGCTCGGGAGCTCACGCTTCCGGCACTCGAGCGCCTCGGCCTGGCCGGCGAGCTCGACCTGGTCGTCACGCGCGACGACATGCGCGCGCTCAAGCCGGACCCCGACGGGTGGCGCGTCATTTCAGAGTACTTCGGGGGTCGCCTCGCCGGAGGTGCGGGCTCAGCTCCCACTGCCACACACTCCGGGGATCCGCACGACGCGGTCGTCGTCGGCGACTCGTGGGTCGACGGCGTTGCCGCTGCCAAGGCGGGCGTGCCGTTCATCGCCTACCGCGCCCAGCAGGAAGACCTCGACCGCTGGCACGTGACGCCGATCGCTCACCTCGCCGACCTGGCGCTCCTGCCCGCCTGGCTCGAGACCCGAGGCAACGGACGGCCCTAGCGTGGAGCTCTTCGGCGAGCCCGAGCGCACCGCGGCCGCTCAGCGGACGCCGGCGCCCCTGGCCGACCGGATGCGACCGCGCTCCCTCGACGAGATCGTAGGCCAGGAGCACCTCCTGGGGCCCGGGCGCGTGCTGCGGACCGCGATCGAGACGGGCGAGCTGCACTCGATGATCCTCTGGGGCCCCCCGGGCTCCGGCAAGACAACCCTCGCGTCCCTGATGGCGAGCGTGGCGGGCGCTCGATTCGTCGCGTTCTCGGCGGTCCTGTCGGGCGTCAAGGAGATCCGTGAGGTGGTCGCCGAGGCGGAGCGCGAGCGCGCCCGCCGCGGGATACGCACGATCCTCTTCGTCGACGAGATCCACCGGTTCAACCGCGCCCAGCAGGACGCCTTCCTGCCGCACGTCGAGAAGGGTACGGTCGTCCTCGTCGGCGCCACGACCGAGAACCCGTCGTTCGAGGTGAATTCGGCGCTGCTCTCGCGCTGCCGCGTCTATGTCCTTCGGGCCCTCGAGGACGACGCCCTGCTCGCGATCGTGCGCCGGGCCCTCGCGGACGGCCAGCGCGGCCTCGCTCAGCTCCGCGCCGAGGTGACCGACGAGGCGCTCGGCTCCATCGCTCGCGTGGCGAACGGGGACGCGCGGGTCGCGCTGAGCGTGCTCGAGGTGGCCGTGCTGCTGACGCCGGCCGCCGGCGGGAAGCGGCAGGTCACCGAAGCCTCGATCCGCGAGGCGTCCCAGCGCCGGACGCTCCTCTACGACAAGACGGGCGAGGAGCACTACAACCTCATCTCGGCGCTTCACAAGTCGCTGCGCGACTCGGATCCCGACGCCGCGCTCTACTGGCTCACGCGCATGCTCGAGGCCGGCGAGGATCGGCTCTACATCGCCCGGCGCCTCGTCCGCTTCGCCTCGGAGGACGTCGGCAACGCCGACCCCGGCGCCCTCTCCCTCACGCTCGCCGCCAAGGCGGCCTACGACTTTCTCGGCGACCCCGAAGGTGAGCTGGCCCTCGCCCAGGCGACGCTCTACCTGGCCCTGGCGCCGAAGTCCAACGCCGTGTACGTCGCATACAACGAGGCCAAGCAGGACGTGAGCGAGCGGCCGGCGGAGCCCGTGCCGCTCCACATCCGCAACGCGCCCACTGGCCTCATGAAGGATCTCGGCTACGGCGCCGGCTACCAGTACGCCCACGACGCGCAGGACGCGCGGGTAGACCAGGAGGACCTGCCGGCGGCGCTCCGCGGGCGCCAGTACTATCGGCCGACCGACCGGGGGCTCGAAGCGGAGCTTGGGCGGCGGCTCGCCGAGTGGCGACGCTGGCGCTCCGAGCGCCAACGGCCTAGGGTGTAGCCCATGTGGCCGCTCAATCTGCTCAAGAGGCGCCACTGGATCTTCCTCGGGTTCTGTGTCCTCTTCCTCGCCTCGTACTCCGGCTTCATCAGCTGGGGCAAGGTCGCGCAGGCGCTCGAGCACCTCGCCGATCAGCCCTCGGTGCGCCAGAAGTTCGCGACCCCCATCGGTCGGGGCGAGGCGATCGTCACCTCGTTCATGTTCGTTCTGCTCACGCCGCTGGCGCTCGCCGCCGCCGGCGGCGTCGTCGCGTTCATTGGGGCGATCGGCGCCGGCATCCTCCGCACGATTCTCCCCGTCCGCGACGTGCCGGACTGGATCTTCCTGAGCGCCGCGTATATCGGCGTCGTCATTGCGGTATGGCTCCTGCGTGGCCTGTGGGCAGGGCCGGCGTGGGAGTTCCTGGGCCTCATCGCCAAGGCGATTCTCATCGCGGCCGGCCCGGTCTGACCGGGATCGGGCGGACGGCCCGCGCTCTGCTGCTAGAATGATTTCTATGCCTCGCTTACGCGTGGGCGTCGTCTTCGGCGGACGCTCCGGGGAGCACGAGGTGTCGCTCGCCTCCGCGGCCTCGGTGATCGCCGCCCTCGAGGAGCGCGGTCACGCCGTCGTCCCGATCGGCATCGCCCGCAACGGGCGCTGGGTCGTCGGCGGCGAGCCCCTGCGGGCACTGGCGGCCGAGGCGCGCGTCGCGCTGCCGTCGAACGACGCCGACGGAGCCGTGAAGAAGGCGCTCGCGGACCGCGCCGAAGCCGTCGAGAGCGCCGCCGTCGAGGGCCTCGCGCGCTCCGAGCCCGCCGGCAGTCTCCCGCCCGAGCTCCGCCAGGGGCTCGACGTCGTCGTGATCATGCTGCACGGTCCATACGGCGAAGACGGCACGATCCAGGGGCTCTTCGAGCTCGCCGATGTTCCGTACGTCGGCGCGGGCGTCCTCGCCTCCGCCGTGGGGATGGACAAAGCCGTGATGAAGGCCGTATTTCAGGCGCACGGCCTGCCCATCGTGGAGCACCTCGTGGTCACCCGGCACGAGTGGCGCCAGGCCCCCGAGCGCGTCTCGGCGCGTGTGGCCGAGACCATCCGCTTTCCCTGCTTCGTCAAGCCCGTGAACCTGGGCTCGAGCGTCGGCATCAGCAAGGTGCCCGCGGCGGGAGCGCTCGCCACGGCGGTGGAACTCGCCGCGCGCTACGACCGCAAGATCATCATCGAGCGGGCCGTGCGCGCGCGTGAGATCGAGGTCAGCGTGCTCGGCAACGACGAGCCGATCGCCTCGCTCCCCGGCGAGATCAGCTACCAAGGCGAGTGGTACGACTACTCGACCAAATATCAAGAGGGTCAATCGCGCCTCACGGTGCCGGCGCCGGTATCGCCGGAGATCACCGCGCGCATCCGGGCACTGGCGATCGCCGCCTTTCGCGCGATCGACTGTTCTGGCATGGCCCGCGTCGACTTCTTTCTCGAGGGCGACCGGGTGCTGGTCAACGAGATCAACACGATCCCGGGCTTCACCGCGACGAGCGCCTACGCCAAGATGTGGGCGGCCTCGGGGCTCGGCTATACCGCCCTGGTCGATCGCCTGATCGAGCTCGCCCTCGAGCGCCATCAGGGCAAGGCAACCGCCGGGTGAACGAGGCCCCGCTGGACCAGGGGCTGACAGGGTGACCGTAGACGTCGTCATCGCCGGCGGCGGCACGGGGGGCCACACGAGCCCCGGCCTCGCGGTGGCGGCCCTCCTGCGCGAGCGCTCGAGAACGTGCGCGTGGATCGGCTCTCGCTCCGGCATCGAAGCCCAGCGCGTGCCCCAAAGCGGCATCCCGTACGTCGCCATCTCCACCGGAAAGCTCAGGCGCTACTGGGCGTGGCAGAACGTGGGGGACCTCGTCCTGAACGTCCCGGCGGGCATGCTGAGCGCCCTTCGCGTCCTGCGAGCCCTTCGTCCCCGCGTCGTCTTCGGCACCGGTGGCTTCGTCGCGCTCCCCGTGATGCTCGGCGCCGCGCTGCTGCGCGTGCCGATCGTCCTGCACGAGCAAACCGCGGTGCCGGGGCTCGCCAACAGGGTCGGTGCCCGGTTCGCGCGCCGCATCGCGGTCACGTTTCCGGACCGGGCCGGGCGCTTTCCCGCCTCCCGCGTGGTCGTGACCGGCAATCCCCTCCGGCCCGAGCTCCGGGCCGGCTCGAGGTCGAGTGCAATCGCCCGCTTCCAGCTCGATCCGGCGGTGCCCCTCGTGTACGTCACCGGGGGCGCCCTGGGCGCCCACCGGATCAATCGGGTCGTGGGGGAGGCGCTGGCGCCGCTCCTCGAGCACGTGCAGCTGATCCACCAGTGCGGAGACAACCCCGCGACGGGCGACCGGCCGTGGCTCGAGGAGCGCCGCTCAGCGCTGCCGGCACCCCTGGCCCGCCGCTACACGGTCGTGCCGTACGTCGGCGCCGAGCTCGCCGGGATCTACGCCGCGGCGGCGCTGACGGTCGCCCGTGCCGGGGCCGGCACGGTGAACGAGTGCTGCCAGCTCGGCGTGCCCGCTCTGTACGTTCCGCTGCCCGGGACCAGCGGCGACGAGCAAACGGAGAACGCGCGGCTCGTCGAGCGCGTCGGGGGCGCCGTCGTCCTCCCCCAGCCTATGCTCACGCCGGAGCGGCTCGTGCGCGAGATCCGCGTGCTGCTCGCCGACCCAGGAAGGCTGAAGCAGATGGGCGAGCACGCGCGGACCCTGGCGGTACCCGACGCCGCCGAGCGGATCGTCGCTCTTCTCTCGGAATTCTGCCGGTGACCTCCCTGCCGGGAGTGAATGGGTGGGCATCGGGCCCCCCATCGTCAGTACGTCGCGGGTCGGCGACCGCGGAGGTCGAAGCGCAGCGCGCAGTCGTCGCAACGCGGCACCGCACGACAATTCGATTTACCGACCGCCACGAGCAGCGCGTGAAACTCGTTGAACAAGTCGGGATCGGACGGCAGGTGTGCCTCGAGCCACGCGCGCACCTCTTCGTAGCCCGCCCGAGGGTCGATCAGGCGGTGGCGCGCGAGGACGCGGCGGGCGTACGCGTCGGCGACGAACACCGGCCGGCCCGCGGCATAGAGGAGAATCGCGTCGGCCGTCTCGGGACCCAGGCCGGGGATCTCGAGAAGGCTGGCGCGGAGCGCGCCGAGCGGCATCGCCCGCATCCGGCCCAGTCTTCCACCCAGGCGCTCCAGGAGCCAGCGGGTCAGCGCCTGCAGGCGGCGCGCCTTCACGCGGTGAGTGCCGGCGGGGCGGATCAGGCGCGACAGGCTGGAGACGTCGAGGGCGGCCACCTGCGGCGGCGTCAGCACCCGGCGGGCGCGGAGCGCCGCGATGGCGCGGGCGGCGTTGACCCACGCGGTGTGCTGGGTGAGCACGGCGCCGACGGCGACTTCGTACGGGGTCCGGCCTGGCCACCAGCGCTGCCGGCCGAAGCGACGGAGCAAGGCCCGGTACAGGCGCAGAAGCCGGGCCTTGAAGCGATCGCGCGGCGGTCCGGGAATCCCGCCCCCCCGCCGCAGCGTTTGCGGCGCTGAGCCGATGCTCGGGCTCATCGTCCTCCTGCAGACCCTGATGCTCGCCGTGAGCGGCCCGCCCACCTCACCGGAATACCTTCCCATCCGGGTTGCAGAGGCCGAGGGCTACTTCGCGCTCGAGGGGCTGGCCGTCACGGTCAAGACGACTCGCGCCGAGTCGGGAGCCGCCGAGGCTCTGGTTCAGGGTCAGGCCGACCTCGCCGCGACGACTCTCGAGGCGATCTTGCGCTTCGGCCTGCGAGCGGCGAGCCAGGCCCCGCGGCTCGTCTTTGGGCTGACGGCTGCGCCCCCGGTCGCTCTGCTGGTCGCGGCGCCCCACGTGGCTACCGTCCGCTCCATCGAGGACCTGTCCGCGGTGCGGGTGGCCGTCACGACGCCGGGGGCGCCCGAGCACGCCTGGTTCGGCTGGCTCCTCGCCCGGGCGGGGATGAGCATCGCCCAGATGCGCGTGACGAGCCTCGGCGGACGTGGCCTCGCGGCCGCGATCGACTCCGGGGACGTCCACGTCGCGCTCGTCCCGGAGCCGATGGCCACCCAGCTGCTCAGCCAAGGCCGAGCCAAGCTGCTCGCCGATTTTCGAACTCCGAGCGCCGCCGCAGCGACACTGGGCTCCAGTACGGTGAACGCCGCCGTCTTTGCGCGTGCCGACCGGCGTCTGTCGGACCGCGACCTGTCCGGCCTGGTCCGCGCTCTCAGAAAGGCCGAGCAGCGGATCCGGAGCGCAGAGGCGCGCGAGCTGGCCGGCAAGCTCCCGACCAGAGTGGTCGGCGAGTCCGACGACTTCGAGGCGCGGCTTGCGACCTCGCGTGCGCTCTATCTGCCCGACGGCCTGGTCTCGGCCGACCAGCTTCAGCAGACGATCGCGATCATCCGGACGCACACGCCGCTGCCGCAGTCGGTGCGCATCCCGCGCCCAGAGGAGATGCTTCAGATCAAGCCCCCTGCTCGCTGACGACGACGCCGAATTTCTCCAGGAGTCGGCGCGTCGCCTCCAGAGGCAGCCCGACGACGTTGGTGTACGAGCCGACGACGCCATCGACCAGCGCGCCCTGAAGGTCCTGAATGGCGTAGGCGCCGGCCTTGTCGAGGGGCGAGCCCGACGCCGCGTACGCCTCGATCGTGGCGTCCGGATACGCCGCCATCAGCACGCGGCTCACGACCGTCGTGGACGCGGCGCGCCCGGTCGCGGCGTCGACCACGGCAACGCCCGTGAGGACCTCGTGCTGTCGCCCGCGCAGTCGGACGAGCATCGCCCGAGCCTCCTCCGCTCCCGACGGCTTACCGAGCGCCACACCGTCAATGACGACAATGGTATCCGCCGCCAGCACGACCCCGCTCCCAGCCCGGGCGGCAACCGCGCGCGCCTTCCTTAGCGCAAGCCCGGCGACGGCCTCTGCCGTCGGGCCCCCCTCCAAAACTTCGTCGATGTCACTCGGAATCACTTCGAACTCGGGACGGATCCTGCGCAGAAGCTCCCGCCGCCGCGGGGATTGAGACGCCAGGATCAACCTCATGGCTCTAGTCGGGCCGCCGGGGGATGGCGGGCGGGCGGAGGGGGCACGCGACCGGCGGAGTGGGACCCCCGAGTCCCGTCCGCAGCTCGAAGAGCTGCGATTCGGGCAAGTGAGTGACGAAGCCCTCAACCGTCGGGCCGCCCTCCAAACCCTCGTCGATGTCACCCGGCGTCACCTCGAGCTCGGGACAGATCCCACGCAGATGCTCCCGCCGCCGCGGGGACTGAGACGCCAGGATCAACCTCATGGCTCTAGTCGGGCCGCCGGGGGATGGCGGGCGGGCGCAGGGGGCACGCGACCGGCGGAGTGGGACCCCCGCGTCCCGTCCGCAGCTCGAAGAGCTGCGATTCGGGCAAGTGGGTGACGGAGCCGTCAACCGTCGGGCCCCCGAACTCGGGACAGATCCTACGCAGAAGCTCCCACCGACGCGGGGACTGAGACGCCAGGATCAACCTCATGGCTCTAGTCGGGCCGCCGG
>Ga0137397_10001170_pt1 | contig 18341 bp, 19 predicted proteins | sample czorhiz116metaG_FD_106658 | JGI IMG/M metagenome (GOLD analysis project Ga0137397, IMG submission 106658) | Vadose zone soil microbial communities from Angelo Coast Range Reserve, California, USA - czorhiz1.16 metaG | ecosystem: Environmental > Terrestrial > Soil > Vadose zone | place: USA... | reverse complement strand
CAAAGAGACTGAAAACGCCGAAAAAAAAAAAAAAAAAAACAAAAAAAAACAAAAAAAGGAACGCGCATACACACAGTAATTCAGTTTCCCAAGTTTCCCAAGTTTCCCAGCTACCGTGACGTTTCCCGTTCATTTATTTCCCCTTCTCCCATCTCCTTTAAGCCTTTCCTTTCCTCCCCTCTTCCCCCATCTCCTCCTCCCCCACCCACCTACCCATCCACACGACTCTGCCACGTCGTCGTTCCGAGTTTCTGCAACCCAGCGAGTTTCGTTCGAAGCTCTTCACCGCTAGTACTGGCTTGGCTTGGCTTGGCCTGGCCTGTCACCCACAGGCTCTCCTTGAAACGTGTTGACCGTCCCGTCGTCCCAAACCGCACACGGCGCAAAGGAAGGAAGGGTTTTCGCGTCCCTTACACTCCACACCACCACCACCCATCATCAACTGATATCAATATATGCGCAACGCCGCCACACAATTCAACGGCGGCCGCATGGCCACACCCACACACACACGGTTAAGGGTCCCAAAAAAATCTGATGCCTCTGATGATGCCCTCCTTTCAGCTTTCAGCTCCGGTTAGGCGGCGCGGGGTAATTGGTCACCGGTTAAGCCCAGATGGGCAGTTTCGCCAACTATTTTGACGTGGCCCGTGATCCAATTACGTTTACCGCCGGTGCCTTTCTGTGCCCCTCCCCTCCCCTCCCCACCTTCGCCTGCCTTATCTTCTCACCAACGGTCGTTCTACCTGCTGCAGGGGCCCTATTCGCACGTGAGGGGGTGACAGGCGCACTTGAGCTTATCGAGCAAAGAGTCTAAGCTGGACAAATTCGCTACTCCACAAGCGCAGGTTGAGTTATGATCGACGACATTGATTAACTTTGGCACGCGTGATATTCCTAATATCGCGTCGATCAAACGGTATCATGCGCCATCCATTTTGAAATTACTGATAAAAAAGGGTTCTACGATATGCCTGATTGCTATATACGAAACCAGTGCCGACGGAACAAGTCCTCCAGAGGTCCGAGGGAGCAGCGGTAATGGAACCATGGTGCATGCACCGTGGCAAGGGTAGGAAACAAAAACAGGTAATGAAGAAGCTGTGGGACGAGACGAAAACAAATATGGGACGCAGCTTGTGGTGAGATTGTGATACAGTCGATGGAAGTATGATGATCGTATGAGGCTCAATCAAAGAATGTCGAGTTGAGATGACCGAACGTGATGAGGGGATTGGTGCAGAAAAGTAAAAAAAATAAAACGGAGCTGGACTGGACTTGTTATAGCATGATGTCGCGAATCTGGGTAACGACGCATGTCAGCGCTGATCGAGCGCGGTAAATTCAAATGATCCCGTAGGGTTTAGCAGCCCAGGGGAAACATTTGGACTCACATTCCTGCTTATGATAGAGCTGATTTGGGTCGTAGCCGGAAATGTCGTTTTGAGGTACGGGAGAGTGAGAATAGATATTGCTTAGATCAGAAAAGTTGGACAGACGGCACCACATAGAACCAAAAAAGGGAAGCAGAGTGAAAAGGCGCGAGATGTAGACAAATTATACAGCGATTGCGGCCAAAAAAATCACAGATGGGGGGAGATATATTCTGAAAAGAGATGGTGTCACGAAATGGAAAGGACAGAACGAGAGTTCCTGTCTCGTATGCAAAACCGAGACGAGCCCGGCAATAATGCATGATCAGATGAGAGCAGCGACTTCAAGGTTTTGTCGAAGGACCATGCTGTGGCGCAGAAGGGATGTAAGATACACATGGAAAAGGGTACTCAGGGACGGAACCCGCGCAACGTGACTGGAAGACCAGGGAAAAGATGGAAGGAAAGGGACTCACTCTAAAGAAAAAGTCAATCAATTGAACCAGGAATCGATGAGGTAACGAATCTTACCTTCAACAGCTGCCATAACTACTCGCAATAACGCGGTATCTGTTGCAGTTGTAACGCTGACCAAGTTTCAGTACGAAGGACCACAACGACCAAGAACGCCACGGACTGGATGTAGATTTCACGCTCTTTCGAGCGGCCAGCTTTGTGTGCGAGCCTTGCAAAGCGCTTCTTGAAGTATTCTCTGCCGCCATTTGCGTCTTGCGGCTCTCCATCGAAGTCCTGTAACGGATGAACCTCAGTGATGGAAAACGCAGTCTTGGAAGCTGACGATATACCGGGAAAAAGGTCTTTATGTCAGAGTGCATTATTTTCGCTTGGAAAAGGTCATCCTTATTCAAGAAAAGAATCTGGAGACACTTCTTCAGCACGGCCAACTCGTCAGACTTTGAGAGTAACCCACGATCGACGTCGTCTTGAACCATTGGGAGTGACATATCGAATCCCAAATTGTCATGGCATCTTGCATTTGATTCTATGAGGTGACTATGAGCGCCATTTAGTCTGTCCATGACAGCACGCACCGCATCCCTATCCTCGACCAGACATTGGTCGTAGCCACTTAGGCTCACCAAAAAGAGTATACTTGTGACGTCTTGGAAACAGTGGATCCATTTCCGTCGCTCACTCTTCTGGCCACCGACATCTACCATCAACATCTCATGGTCTCGGAGTTGGAAAACAGTTTCGGTGATGCCGATTGTCCGTGCGCGGCAGCGCACAATGTCCTGTTCGCTGGGAACGTATTCTGGTCGAAATAGTCGATCTATGTCAGAGAAGAAATACGCCAGACTTTAACGGGTACCGTTGAGTTACCGCGGAAATATGAAAAAAAAGGATGTGTACTTCTCTGGTAGCGCGGCTTCATTCCCACGTTCCCACGCCTGTTGAACACCCCGATCATTCCAGAGTTGTTTGAGAGGCTCGTAAAAGTGAGGAGGAAAGACTTCGCCATCGCGGAGATCATTGGCACTTTCAATCAACTCGATGTGCTCTCCGTTTTCGGGGGAGACCACTAGCTGCATGTCCTCCATCGACTCCAGAACGTATTTGAGCCCGTGCGTAAGGTTGTTGAAGATGAGCTGTCTGAAAGATTCAACTTCTTGCGACGAGAATGGAACCCGATGAATAAGCCGCATTTGCTAAAGAATATCAGTTGTCCCGCAAGGACGATATGTAAGCTCAATCGATTGCTCACCTTGAGGATGGTGGATTTTCCGGAATCTCCGGATCCTAACAGCAGTACCTTACGACACGGTTTGGCGACGACGTTCGAGCAGAAAACCAACACCGCATACCTTAACCTGTGAGGCCAGCTTTTGCTTCGCCTGATAAGACAGAGAGTAGTTAGCACAAAACGGACGGGTGTCGGAATGATGCCCCGTAAAGACATCGAATGCGCACCTCCTTCATCGACTTCTCGGCTTCTCGATGCCGACGCTTGTCCTCATCAGACACCTCGATAGCTCCTCCTGACATGCAATTGCCCATCTTTCTGTTTGAATTGCGAGTTGAATGACCAAGTTGGATATGGCGGTTCTACGATCGGGGTGAGAAAAAAAAAGTATGTTGATAGACGAAAGAGAGGCTATAAGAGAAGAGGGTGAGCGTATGAAGCGATGGGAATGAGATCGGGGAGTTACGCACATGGTGGGAAGGATCCTGGAAGTATAGGTTATGATACGAATGGAACGGCGAGCAAAGAGAGTTAGAAAAACAGGAATATGAAGTTGAGAAGAAAGGAAGGAAAGGAAAGAGGAATACAAGTGGCAGGTAAGAATGACAATCTGTCGTCCATCAAAGAGCGTACGCAATCGGTTTGCCCGTAACTCAAGATTCAATTTTTTTTCTCTCATTTCACGCCACGTCCTCGGCCAACTCTCCTCTTTCACCCCAGGTACGGGCACTCATTTCCCTGTCATTTGTTCATTCATACAATCTATCGCGTTCTGTGGAATTGAGGCGAGGGCGTCGATAAGTATGTGCCAATATCGTTGCCGACGGCGGCGTCCGAAGGCCGGCCTCGCCCCCGAATTTCGTCGTCATGCCGAGTCAACGGAAGTTCCCACCCCCACCGATGTACTCCCGAAGACAGAAAACGATGAGCCCGAAAACCATGTTCGTTTGTGTACGAGTAGGGAGAGTCGTTTGATTGCTAGAGGGAAAGGCTTTGTGGAGATCCCGATGTGTCCCAATCGGGGGTCCAGATTGCGAAAGGCCGATGACCGCCGGTTCGGGACCGCAGCAAAGCAACCGGAGAGTCTCTCACTCCCGGACATCGCAGACTGAGCCCGGTCTGTCGTTGTCCGACACGGTACTCTACTCGTAAAGAACCCTGGGTTGTGTGAAATATTTCGATTGTCAATTGTGCGATAAAATTTGCAAAATGAACACCCCTGCGCGTGGGCGAAAACGATTATCTGATGCCACTGATGGACGAGCTAACCGCACTTGTTTCGAGTTCCCCTTCCCAGCAGAGGAACACACAGACCATCGTCGATCATTCAATTCTGACACGATATCGGACCGAAGCATCAACTCTCCGCGGCATGTCGCTTTCATCCCGACGGACGACACCTTCCATCCACATGAAACTTCGGGCCTCTACACGGCGCCACCTCGGGAATGCAGCCTGTACTGTACTACGAAACGGTTGAAACGTGAGTCACAACGGACTTACCTGGCAGTCGTCTACTCGCTAAGGTGGCTTCGTCGATGCGACTGGAGTTCCCCACGCGACCAAAGAGTGATTCATGACCTCGACTGGGTTATGCGAGTGTGATGCGTAGGCAACTTTGATGGGCAAACCGGCAAAATGCGTGACCCGTCTTTACGCGCTGACTTTCCGTTTGCGGAACAACAGCGACACCTTCCCGACTCCGCAAAAACCCCCTTGTGAAATTGAACCAATTGCCCATCACTGACAGGGATTGTCCGGGACATTAACTGGACATGAGTTCAATCGAATGGAACGGCTCCGAACCCACCAAATGGCGTCGTTCACTTTGACACCATGATGGCACCTTCTCGAGAGACCGAGCAGACCCACAGGCACAGATTTCCGGCAATACTGTGACTCGGACGAATAGAACGGAGGTATCGTGGTGCCACTTGGTATCGATCGATGCAAAGTTTCACAGACACAGACGAGCGCGTTGGGCATTCCGCGAAGCGCGAGTGCCAAGGGTTCGCGTTATCGGTTTCACGGTCCCAGTTGCACGGCCAACCGGAGTAATTTCAGGTGCCAATACAGCATGATGCCCCGAGGAAATACTGACGGCATGTAGGAACAGAGAGACTTCCAGAAGATCGGTGGGACGTTTGCTAGGGCTGCCGGAAGGTCGCAAGGACATATGACCTGAATTGGTCAAGTTGGAGACTGAAGGACCCTCTATAACTGCGTGCTGTGACAAAGAGACCAAACTGAGACGAGTGCCAGTGTGTAGTGTGGGAGTTCCGAGCCGACAAAGGGCTAAGATCCTTTTGTCAGAAAGAACCGCATGGCAGTGGCCCGGGCACCTCTCCACGACAACAACGGAAGGGCGTCCCCCCAACTATCACGAGGGCTCGAATTACGTTGATGTAGGGCGGTCACGGTCAACTAAAGTAGCAAATCAGAAAACGTAGGCAGCTATTATGGTGTTGAAGGGGCCGTCAGGGTGGAATAATGACATGAAATGACTGGGGTTGCGTAACCGCGCATTATTATGCCCCTGGTTGGCACCAACGTTGACTGAGGATCGAAAGGGGAAAGGCGACGTGTGCCTCGAACAATAAGTCATTCATGAATGACCTTCCGTCGTGGAAGTGGAGTGGGAGGAAGTGAAGGGGCAAGGGGTGGTGAAGACAGACATTGACCAGAACAGGACGTTATCTCCGCTCATCCACAAATCCACCTGGGAATAAACTCCATTTCGTCCGAGACGAGGTGAACGTGAATTCGATGAATGAATGGTTGATTGTGTGTTGTGCCTTGAGTATAATTGCACCCGTTGGCTGGCGTTGTATTGTGCTTTGTTCTGTCACCCGGCGTTATGTTAAGTGCACGTTCAGCATTCAGGGCGTACGTGATACACTCACCGTCCCTGATTAAGCCATAGGTGGGAAGAATCAGGGGCTGTACATGTCCGACGTCGTTGTCACGGTGGCCTGTCTGTAGTAGCCGTCCGTCTGTGGCCACGATACTGTGAGGCTCAGCATTGTTTTACATTTTTACGACCTCTCGCCCAACAATCGACGGTTTGCCGGTGATGTGCGATCTCTCTCGGCAGGCCCACCCAATCAATCATGACGGACGCTGGCGTTTCGCACTCGCACTACTGCTCAGGCAACTGCCGACGGTATTTTGTCCATACTGTTACATGCCCCGTTGATACACATGCTTCCCTGTAGGCTGTGGCCTGTAACTCTGCATGCAAAGCAGACACCCAGAAGGTAATGTGCGACACTCGGGAGCCCATCAATGATGTCGATCGCATCGCCATGCGGCCTTAGTAAGGTAGTGAATAGTGAATAACAGAAAATAGACCGTCTCAACTGCAGTTCCGAGCGCAACTTGTAACTCGCCCAGGCTAACTCGCTAGTCCGTCCATTATTTCCCCCTCGATCTATCTCGTATTGGCCTCGCGACTTGCCATGGCTTCCATTACAATCTATCACTGTTGCTGTCAATCGAGCTTAGGGACTAGACTGAGGTCGGCACTTGTAGATTCAAGGCTGTCCTCATTCCACCGCCAGCCCTAGCACCACACAGTCATATCGAGGTTCGCCACGTAGGCCCAGGTATCCCGACGACGCAAATTATGTTCGTTTCATCACCTGCTCATATGAACTGAGACGCGAGGCCCGGAAACCGAGTTATCGCTCTCTACCTGGTGCAAGTATATATAAAAACAGCAAAGGCACCGTCCCCGGTGCACGAATAGAGCAACATGCGAGCGAGCTAAGATCCCCTCTGATCAATAGCAGTACCCGTTTCTCCGTAACGGTCACATACGGTGAAGACCATGTCCCCATGGGCTACACAGGACCGAAGGAAAAAAATAATCCTCAACTCGTAACGAACGGAGACCTCACAAACTCCGGGTGAATGTCGTTAGAAAACGTATCGCACCGGATGACTTGGCTCCGCGGGGGAAGCCACAATAAATGGGTAGACCAAGACAACGAGTCGCCGTCCCAAAACATAGTGTCGGTTCGGCCGAGCGCCCTCAAACACACATTTATAACACTTCGAAGAAGTACGGCTTGCTGTCAAAACCTAGTTAGAGTATGAACAGATGGAAGCATACGATTTTTGTGGTGTCGAAACACGCTCTCGGAGGCTTACGACTGGCTTACGCCGACCGCGGCCCCTAGACCCTGCCAGTTTCACCCAACCCACCGTTCGACGGGAAGCTCGTATCCCTTTCCATCGATCCTCGCTTCCCCGGTCGTTTCCCATCCTAAATCCGAGCATATCCGCCACAAGTCACTAGGATGCAGCACCGGTGATGTCGGCTCTCGGTTGTTTTCAGGAAGCGACCTTATCCCATCTGAGCCTCTGCATGCGCAAATCGGCGATGGGGCAGGAATGGAAGACGTGGGTGAGCCGTGAAGGTGATTGCGGTTGGAGACAATTTGAATGGGTATCCCAACAACGCTATTCTAGTGGCCATCAAAGGGGAGGAAGTCGGGTTGGACGGTCTGTCCGATTCAAAATACATTCATCGGCGGCCGTGGATTCACAACCGAACCAAAGGTTTGAGATAGTGTTTCCACGGAGGTTCTCTATTCAGACTGTTCCCGTGAGGCGAGTTGAGACCGCGGTTTTGCAGAAGGTGCATCTATGGAGCGGTCAGGGTGGGATGCAAAGTGGCACCACATCAGATGGAACCCGAGGAACGTATGTCGTCCCCACGAGCGCGAGAAAGGCATAGAATAGACGTAGCTACGAAAAAAACGAAAAAAAAACATGTCGGCAGAAGTTCGACAGCATCACCGGACAGAGTCTAATCCGGAAACCCCGTGCCTCATCCATCAACAAAACGCTTTTGGTGTGCAAGGGTAGGTCACCGTAAACCACCAGAGCAAAAATCGAACATTCATCGGACCCGGACATGACGAAAATGCTGTAGGCTTTTTCAAACTAGACTCACAAAAGGGGTACTCCATCACGGGCCATCCGGCGCACTATCTAGCGCAGCTTGAGCTAAAGGGCTTGTGGTTTCCAACGGCAGGGTGGTTGACGCAACAAGTCTTGATGTTTGGAAGTGAATTAGAAAGTAGCCTACGTAACGCGGGTATTCTTCGGGTGGTTATTCCTATGGCAGGTGATGTGACTGTCTCGCAGTGTATGAGATGTTGGTCTCCAGTGAAGTTCTAACGGAATCGGGATTAGCTTCGGAAAAGTAGAAGGCCGCATTGAGCCACTGTGTTGACGGGTACGTAGCCCTGCATTCTCCAAGGATACTGGAACACTGAGATACCGTATGCTGTGCATGAGGTTGTTAAGAGTGCGCTAGTTGGTAAGTCGATGATCGCATCAACCTTGCGTTACTGTCTTTGTTTTGCATCGCCCCACATTGGTGTAGATATGTACAAAACATCGTTATCATAAATTACTACAGCAGAATGATACAGAAACGTACCAATGATTGCCGTCCAAGGCCATATGGCAACAAAAGCGAGCAATCTTGCGCATGAAATGTCTGAGAACCAATCTACGGATGAGTGGAGAGATGGAACCGGCGTTACACCAATGTTTGACAAATTGTTGACGGGCTCCGATGAGTGCTTCATGTAAGACTCTTAGCTCAAGAAGCACATTCAACCGCGCTACGTATACATGTTTGGAAAGGCTGAGAGCGAACCATCACTGGTGTGTACGACCGAGACGCACAACAACAAAAAGCAGCTTGGTGCGTGGGAACCGGCCCGATAAGCCGAACGCGGATTTGGACGGCCCGGGCTGAAAAATCGAGCTCAGTGGGTGTCCACGAACTGCATTCTGAGCGACAAACGATGCCTCGCAAACGTCAGCGCAAGGACAGGCCTGCACAAGAATCTGTTGCTCCATTAGGTACAGCGCTATTGGATGATGATGCAGACAAAGACGACGACGAGCGCAAGCTCGAAAGTCTGCTATTCGGAAAGCCATTCGTATCAGGACGTCGAAACGAGGTCATAGCTATCGAGGGTGTAGAGGAAGGGTATGGTGGCGTTGACGTGGCCACGGCAGAGCTGGAGGGGATGCTTGATTCTGATGTGAGCTACCGTTTGGTACTTCTACGATAGTTGCCTAACGCATCTTCAAGCTCTTTTTTGTGGACGATGGGACAACGAAGGAGGGAAGTACGATAGGGAATGACAATAAGGTTGGTCCGCCTGAAGACCCACCCGATTCTCAGGCCAGCGGAGATGAGGAGCAAAGTGAAAGCTCAAGTATGCCCGACGAACCCCGTGATGGGGGTGAAGCTCCCTCCGCCTCTCACCTCCCCAAAAGCCGCAAGGCAACTGCGTGGGCAGACCCTGACGATTCCTCGCTCGAGATTTCTCTCGCGTCCTCCGCCCGCCTGCGCAAGCTGCGCGACGCGCCGGAAGAAGACGCGGTCAAAGGGCCCGAATATGAACGGCGTCTCCGGCGACAGTTCGTGAAGATGAATCCCACCCCAGAGTGGGCCACCGCCGCCCGGAGAAAACGGCGACGCACAGAGAGGGCCGATGCCGATGCGCATGCGGAGGCGCACGACACTGTACCCACTCCCGATCTGGACACGCTCCTCACATCGTCGGGTGGGATACTGGGTCGCAAAAGGCGGGCGCACCTGGAATCGGGCGTGCTCGCCATTGAACGGCTGCGTGATGCCAACCAAGCTGCGCAGGCGGAGGGCGAAGTCACGGCCACGCAGTTTCACCCCTCTTCGCAAGTTTCCATGTTGCTCGTCGCAAGCTCTGACCGTCGGATACGATTGTTTAATGTCCGTGATTGGTTCTTTTCTCGTGCCTTTTCCTTTGACAATGACGCCCTTGGGCTTGTAACCTTTTCGCCCTCGCCCTGACACGCTTCCCAAAAACGTAAAATCCACAGGTCGACGGACACACCAACTCGCATGTGCAAACCCTTCACATCCCCGCGTTGCCCGTCACCAACGCGCAGTTCCATCCCTCCGGTTCCTCCGTCCTTCTCACCGGCCACCGCCCGTTTTATTACACATACGATTTGCAATCTGGGGCTACAACGCGGTCGCCGCGCGGGTTGTGGGGCACGACGTTTGCAAATGGCGACAACGCGGCGGCGGCGGACCTCAGCATGCACGTGTGCGCGTTCAACGGCGGCGGAGATGTCCTCGCCGTCGCCGGGCGCCGTGGATACGTGCACCTCGTCGACTGGCGCTCCGGCGCCGGCCAGGTCGTCGGCAACGTGAAGGCCAACACGGGCGTGAGGGCCCTCTGGTGGTTGCCGAACGGCCACGAGCTCATCACGCTCGGCGAGGACGCAGAGGCGTATCTCTGGGACGTGAGAGCAAGGCGGTGCGTGCACCGGTGGAAAGACGACGGCGGTTTCGGCAGCCGTGTTCTCGCCGGCAATCACTCGGGAGGCTATCTCGCGGTTGGGTGAGTGGACCCCCCTCATTTATGGCCGTTATTCGCAGGCCGCCGAAAAAAACTGTTGTCGTTATCGCTTTTGTGACTAGGTCGAAATCAGGGATCGTCAACGTGTACGGCCCAGACGCGTCATCATGGAGCAAGAGTGACCGGCCTAAACCTTTGAAGGCAATAGGAAACCTCACAACATCCATATCAGCGATCCGATTCAACCATGACTCCCAGCTACTTGCGATTGCAAGCAAGACACAAAAAGATCAGATGCGTTTGGTATGGCTCGTCCGATGCGCTGGTGGAAAATGCCCCGTGTGCTTACGGTGCAATCTCTAGATTCACATCCCGTCCCTCACAGCGTTTTCGAACTGGCCGACGTCTAGCACGCCGCTTGGGCATGTCTCTAGCGTTGATTTTTCGGCAGATGGCGAATACTTTGCCATTGGTAACACTCGTGGTCGTGTTTTGTTATATCACCTCAAAGATTATGATGCACACGGAGGGTCACGATGATCAAGAACCTTATATTACGTCCAATCCCATACACGTGTCTGGGGGTGTGTGCATACCGGGAAGCGGGAGCAGCATGAGAGTATGAGACAAGCCGAAAATAACGGAGCACGCAAGCAACAGACGACAGAGACAAACACAGGTAGAGCATCCAGAAGCCAGGGAAACACGTCGCCAGGCCGAGATAGGATCACGAACCGAAACGATCCATGAGTTGAGTGTATGTCTCAGTGATCTAGTTTCCAGTTGGGAGTAAGAATAAAGTTAGAAGACAGGAGGGGTGACCCACTTTCTTTGCTCTGTCAACGCCGTCCGGAACATACCCACATATGCGACTGCTGGCCTCGAACCATCGCCTGGCATCGTCCAGCAAGCATACACTTGGAAACGTGGTCATGTGTGAAAGACGTGTGAAGTGTGGAAAGAAAACCCCGTACTGAAGGCACTCAATCCCCGTGTTATAGGAAGACGTGAGAAGCCAATAACGTTCGTCCATGGGATATGTCTTGAAAGGGGAAAACAACAGAGTTAGTCACCTGGCCGGATGGCTAGATTGTCATCACCTCGTCGCCGACGTCATCGCCGCCGTGCCCTTCCAGCACAACAATAGCCTGCTCGATATAGCTAATAGCCTTCAGGCGGTCGGGGGCCGTGTTCCGGGCAAGGAGAATGGTACAGATTGCACGCAACCATCGTGCAAATTTCTCAACTGACAATGCGCTGCGGTCGAGGCTGGCATGGAGTATCGCCTACAGTGGTATCAATGCACATGAGCAGCCTGATAAAGAGCGTGGGGGGGTTCGTTTGGCCTGCCTCTAATGCCACAAATAGAACTGAATTCGGTAGAGTCAGCTGACGGTTGGGAATGCACTGCCTGTCCGATTGCCGCACCATCCAGAGGGCAGTCCTGAGCAGTCCACTAAAAGTAACGTTGCTCGGCAATCCACTCTCCTCCGCTTTGAGGTGCACTTACGAGCATATCGGTTATGGCCTCAAACGTGTCGCAGAATGGGGCTTGGCCTTGTCCAACCTTCTATCAATTCAACGTGACTTGTTCAGGGAAGCACCGGTAGTGCATAGGATTTATACTCACTTCGATAACTTTGGGTATCACTTGCCACTCCTTCATCCGACAGGCGAGTTCGGCCTGGAATATGAACAGTGTGCTAAGACATTGGGTGACACGAGGAATGTTGTTGGAACTCAAGACGCCCTTCTCCACGATCTTGCGCAAGCGTTCTTCGCAGGACTGAATTTCGTGGGCGGTGAACTCAAGCTGAGTTACAAAGACAAATTAATGACACCTAGAGGGGATAAAGGGGAGGGGTTCTGCACCTTATCAGAATTGACCATCTGAGGTTCCAGTTTGCGCATTGCAAACACTATTCAATCGGCGTCAGACGGGCGGAGTAACTCGGGAATGTTGAATTGGAACACACCCCTAGCGGAAGCGGCGGCAAAGGAGGAAAACACGACACACAAGTACATCTCCTCATCCACCTCGAGCGCCGTTTCCAAGAAAGTGCCCAATAGCTATGCCCCCCGCGCCCATGGAGCACAACGTAAACCGGGGTAAAAGAACAAGGCGTACCTCGCGTGACACATCGAAAAGGGGAGGTACTCTTTCTTCTGCGTTGTCCCATTCAGTACAACCCTGCGCTGCGCAGTTGTATGCAGTACGCCACAGCCAGGAGACATCCTTGATTATGAGAGACACACGTTTCTCTTTGCAAGCGGTATCGACCAATGCCCTCGCTCAATCAAGCAAGCCTAAGCAACAGGCACAGAGTCAGTTCTAAAATAACCTACCTGTGGCGAAGTGCCGAGTCAATGCATCGATCAGAGCGTCTCTAGTTCCGTTCCATGAGTTGCCATGAGGGACGCCGCATACATCAGATGGTTTGACCCCACTTACTTCCCCTCAGCATTTGCAGGATCGGCTATGAGGCGAAGAACGAGTCTGATCATGCAGCGGACCAAGGTAATGGGCTCCACATTCATTTCGGTCGGCTTCCCGGCTCTCACGTAGTCTAAGAGTTCCTGCAGAACAGAAAGGAGGACATTCTTCAGATCAGTTTCGTGTGCCATCCGCGTGGCCATGAGTAGCATTCTCTGGTCGAAACCAGGACCATGAACCATAACCTTGACTGCCCGAATTGCTGAGGTGGAAAAGCATCGTCGTCATCATGGGGTGGTGACAAGGTGATTATCAACAAAAATCAGTTGATCCTTACCATCATTTTCCCATCCTTTGGCGCGGGGTCAGAGTGGATTTGGCTGTGCAAATTACACACACCCCAAAAAGTATGTCTTACCTTGTTTAACAGCAACCAAAAAAGACAAATAATGCGTCGCTGCTTCCTCTCCGGGACAATGGCGGATTATTTCCGATGCTTGCGCGTATTCCTCTTGCTCAATATGACAAAGAGCTGCCTTCCGGAAACATTTACTTGCGCAGGTGTCGGCGACACTCGAAAATGTGCTGCGTGTCCCAAGTAGGAACCAATCCACTGCATCTGAACAGTGCTTGAGAGAGCGCTTTCGCTCTCCGTACTGATAGAACAACTGTGTAGGGTTCTCATCCAGGCACTTGGGCTGTATACTAGAAACGTACCATGAGACAGGCGGTGGCACCGATCTTGGGGAGCTCGAATCCGGCAGACTCCAGCACTAAAATATCAATGGTATCAAAATGCGCCCGTGGGTAGCCACCCACGTACGAGAACAGGATTCCCTGAGATCACGCATTGCCCTAGCGTGATCCGCGTCCTTGGAACAGTGAAATATCAAGGCCAAAAGAAGACGATCTACAAATGGCAACCCCGAGTCGTTGACAGCTCCCAGGGCATATCGGAGACACATTTGGATGATTTTGACCACGAGTCTTTCACATGCATGCGACATCAGAGATTACAGCAACAGCTGGAAACATCAACTTACTGATGATGCGGCGACGTCCTCAGATCGAGGAGTATGCTGGGCATGTGAAGGGGAAGTAATGAATAACCTAAAACAATCCCAAGGACAGATGGAGATGCACTTGGTGACGTTGTCTTCTGTGAACTCCATATTATCAATGATAGACCTGAAGGCTAAGAGCGCCGCGATCAGTAATGGACAAAATCTGATACCCTGTGACGTCGACCCGAATTTGAGGCTCACTTTCTATGAGGGCGTCCTCGGGGGCGTTGCGCCGCCTAAGGACCGCGAGTTTCCACCAATGCAGTTCTTGATTTGCTACGTCCTTCCGCTAGCGCAACATCTGAGACAAACAATAACGCGGGGGGTGATGGACGCTTACGTCGTCCGGAGGTATCGAATCGAGCAACTCATTCAGGGCGGTCTCGGCGCGCGCAAGGTTCTCCGGGTTCAGACCGGATGAAAGAACGTAGGCACGTGCTGGGGCCAAGACAACCAACCGAAACGTGAGGTGAAGAAGGGTTAGAGACGAGACGACCAGGCGAACCTAAATTTCTCAATATGCATCGCTGAGGCCGTGGACGTCCAGCCATCAGCCACACTATCCCATAAAAGCGACTTCCCACCTTCAATTCAACAGCGCTGGCGGTTAACGTCTCATCAAGGTGCTCTGCCAGGGAGAACGCCTTTTGCAGCCACCTCACGGCCTCCTGGGCTCTCGCGTCAATTTTCTTGTCCCTGTCTCGGGCAACACCATTTAGATGTGACCTTCCGATCTCGAGAACCTTTGAAACTAGTAGTTCACGCTGATGAGAATAAGGGCGAGACCTCAGGGTAACGGACATGAGGTGAAATTGGAAAGAGCATACGTCACGCGCGGACAAATGGGCTAGGCGTTCAACGTTGTTTTCTGGGATGATCAGATGGGCGTGGGGCCCGCATTCAGCACTGCACCGCAAATAACATACCGGTGATGTTCCGAAGCATATATTGGGCAACGCCTTCGTTACCTTCCTTCCAAGCCTGGCCATATGACTCAGCATCGGAACACGATGTATGCGAAACGTTTCGCAGGGCACGAGGCTTACTGCTTCCATTCTACTGCAGTAATAGACCACGGTTGCCTGTGCTATGGACTGCTGATGCGAGTTTTGTTGATCGTCTGCATTTCGGAGGCTTTGCTCAAACTGGAACAACCAAAGGATGCGAAATGGGCGACAAGAACGACTCTCGACGCGCCCATTCACAAAGGGCGCACCTTGGCGGCTGAAGTTAAAACGCTGGAAGCCAATTCGAATTTCCCCGAATCTGAGAACAAAACGATCCGAGAAAGGGATGAATAACATGATGATGGGTTCACACGTGGTGATGTGGGACCGTGGGACCTGTTCCTGGGAAAGAGAAATACCTTACCTGCTAAGGTGGCGCCCGTCTTACTCGCCAACTGTAACATGTGAATGAGACCTGGACGGAGGACCGCTCAATTTCCAGCCCGCAACACATCGAAAGGGAAGGCTGACAGTCGACATCGAGGTTCTCGGGTAAACCTGCTTCGATAAGGCGGAAACCGGCGAGTCGTACTGAGGGTAGAGAGGTGGGGTACATAAGGGGGAGGGATGACGGCAGAAAAGAATATGACCAGTGGAAGTTGTTGGACACGTACAGGCCGCCACTACGGCAGGTATCTGGTCACCCGCTAAAAGACGCATAGAGCTGGAATGATTCCATAAATAAGTTCCTATTCGGGCAAGGTGGGGTGTGTAAGGAAGGTCAAGGGGACGGCGGAACAGATGGGACAAACCCTCCCGATCGAGGATATCAGCTTGACAGTGGTCTAGCAAGGACTCGCTCGAATTGGAACGTAGAATGAGGAGACGTTCGGACAAAGTTGAAAGTTCGTAAAGCTCGGTAACGAGAGGTAGACAAGCGCCTTGGGAGTCCGCGCGGTGATTAAGTTTGGTTTTGATTCTCAGGACGAGATCTTTGTGCGGAGTTGTGGTTGTTTACAAGATTGGGGAAGTAAAAAGAGAGAAAAAGGGAGAGATTATGGCAGACGCTCAATATAACGCGTGGATGACTACCTTGAATGGAATCAAAAAAAATGGGATCTGATGTCCGTTCTTTCCTCTTGCGGGCGGACATTACGAGGACAGAATACGATGGAGAGAGATAAAAACAAATTGAGTTCAAGGGAGCGAGTCGGAGCGGGGGATAAAGCGTGAGCGAATGGCTGCGCGGCGCCTGAAATGGGTGAAGGAGAGCACGGGGTGACCCGCGGAGGTCGTGATTGCTACTCTCAGCTGAGCTGGACTCTCATAACCCATCCATGTCTGGATCCGAATATGCTCTCCCCATCGATGCCGTTGCTCGGGCTAATGGCGTACGTCTCGCGATTATATGCCACTTCCTTCCTTTCGAACAGCCACTCCATTCTTCATATTTCCTTTAGAATGCCCGACGCGACGGTACATTCGCAGGCCTCACTGCAGGTCTCCTTGGAGGTCCGCCAACTTCTCTTCCCTTTCATTTCACCGATCCCGTCTCAAACGCACCGCGTTTAGCCATCATCGGCAGCAGATTCGGCCTCACCAGAATCAACATTGTCCTCGCTGGAACCCGTGAGTGAATGATTCCCCTGAAAAACAAATGAACCCATCCAGGCCAGTCGCGAATAAAAATAAAATAAAAGATCGTGGCGTGATTGGTCTTTCCTATTTCTTTTGCACAGAGTACCTTGAGGCTGTTGTGTCCTGACCATCACCACTTGTGCCTTCTATCCATCAGTTACTGGAGTTCTCTCTGGCTATCAGTTCACTCAAGGTTTTGCCGCCGCAAACATGTCACGCCTGCGCGCCGAAGTGGCAGCCGCCCAGGAAGCAAAGCGAAAGGCTGCGGTCTCCGAAGGGGATCACACGCCGCCGCAGTTCTGACCTGTGGCGCTCGCGGTGGCTGATTTACCAGTCTCGGACTTCTCGGTGGCCCCATGGTCCGGCTCTTCTTATTGGTCTCTGAAGTGGTGGGACCAATGGGATATTGATTATCATCGCATCGGCGGCACGACGCCTATCATAATATCTGTTTTTGTTCTGTCTCAGGGCCGATTTGTTGCGGCCTGTTATGTCAAACCTAAGAAGGGGTGGGTCTCCACTGACTCACAGCACGGTCTCGTCCCGGGCGGCACTGTAATGAAGGGGCCCATGGATCGCATCGCTGGCGGCGATGATGGCAAAGATCACGCGCTGCGGCCAGGACGGACACCTCCATTTCCAAAACCTTGCGTGTGCGTGTTCCTGCCCACCGCTAGCCGGATCTGGGCGTCCGTGACTCGGATCCTTACGTTCCCCACCTGCCTTGACAAGGTTGGACTGTCACTGTGCCCGTTGTCCCAGCCGTCGCGTGCTTTTTCAAACCCCGGAAGTCCCGAGTGGAGGTGGAGACGAGGGCCCAGAACAGAGAAGAAGATGGAAAAACGGGCTTTGGAATAGGAGCCCAACAAGTCCGCTGGCATGCTTATCGGCACTAACATCATTGTTCGAAAGAAAAAGATGACCCCCTCCCACGGGGCCGTCCAATCACCGCTCGCAATTAGATCGGTGGCACCCATAGAACTAGAGTCCGAAGAGAGGGGTACTTCCCGTGCCGTCAAATGCTATGATATATGTAGTCAGTGTAATGGATGGATCTTTTTATGCGGGAAGGTCCAGATCGCACCCTATGTGCCAACCCAACGTGCTAACATTCGTTATTTACGGGGTCATGCTAAGCCCTTGAGAGAACAAATCACGGCAGGGTGTGACGTGGTTGCCCCTTGATTTCATGCAGCTCGGTCCTCTTTTCCCCATGGAGCCCGCGTGAAAAGGTCTGGTTGAAAACGCCCATACAGTACTTGTACATACAGTATCCTCTAACTTAGAATAAGATCGTGTGGGCGCGACGCGCTCCATTCAATGTCTAAAGCAAAGCAAATCCAATCCATAAACCACATGCTCCACCATTGACGACAGCGATGACCCGCATTCAAAGCCAAAAAGCAATATACCCTGCTCCTTGGGTTCCATAAAAAAATACTCCATCCAACACTTCCCCATTCCATAAACGAATCGAATCCCACGTTCCGTTTCGAAAAACTATAACTATAACCTTGACACCTTGCCTTGACTGCGCAGCCGCGGGTGCGAGGAGCGAGGGGGGTGGAGTTGGGTTTGGAAAAAATTACCGTAAAAACGCCCTTAGATCCGAATCCGGTCGAGCTCGTTGCGCCCGTCGATCCTTTTCCTTGCTTTGCACCATTTTACCTTTTTTTCCCGGAAACCCCCCTTGTTCAGATCAACCGGGGGGGGGGGGGCCCCTTGGTGTCTCTCCCCCACCCCGCCTTTCTTCCGGGTGGGGGGAAAAAAGGTTCCACCGCAACCCCCCCACAACACAAAAATT
>Ga0137397_10001167_pt1 | contig 18364 bp, 14 predicted proteins | sample czorhiz116metaG_FD_106658 | JGI IMG/M metagenome (GOLD analysis project Ga0137397, IMG submission 106658) | Vadose zone soil microbial communities from Angelo Coast Range Reserve, California, USA - czorhiz1.16 metaG | ecosystem: Environmental > Terrestrial > Soil > Vadose zone | place: USA... | reverse complement strand
CTTCTTCGCCTTGCCCGTATCGAAGTAGTTCTTTAGCGAGGCGAGGTAGCCGATCGGCGCGTCGAGCCAGACGTAGAAGTATTTTCCCGGCAGGTCCGGGATCGGGATGCCGAAATACGGCGCGTCGCGCGAGATGTCCCAGTCGCCGAGCGCCTTGTCGCCTTCGCCGTCGATCCACTCCCAGGCCTTGTTGACGACCTGGGACTGCAGCCGACCGGGTTGTTCCAGCCACTCTCGCAGAAAGTTGACGCACTTCTCGTCCGACAGCTTGAAGAACAGGTGGTCGGAGGAGCGCAGCTCGGGCTTCGCGCCCGAGAGCGTCGAGTAGGGGTTGATCAGTTGCGTGGGCGAGTACACCGAGCTGCAGTTTTCGCAGGCGTCGCCGTATTGGTCCTTGGTCCCGCAGACGGGGCACTCGCCCTTGATGTAGCGGTCGGCGAGGAACATGCCCTTCACCGGATCGAAGAACTGCTCGATCGTTTTCGCATAGACGAGTCCTGCCGCCTTCAGCTTGCGATAGATGTCCTGCGAGAGCTCGGTGTTCTCCCTGGAATGCGTCGAGTGCCAGTTGTCGTGCGCGATGTGGAACCCGTCGAGGTAGCGCTTGCGGCCGCGCGAGATCTCCGCGATGAAGTCTTCGGGCGATTTTCCCGCCTTCTCCGCTGCGAGCATGATGGGCGCGCCGTGGGCGTCGTCGGCACCGATGAAGTGCACTTCGTGACCCTGCATGCGCTGGAACCGCACCCAGATGTCGGCCTGGATGTACTCCATGATGTGGCCGATGTGGAACGGGCCGTTCGCGTACGGAAGTGCGGTGGTGACGAACAGCCGGCGGGACATGCGGGCTTCCGAAAAGCGATGATTCTACCGCCTAGCGCCGCTTCCCGGCGCTCGCGGACTCAGATCAGGGCGATCGCCGTAGCGATGAGCAGGGCCACGGCGACGGTGGTGCCGAAGATCACGTTCTCGCGGTGGCCCCATGGACGCTCGCCGGGGCGCAGCCGGTCGCGCGAAACCGCGGTCGACGACATGCTCCGCGTCGACACGAACTCGGTGGTTCCGTCCGCGCCGATCTGGCGCATCAACCGCTGCGTCGCCTCCTGGGAATCGAAGGCGCGCGAGATGCCCTTGGTCGGCGAGGGAGCCGCGGCGGCCTCCTCGCTCGTTTCCTGCGGGGCGAGCTTGGCCGGCGCGACCGCGGCGACGGGTGCGACCGGAATCGGCTTGGTCGTCGCCAGGCCCGCGCCCACCCCGGACTGGCCGGTTTCGATCTGCGCCTTGCACTCCCGCAGGTCGTTCGCGAAGTCGGCGGCGCTCTGATAGCGCGCCTCGGGCGACTTCGCGAGCACCTTCGCGATGATGTAGTCGAGCATCACCGGCACCTGCGAGTTGCTGGAGCTCGGCGGGGCGGGATCGTGATTGGTGATCTGGTACATCAGGGCGCTCAAGCCTTCGCCGTTGAACGGCGTCGCCCCGGTGATGCACTCGTAGAGGATGACGCCGAGCGAGAAGATGTCCGAGCGATGATCGGCGCGCTTTCCCACGACCTGCTCGGGCGAGATGTACTTGGGCGAGCCGAGGATGACCCCTGTCTGGGTGCGCGTTTCGCTCGAGCGCATGCGCGCGATGCCGAAGTCGGCGATCTTCGCGCGTCCCTCCGGGGTGATCATGATGTTGGCCGGCTTGATATCCCGGTGCACGACCTGATGCTGGTGCGCGTAGGCGAGGCCTTCGCCCACCTGCGCGGCGAAGTCGACGGCCTTCGCGACCGAGATCGGCTTTCCGTCGGTGAGCATCTCGCGCAGCTCCTGACCCTCGATGTACTCCATCGCCATGTACACCAGGTGCCCGCTCTTGCCGATGTCGTAGATGATGATGATGTTCGGATGATTGAGGCCGCCTGCGGCCTTGGCCTCGGTATAGAAGCGCGCCTCGTACTCGGCCATGCCTTCGTGGCCGGCTTCCTCGGTATTGATGGTCTTGATCGCCACCATGCGGTTGAGCATGGGGTCGTTCGCGCGATACACCACACCCATCGCGCCCTTGCCCAGCTCGGCAACGATCTCGTAGCGGCCCAGCAGCCAGGGATCGGTCATGACGCGGCTACTTCTTCGTCGTCTTTACCGAACGGAACACCGGCCCCCAGACCGGGTGCCCGGCTTCGTTCTCCCGCAGGTCGAACGACGGGTCGAGGTCGAGCGCTTTCTTGAATTCGTCCCGGCACTGCGGCACTCGGTTGGAAGCGCAGTGGATGAAAGCGAGGTACTTGTGCACCCGGACGCGATCCGGAGTGTCGCGCAGACCCGCGTCGAGGCTCGCCTGGAGCAACTTCGCCGAGTAGGCGATCTCGCCGTCCTCGTAGGCCCTCACTCCGAACTCCAGCTCCTGCTCGCCCTTGTTCGGGCCGAACATGGTGCACCCGGACGCGGTGGTGAGAGCAAGAACAAGCCATGTCGCGATCCATAGACGAGCGGCCATTCCTCCGTCAACGCCGGAATCGGTGGGTAACGCTGATCTCCGCGCCGGGTCGCAGCTCGACCGTCTGAACGTGCGGCGGGAAGGAACCATTCCGCAACTCTACCCTATGTTTGCCCGGCTTAAGCGGGATCACCTTGAGCGGAGGACTGACGCCTTGCCTCATCCCGTCGATGAAAACCTCGGCCCAGGGAAGAGCGACGATGTTGATGGTGCCTTCGCGTGCGGCGGCGGGAGCGATCGCGGCGATCTCCGGCGCTCTTTGCGCGGACGCGGTCTCTTTTGCCGCGGCCTGCGGCTCGCTCGCCCTCGCCATCTGCACCGGGCCGGATTTCGGTGCGGATTCCTTCGCCTTGGGGGTCGCGTTCCGTTCCTCGGCTTTCTGCGGGTCCTTGGGCGCTTCGGGCGCGGCCTCGACCGGGACGGGCTTCGCGGGCGCGACTTCCGCCTTCGGGGCGAGCGCCACTCGCGGCGCCTGCACGGCTGGCGCCGCCTTTATGTCGTCGTCGCGATGGCTGCGCGCGATCACCCCGGTGCCGACGATCAGCGTGAAAGTCAGCGGCGCGACGATGAGCAATTTGCTGTTCACCGCAAGCGCCTCCGGCCAGCGGTGCGGCTTGAGCTTCAGGAACTTGGGCAGGCGCAGGCTCGGCAGGCGCATCGTTTGACGGGGCGCGGGAACCGGCAGGGTGCGCTTCAGACTGCCCGGTACCGAGCTGATCGCGTATACCTCGTGCTCGCGCACGTGCTTGTCGGTCTTCGCTCCCTCGTAATGGAACAGCTTCGCGTAGTCTTCGGACAGCCGTGCCATCACGTCGTAGTAGGACCGTGACACCAGGATCTGCCCCGGCTCGGCGAAGCTCATGACGCGCTGGGCGACGTTGATCCCGTCGCCGATGATGTTGGGCTGCCCGTTGATGTCCTTGACCAACCGCACCGGCCCCAGATTCACGCCGACGCGGATCTGTAGGCGCGGACCGGTGGTGGAACCCTGGCCGCCGACCGCGTCGCGCAAGCTCATGCCGGCGAACAGCGTGTCTTCCGGGTCCCCGAGAAAGCTCACCGCGGCGCCGTCGCCGGTATCCAGGATGATCCTGTCGTCGGTGGGGACGCCCACGATCGCCTCGGTCAAGACCTGGTTGAAGCGTTCCTTGAGAGCGATCTGCTCGGCGACTGAGCGCTGCGAATACTCGACGATGTCGAGAAACAGCACGCTGCAGATAAAAGTCCGATTGGTGTGCTCAGGCATCTTCGTCCGCCGCGGCAGCCTGTCCGGTCCCCTGTGCGGCCGGCGTCCTCCTTCGGTGCCTATTCTACCGCGACAGGGCCCGTCGGGCACCGGAAAGTTGCTAGAATATCAACCTATTGCCAGCCAATCTGCGCCCAAACACGGAGCATTGCACGCCTCTCCAATGCCTATTACCCAGGAACAAATTCACGACGTCCTGAAGGAAGCGATCGATCCGAACACCGGCAAGGATTTTTTCGCGACCAAGTCGGCAAGGAACATCAGAGTCGAGGGGGGGGACGTCACCCTGGAGATCGAGCTGGGGTATCCGGCCCGGACCCAGATCGACCCGATCCGCAGGCTCGTCGCGCAAAAACTACGCGCGCTCCCCGGGATCGGCACGGTCACCATCGAGGTGACGAGCAAGATCGTATCGCACTCGGTGCAGCGGGGCGTGAAGCTCGTTCCCGGGGTGAAGAACATCGTTGCCGTGGCCTCCGGGAAGGGCGGGGTCGGAAAGTCGACCACGGCCGTCAACCTTGCGCTCGCTTTTGCCGCCGAAGGGGCGAGCGTCGGTATCCTGGATGCCGATATCTACGGGCCGTCGCAGCCGACCATGCTCGGCATCAGCGGGCGGCCCGAGTCGAAGGACGGCAAGACGCTCGAGCCGATGATGGGGCACGGCATCCAGGCGATCTCCATCGGTTTCCTCATCGACATCGATACGCCCATGGTGTGGCGCGGTCCGATGGTCACCCAGGCCCTGGAGCAGCTCCTCAAGGATACCCGCTGGCGGGATGTCGACTACCTCATAGTCGACATGCCCCCGGGCACCGGCGACATACAGCTGACGCTCGCCCAGAAGGTGCCGGTGACCGGCGTGGTCATCGTCACCACGCCGCAGGACATCGCCCTGATCGACGCGCGCAAGGGCCTCAAGATGTTCGAGAAGGTCGGCATTCCGATCCTGGGCGTGGTCGAGAACATGAGCACCCACATCTGCTCGAACTGCGGCCACGAGGAGCACATCTTCGGGCAGGGCGGTGCCGAGCGCATGTGCAAGGAGTATGGCACCGAGCTGCTGGGGGCGCTGCCGCTGGACATCAACATCCGCGAGCAGGCGGATTCGGGCAAGCCCACGGTGGTCGCCGACCCGGACGGCCGCGCGGCGGAGATCTACCGGGCGATCGCGCGGCGCCTCGCCGTCAAGATCGCCGAGTCGGCGAAGGACATGACCTCGAAGTTCCCGAACATCGTCGTCTCCAAGAACACCTAGTCGGGCGCCCGTGCTACCCCTTGCGTTCCCTCGGGGACTTGCCTACCATCCCTAGTGTATTTCGGTCGGCCGGCCCACCGGCCGTAGGCGCGGGAGGCGAGCAAGCAGTGCCGAAAATGCCGCTTGATTTCAGAAACGCAGTCTCTATAATTCCCTCATCACGGGCTCCGGTTCGGTTGTCTGCGCAGCGGACGGTCAAACCCGGGCCCGATGCTTTTGGAGATCGCTTTTGAATCGTGGGACCAGCGCAAAGGAGGTCATCATGACAAGCACCAGAGAGTACTACGGCTCGCAGGACTTTTTCGCCCTCGATATTCCCGTAACGTAGGTTGTCCTGGAGACCCCAACGATGCAGATGCGTGCCGGCGTAGCCAAAAAGACCATCAAGTCCATCCGACAGCAGGCATTCGAACAGACCCATCTCTTCGACTCGCACCCCGAGTCGAGCCTGGACTTCGACAAAGTCCGGGCGGCAGTCAAAGACGGCTACGACAAGCCGTTCCTCCTGATCGATTCCAATATCATCCGCGAGAAAGCGCGTCGCTTCGCAGCGGCGATGCCCCGCGTACGGCCGCACTACGCGGTCAAAGCCAATCCCGATCCCCGCGTCCTCGGCGTCATGCTCGGAGAAGGCGCCGGGTTCGAGATCGCCTCCGTGTCCGAGCTCGACCTCCTGCTCGCGCAAGGCGTTCCGGCCGCGGATATCTTCTATTCGAATCCGGTCAAGTCGCGCGACCATATCGCCCAAGCGGCCGCGAAGGGCGTGGAGTGGTACGTGATCGACTCGCTCGAGGAGCTGAGAAAGATCCAGTCGATCAAGGCGGACGCCAAGCTCTACCTGCGCATCGACACCCCCAACATCGGCAGCGACTGGCCCCTCGCGGGCAAGTTCGGCGCGCACCCCGCGGAAGCGCGCGACATCATCACCCAAGCGGGGCGGCTCAAGGCCGACCTCGCCGGCGTCGCGTTTCACGTCGGGTCGCAGTGCCGCAATCCTGAAAACTGGCGCGTCGGCATCGAGAAAGCGCGCGCGGCGTTCGACCTCATGACCAAGGCGGGCCTCAACCCCAGGCTGCTGAACATCGGTGGCGGCTTTCCGGTGAGGCACGTCAAGCCTATTCCCGCGATCGAAGTGATCGCTGAAGTGGTCAACCGGGCGCTCGAGGCGTTTCCGGCGAAGGTGAAGGTGATCGCCGAGCCGGGCCGCTTCCTGGTTTCCGATGCCGGTTATTTCGTGTGCCGCATCATGGGAACGGCGACGCGCGCCAACAAGCGCTGGATGCACCTGGATGCCGGGCTCTTCGGCGGCATCATCGAGACCGCCGAGGGCCTCAAGTACAAGATCCGCACCGATCGCTCGGGGCCGGATATGCCTTGGAACGTGGCCGGGCCGACCTGCGACTCGATCGACGTGGTGATGCGCGACGAGCCCCTGCCGTCCGACTTGCAGGAGGGCGATTACCTCTACCTCCGGAACGCGGGGGCCTATACGACCGCTTACGCCAGCAACTTCAACGGGTTTCCCCTTCCCGACGTGCGGGTGATCTAGCCTTTGCGAAAGGCACATCCGAGCGCCGCGCCCGGAACGTTTCAGGCGCGGCGTTCGTATTCCACGAAGGCGTAGTCGAACGCATCCGCGCCGGCCGATACGTGGCGCTCGCGCGACACCTCGCGCCAGCGCAAAAGGTCGAACTCCGGAAAGAACGCGTCCCCCTCGAAATCGCGCTCGATCTCCGTCATATGGAGCCGTTGCGCGAGCGGCATGGCAAGCGCGTAGATCTGCGCGCCGCCGATCACGAACGCTTCCCGGGAATTCCCGGCTGCGCCGAGCGCGGCCTCGAGGGAGTGCACTGCGACACACCCGGAAGGGTTCCAGTCGCGTGATCGCGTGATCACGATATTGTTGCGGCCGGTGAGTGGAGAGCCGATCGACTCGAAGGTCTTTCGGCCCATGATCACGGCGTGTCCCATCGTCAGGCGCTTGAAGCGCTTCAGGTCGTCGGGCAATCGCCAGGGCATGGCGTTGTCGCGTCCGATGGCGCGGTTGCGCGCCAGGGCGGCGACGATAGCGACTGGAGCGGGAAGAACCATGGCGGTATTGTAGTAAAGTAATCGCGTCGCAACGCAATCGCGTAGTAGAGTATCCGATCGATTTCCGCGGCAATCACGAGGCAAGGCGGTGGATTCGACTTCGTCGCAAGCCTACATCCTGGTCGTCGATGACGATCCCAGGAACCGGATGGCAATGGAGGAGCTGCTCCAGTCCTCAGGACACTCCGTGGTCCTCGCGGAATCCGGGGAAGATGCGCTGCGGCGCGTCCTCAAACAGGACTTCGCGGTCATTCTCATGGACGTGCGCATGCCGGGGGTGGACGGGTTCACGGCCGCCCGCGCCATCCGCGAGCGCGAGCGTTCCCGATCCACGCCCATCATCTTCCTGACCGGCGCTTACGAAGACGTTCCGTCGATGTTCCGCGGTTATGAGGCGGGCGCCGTGGACTACATGGTCAAGCCTGTCGTGCCGGAGGTCCTCAAGTTCAAGATCTCGGTCTTCGTGGATCTGTACAACAAGAACTTCGCGCTCACGCGGGAGATCGCCGAGCGTCGCCGCGCCGAGGACCACCTGAGAAACTCGGAGGAGAATCTTCGCGCGCTGGCGGCGCGCCTGCAGTCCGTGCGCGAGGAGGAGTCGATACGAATAGCGCGCGAAATCCACGACGAGCTGGGGCAGGCGCTGACCGGCCTGAAGATGGATTTGACCTGGGTCGCAAAGAAGCTGCCGCCCGATCAGAAGACGCTGGTCGCGAAGACCGAGTCGATGTTCGGCCTGATAGACGCGACGATTCAGTCCGTGCGCAAGATCGCCACGCGCCTGCGGCCTGAAGTATTGGACGAGTTGGGGCTCGGCCCCGCGATCGAATGGCAGGCAAAGGAGTTCCAGAAACGCAGCGGCATTCGCTGCAAGCTGTCCCTGCCGGCGGACGCACCGCCGCTCGACCGGGAGCGCGCGACGGCGGCATTCCGGATCTTCCAGGAGCTGTTGACCAATATCGCGCGCCATGCCAACGCGACCCGGATCGACGTCGCGATGCGGGCGGATTCAGACGTGCTCTTGCTTCAGGTCGAAGACAACGGCAAAGGCATCGACGGGGCCGCGACGTTCAGCTCGAAATCCCTGGGGCTCATGGGCATGCGGGAGCGCGTCCTTCCCTTTGGGGGAGAGATCGAGATTACCGGGGCGCAAGGCCTGGGAACCAAGGTCAAGGTGTCCATTCCCACCGGCTTGAGCTTGAAGTAGACTCTTGGTTGTGAGGACGCCCTGCGAGGGCATTCCTGCCAGGGGAGCGCGGCCATCAGAGTCCTGATTGCAGACGATCACGCGGTAGTGCGGCGCGGCCTGAGGGAGATTCTGGCCTCCGAGCAGGACATGGTCGTGGTCGGCGAAGCGAAGGACGGCCACGATGCGCTCGAGCTCGCGCGCAAGCTCGACTGGGACGTGGCCGTGATCGACTACTCCATGCCCGGCCGCAACGGGCTCGAGCTCATCAAGGAGATCAAGCGCGAGCGTCCCGGCCGCCCCGTGCTGATCCTGACCATGCTTCCGGAGGAAGCGCACGCCGCCCAGGTCTTCAAGGCGGGGGGCGCGGGCTACATCAACAAGGAAACCGCAAACGAGGAGTTGACCGCAGCGATCCGCAAGGTGATGAACGGGGGCAAGTATGTCAGTGCGGCGTTCGCAGAGAAGCTCGCCTCCGAGCTCGCTTCCGACTCTGAGAAACCCCTGCACGAGTCGCTTTCTGACCGTGAATACCGTGTCATGTGGTTGCTCGCGTCGGGCAGGCAGATCAATCAGATCGCGGCGGAGATGTACCTCAGCCCCAGCACGATCAGCACCTATCGGGCGCGTATCCTCAAGAAGCTCAGGCTGACGGACAATGCAGCGCTCGTCCGTTACGCCGTCAAGTACCAGCTCATCTAAGTACCGGATCGTCTAGCTCTTCCGGTCCGACCGCTGCGGGGCTAGCGTAGCGATACGGCTACTGCACGACGCCGGCTCGCCACAAAAAGATCAAGCTCCGGCGATAGTTAGCCGCCGATCAACCCCATTATCATGAAGCTGGCCGATGCTCCCGCGCGGCCCCGCGGCCCACGATACGCGGCATCGAACGCACGGAGTGCAGATCATGACCGGTGCAATTCTCGTAGTCGAAGACGAGCCGATCACCCAGCGGCTGATCGCCGCAAACCTCGAACGAGCCGGCCACCGCGTGATGCGTGCTGCCAACGTGCCCGAGGCCATGGCTTCGATACGCGAGGTCGTACCGGATCTAGTCCTGCTCGATTGGATTCTCCCGAACGCCACCGGCGTGAGCTTCGCGAGGCAACTGCGCACCGACCAGCGCACCCGCGACATTCCCATCATCATGCTGACCGGGAGGTCGGAGGAGACGGACAAGCTCACCGGGCTGGAGGCCGGCGCGGACGACTACATCACCAAGCCCTTCTCCACGCGCGAGCTGCTCGCGCGAATCAAGGCGGTTATCCGGCGCCGCGCGCCTTTGCTCAGCGACGAGATCGTCGAGGTCGCCGGCCTGAAACTCGATCCCGCCGCGCATCGCATCACGGCCGGGGCCAACAGGATCGAGCTCGGAGCCACGGAATTTCGCCTGCTGCACTTCTTCATGACTCACCTCGACAGGGTCTACAGTCGCGCCCAGCTTCTCGACGAGGTCTGGGGAGACCACGTCTTCGTCGAGGAGCGCACCGTGGACGTCCACATCCGCAGGCTGCGGCAATCGCTCCACCCGTCGGGACACGAGGCACTGCTGGAAACCGTGAGGGGAACGGGTTATCGCTTCCTGCGCAAGCCTTCTTGAAGGCGGGTCCGGCGAATCGCCGGGGCGGGTGTTTCTAGTAGACGTTCTGCGTTCTCAGCACGACGAGAACCGTTTTCAGCACGATTTGCAGGTCGAGTTGCAGCGACCAATTCCGCAGATAGCTCAGGTCGTATTCGATGCGCGCGCGCATCTTGTCGAGCGTATCGGTTTCGCCGCGGAAACCGTTGACCTGGGCCCATCCGGTGATACCCGGCTTCACCTTGTGCCTGATCATGTAGCCCGTAATCAGCTTGCGGTACATCTCGTTGTGGGCCACCGCGTGCGGTCGCGGCCCGACCACGCTCATGCGTCCCTGCAGGACGTTGACGAACTGGGGGAGCTCGTCGAGGGAATATTTCCGCAGGAACGCCCCGAGCGGCGTCACGCGACGATCCTCGCGCGTCGCCTGCCTAACGACGTTGCCGTCCTCGAGCACGGTCATCGTGCGAAATTTGTAGACGACAATCTCCCTGCCATCGAGACCGTAGCGGCGCTGGGTGAAGAACACCGGGCCCGGAGACGTCAGCTTGATGCCGATCGCTATGGCCAGCATGACCGGCAGGATCAGGATGAGAGCGGCCGTGGCGAGGACGATGTCGCTGACGCGCTTGATCAGGCCGCTCAGCCCATAGAACGGAGTCTCGCAGACTGCGACGAGCGGCACGCCGCCGATCGCGTCCATGCGCGCCTGAATCAAATCGAAGAGGAAAATATCCGGCGCGAAGTAGATCGATGCCGTGGTGTCGCGCAACTCCTCGAGCAAGTTCAGGATCCTGGGCTGGGAGGCCATCGGCAGGGTGAGGTAAATCAGATCGACGCGATGAGTTTTTACGTAGTCCGCGAGCTCGCTCAGAGAGCCGAGCACTCCGTGCGAATCCGTGCCGCCCAGCCGCTCGGCGCTGCGATCGTCGAAATGGCCGGCAAGGCGAATGCCCAGAAAGGGCGTGCTCTTGATCCGCTCGGCGAGCTTCCGGCCGAGCTCTCCGTCGCCGGCGATAACGGCGACTCTCTGCACGCCTTCGGCCGCCATCAGTCGCGGCAGAACGAGGGGCATGAGCCGTCTCGCGACGAACAGCAGGATCGGGGTCGTGAATACCCAGCTGAGAACCACGCGAACGTCGAAGGAGCCGAGCGTTTGGGTTGCCCAGCCGATGAGCAGCAGGAGCCCGACGACTACCAGCCAGCCGGTCAGGACGTCGATTGCGAGAGCGCGCGCGCCGGTGCCGGTGGATGCCCTTCCGGGAAAAGTCAGCGAGAAAAGAATCAGCGCGAGTATCAGGTACGGACCGCCGAAAGGCTCGCCAAACGCAAGAGCCGAGAGGAGCAACGCGCCCTCGGCCACGGCAGGCTCGAGCGCCGCCTCGATCAGCGCGGCGAGGGTGAGGCGCTGATTGAGGAGAAACTGACGTTGGGATCGTTCTTCGGTTGTCGCGAGCACGATGGTTACGGGAAGTTCGGACGCCTAGCGCGATACCGTAGCGCGCGATTGCAACCGGCAAAGTCCTTTGCTGCTGGCTCGAAAGAACTATGTCGCATCTCGTGTGCGCGGAGGATGTGGACGGCGATTCGCTCTTGTTGTCCGCGGCGATTCGCTCTTGTCGAGTGCAGCCGCGTGGATTTATCGCACGCTCGCATGGACTGTACGATGCATGCCGTCGGGACGCCCTCCGGGAGCCGGAAGCGCGCGAAGTGACAGTGCCAACAAGCACTTACCGCCGGAGAACCTGCGGCCGGGAACAAATTCCGCCGTTTCACGCGCCTGTCACAGACGCGCCTCAAATTGAACGCGATGCCTTTCAGCCTAAGCAAGGCGGTCACGCCAAGGCCCAACGACCGGCCTGCTATGACGCATTCGTCCCCCGACCTATCCGCGCTTCCCATGGACGTGACTGCCGCGACAACCAGTGATGGCTCGCTCCCCGATCCATTGGAGCTCGAGTCCTTCATGCTCAACATCGACGCTTCGCTGCGAGTACATGCGCGGCATCAGTTCTTCACGTGGACCCAGGGCCTGCTACAGAACCTGGTCAAACACGAACTCCTGATATGCGCACTGCGCAACGGAGAGTCCCTGCTGTTTCACGTCGACGGCTTCGCTACGTCTCCCGTGGAGCCCGCGCCGTTCAGTGAAATGTTTCGCAGGGACACGTCGCTCGTGCCGCACCTCATCAAGACTTGGGAGGAGAATGACTTCAAGCCCGTGTTCTGCGAGACGGGGGCGGGCAGCCAGTTCGCGCAAACGCCGCTGGCACGCGAGCTGGTTCGAATCGGGGCGAACGTAGCACTTGCGCACGGAACCTACGATGTTTTCGGCAAGCTCGCGAGCTTCTTCGTGTTCGCCTGCAAGCCGGGCGCCCCGAGTCCCAGGCAAGCCTACCTTGCGGAGCTCGTCGTTCCGTTCGTGCACCTGGCGTGGCTGCGCACGCAGATCAACCGTCCCGCAGGCCAAGCCACCGGTGCTGCTCCGGGATCTTCAGCCCTTCTGACCCCGAGGGAGCAGGAGATTCTGAGATGGATTCACCTGGGCAAGAGCAACATCGAGATCGGAGCGATCCTCGGCATCAGCCCGCTGACAGTGAAAAATCACGTCCAGAAGATTCTCCGCAAGTTGAACGTGCAGAACCGGGCGCAGGCCGTCGGCAGAGGGCTCGCCTTGCGGATCCTCACCCTGTAGCTCGCGGGCATAAGTCCGTCCATAGTTCCAAAAGGCTATACCGGCGCCGCCGCGCCTTTGACTCGCTGTCATCCTGAAGGCCGATGCTGGGGCCAGGGCTGAAGGCAATGGCGATTCTCGATGCCTCCGGCTCTTCTTGAGGAATCTCGATGAACCCGAAGCTCCAGAAACTAGGAACGGTCGCCGCCTTGCTCGTAATGACGGCGACTGCGCAGGCCGGCGCTCCGGACCCGCGTCACGCCGACACGAAGCCGCTACTGGCCTCGCTCTCCAGGGATGCGGCATCCTCGTCGCGGCTGAGCCACTCGCGGGCGAGCCGGCCGGAAGACCTCGCGCCGCTCGCCTACGATGGCTTCGTTTTCCCCGACGAGGCGCCCGAGGGGCGGGCAACGTCGAGCCGTTACACGGTCCAGCTCTATCCGATCGACAAGGGCACCCGCACGAATGGAGTTGCCGGTTCGGCACGCCTGTTCGCCGGTCCGGCTCCAGGCGGGAAGGGCGTTGCAAGGAGCGAAGAGCTCTCGGCAACGGAAAGGACTCTCCCTGAGCCGGGTAACTGGTCGATGATCCTGGTCGGCCTGCTCGGCGTGGGTGCCATCGCGCGTCGCCGCATGTCGGCGTGAGCAATCGGGAAGACGCGCGGGCGATCCCGTACGCTGGCCAGCTTCGCTCCGCTCAGGATCGCCACCGCGTCTTCGTCCGCTTCCTCGGCTCGGCGAGCCTGGCCGCGATCGCGCTGATCTCGGCGACCCCCGCGCTGGCCCTGTGGGATGACAAAGTCACGCCGTTCATCGAGGAGAAAAGCTCCCACGACGACAACGTGTTTCGCGTCTCGAAGAACGCGGACCCGGTGTCCGACACCTACAGCACGACCTCGCTCGGACTCAACCTCGACGTGCCGGTAAGCCGCCAGCGCTTCCAGGGGGGCTACACCTGGAGCGCCACCCGCTTCAATCGGCTTACCGACCTGGATTTCGAAGGCCACGACGCTCGGGCGACTTGGTTTTGGCAAGTCGGCAACGATCTGAGTGGCCAGCTCGGATATACCGAGAACCTTGCACTGGCGCCGTTCGCGTACACACAGAGCACGACGCCCGATCCTCTCAAGACGCGCGTCGCCTTTTTGAACGAAGCCTATCTCGTCACGCCGAGCTGGCGCTTCCAGGCGGGGGCGGGCCTATTCGAGCAGATGAACGGCGATCCGGCGTTCGAGCTCAACGACGTGAAAATCTCCAGCGGCGACCTGATCTTGAGCTACGTGACGCCGGCCAATACCTCGATCGGCTTCAGCCAACGCATCGAGGAGGGCCGCTATCCGAACAGGGACTTCGCCGCCGGAAGTCCTTTTGACGATTCCTACCGTCAATACAGCCGCGGCATCGTGGCCGACTGGACCGTCACCGGAGTGTCGCATGTGGCCGCGCGCGCCAGTCGCGTCAGCCGACGCTACCCCAATACGCCGCAAAGCGACTTCGATGGCTACATTGCGGTCGCCCAATACGATTGGAAGCTGACCGGCAAGCTCTCGCTTACCGGAGTCATCCGGCGCGACATCAGCCCCTTCCAGGACATCCAGTCGAGCTTCGTGCTCGTGAAAGGGATCACCGTCCGCCCCACGCTCAATCTGACTGAAAAAATCGACGTGTCGGGAATCCTCGACTGGGGCATCTGGTACTACCTCGGTGATCCCGGGTTGGTGACGGGAGGCACGCAAGGCAGGGTCGATCGGGTGGGCCTCGCGGCGGCGACGCTTTCGTACAAGCCCGTCCGACGCATCACGCTGCAGGTCAGCGCGCAGCGCGAGAGCCGTTCTTCGAATATCCCCAATGCAGATTACCTGGCCAACGTCGCTTACGTTGTCGCCCGGATCGCGTTCTAGAAAAAAATGGCGACCTGTTAAGGCCGGTCGCGAGGTCTGCACTGCAAAGCAGCTCTCTCCGATCAGCGGGGCATGATCGACCAGTTGAGATCCGCTACCGCGCCGGTGGAAGGGCTGCTCGAGAGCGTGGCGCCGTTCATGAACCAGATCGTGTCCTGGCCGGTCGCCTGGTTGCGCCACAGGATGTCGGCTTTGCCGTCCCCATCGAAGTCGCCTATCTCCGCGACGGTCGAGTTGAGGTCCGCCATCGTGCCGATGGCTGGGCTGCTCGAGAGCGTGGCGCCGTTCATGAACCAGATCGCGTCCTCGCCGGTCGCGCGGTTGCGCCACAGGATGTCGGCCTTGCCGTCGCCGTCGAAGTCGCCGGTCCCCGCAATGCCCCAGTTGAGGTCGGTCATGGCGTTGGAGGAAACAGCACTCGCGATCGCGGCACCGTTCATGAGCCAGAGCAGGTTTTCGCCGGTGGCGCTGTTGTGCCAGAGGATGTCGGACTTGCCGTCGCCGTCGAAATCGCCGATCCCTGCGATGCCCCAGTTGACATCCGAAACAGTCGCGAAGCTCACCCCGCCGCCAGAAATCGTCCCGGCGTTCATGAGCCAGATCGTGTTGGCGCCGGTCGAGCTGTTGTGCCACAGGATGTCGGACTTGCCGTCGCCGTCGAAATCGCCGACCCCGGCGATGCTCCAGTTGGAATCGGTCATCCAATTGACGGCTGCCTCGCTCAGGATGGCGGCGCCGTTCATGAGCCAGATCACGTTGCCGCCGGCGCCGTTGCGCCACAGGATGTCGGCTTTGCCGTCCCCATTGAAGTCGCCGACGCCGGCGATTTTCCAGGTGAGATCCGCCACGGTGGCGAACGTGGCACCGCTCGCGATCGTCGCTCCGTTCATGAGCCAGATCGAGCTGTCGCCGGTGGCTGTATTGCGCCACAGGATGTCGGACTTGCCGTCTCCGTCGAAATCGCTGCGAACGATGCGGCGTACCGGGGTCTTCACCGAGACCGGTGTGGCCGTCCATGCGGAGTTGTTGTGGGCCGCGTCGAAGGCGCTCACGCGGTAGGCATAGGTGGTCCCGGGCGTCAGGCCGGTGTGCTGGAACGATGTCGTTGTCGTGTTGGCGAGCACCGCGTCATTGAGATAGACCGTGTATCCGGCGACACCGACGTTGTCGGTCGAGGCGTTCCAGCTGAGATTGACCTGGGTGCCTGAGACCGCTTTCCCTTTGAGACCGGTGGGGACCGAAGGCGCGGTGGTATCGGTTGCGGCCGGAGTGGTCGCGCTCGCCGCAGCCGATTGACCGGAGGCGTTGCCCGCCGCGTCGACCGCCTGGACGGTATACGAATAGGTGGTGGACGGGCTGAGGCCGGTGTTCTGAAGGGTGGTGACCGCTCCCACCGAGACGAGCAACGCGCCGCCGCGGTAGACGCGATAGCCGGTGACTCCGACGTTGTCGGTGGACGCGGTCCAGGAAAGACCGATCTGCGAAGACGAAGCCGCGGAGGCGGTAAGTCCGCTCGGAGTCGACGGCGCGGTGGCGTCAGGAACAGCCGGGGTGCTCGCGCTCACTGCGACCGATTGACCGGAGGCGTTGCCCGCCGCGTCGACCGCCTGGACGGTGTAGGAGTAGGTGGTGGACGGGCTGAGGCCGCTGTCCTGATAGGTCGTGACCGCTCCCAGCGTGACGAGCAGCGCGCCGCCGCGGAAGACGCGGTAGCCGGTAACGCCGACATTGTCGGTGGACGCGGTCCAGGAAAGACCGATCTGCGAAGACGAAGTCGCGGAAGCGGTAAGTCCGCTCGGAGTCGATGGCGCGGTGGTGTCGGGAGCGACCGGGGTGGTCGCGCTCGCCGCGGTCGATTGGCCGGACGCGTTGCCCGCGGCGTCGATCGCCTGGACGGTATAGGAGTAAGTGGTGGACGCGGCGAGGCCGGTGTTCTGAAGGGTCGTGACCGCTCCCACCGTGGTCAGCAACGCGCCGCCGCGGTAGACCCGGTAGCCGGAGACGCCGACGTTGTCGGTGGACGCGGCCCACGACAGATTGATCTGAGACGACGAGACGGCGGAGGCAGTGAGTCCGGCCGGCGTCGTGGGGGCGGTTGTGTCGGCCGTCGTCACCGACATCACGACGCCTTCCAGCTGCGTAAGCGCCACGGCGTTCGGCGTCGAGCCGCGGATCACGCGATCGTGGATCACCGAGCTCGCCTGTCCGAACGGCGTGTGGTAGTTGGCGAGCTTGAGGTAGCAGGTCTGGCCGGTGTAGAGCGTCGGCCCGCGATACGTCAGTTTCTTTACGCCGTTGACCCAAGCATCGAAGAAGCCGTCGGCGCCCGACGACCACCGGACGTGGTAGACGAAATCGTACCAGACGTTCTTTACCACCGGACCGATCGGAGCGCCGTACTGGGTGGGGTTGGCCGGATCGCCGCCGGCGCCGATGATTCGCAATCCCGTAGGCCGATCCGGACTGATGGCGGTATCGGGCATCGCGTCGAGCTCGAAGGTGACGAGTCCGACCCCGGAGCTCTGGTGGAAGTCCATGACGACAGCCCAGTTCCAGTCGGACCCGGTGCTCATCGGCACGGGAACGTAATCGTCGGGGAAGAGAACGGAGTGCGCCCACCACGCTTCCTGGCCCTGGGAGCACGCGCTCGCCGAGTCCGATAGCTCGAGATCCGTGCGCTCGTTGATCCCGCTGCCGAAGACGTTGCTGTCGCCCGGCTCGGTGTGCAGGCGCACGCCCGTCGTCCCGTCGCGTCCTATGTTTACGATGCTCGCGCGACCCGCCACCGCCGACTGCTCGGAAAATCCGCAGCTCGTAAACGAGCCCGGGAACGTGCAGAAGAAAAGGATGTTGGTGGGATCGGGCACGACCTGGGCCGTTACCGGCAACGCCGCGCTCAAGAGAAACGCAAAGGCGACGGCGCGTGTGGCCAACGCCGCTCGCGTGCAGAAGATGGTGATCGATGCACAACGGTTCCGTAGTTCCATGATGGCCTCTGTGTAGCGTATCGGTGACAGAAAGTGGCGCCATCATGACGAATGCATAGATTTTTTACGCGGCCAAAGTGCACAGACCTCATCGGATATGGCTCTCGAAAAACCCTAGGTGCTCTCTCCGGTTGCGCCTGAGTTAAAAATGCGCAAACGCAACTCGAAGGAAGGCGTCTGGTCCGATCGGACCAAGCCGTGAAATCATCCATGAACGTCGAGCGGTTATGTTTGACGGGCTATGTGGCCGCGACTCAAGTCACTCGCCGACGAATCTCCGCGCAATCGAGGAGCGGCGATCATCGTCGCGTCGCTGAACGCGGCGCGACGATTCATCGCCTTGCTCTTTCTGACGTCAATGGCGCTGTCCGGCTCGGCTCTCGGCCAATCAGGCGAAATACTGGGAGAAGGAGATTCGATCCGCATCACGGTCTTTCAGAACCCGGATCTCACGACGGAGACGCGGATCTCCGAGCGCGGCACTATCACCTTTCCCCTGGTCGGCGAAATTCAGCTTGCCGGACTCACGCCTGCTCGCGCGGAGGCCCGGATCGCCGAGCAGCTGATCAAGGGGAAGTTCCTGGTGAAGCCACAAGTCAGCCTCAACCTGATCCAGGTGCGCAGCCGGCAGGTGTCGGTGCTCGGCCAAGTCGCCCGCCCCGGACGCTACCCGCTCGACGACACCAGCTCGAGTCTGACCGACATCCTGGCGCTCGCGGGCGGGATCGGTCCGACCGGAGACGACAACGTCACCGTCACGATGAAGCGCGAGGGCAAGATCGTGAAGATCGAGGTCGACGTACCGACCATGTACCGCACCGGCGACATGTCGAGGAACATCCGGCTGGAGAACGGCGACGTGATCTTCGTGCAGCGCGCCCCGGTCTTCTATATCTACGGAGAGGTGCAGCGCGCCGTATCGTATCGGCTGGAGCAAGCCATGACCGTGATGCAGGCGCTCTCACTCG
>Ga0137397_10001165_pt1 | contig 18373 bp, 9 predicted proteins | sample czorhiz116metaG_FD_106658 | JGI IMG/M metagenome (GOLD analysis project Ga0137397, IMG submission 106658) | Vadose zone soil microbial communities from Angelo Coast Range Reserve, California, USA - czorhiz1.16 metaG | ecosystem: Environmental > Terrestrial > Soil > Vadose zone | place: USA... | reverse complement strand
GCGGCCAAGGTGGGGCCCACCGCCAGCTGATACGCGTTCGCCTTGGTATCGGTCACCGAGACGACCTTCGCCGTGGTGTCGTTCCAGCCGACGACCACCACGCTGAGGTTCCCGGCCGACTGCGCTCCGCTGAAGGGCACGCTCACGGTGCTCACCGGCGATTGCGGAGTCGCGAAGTTCTGCTGAACGAAGGCGATGGAGACGGCCTGCGTGAGCTCGCTGGCCCGGTCGTCGTCCGAACGGCCGCGGCCACAGCCGGCGACGGCCACGGCGACTGGAAGAAGGCGGAAGAGCTGTCCAGTGCGGCGCCGAAGCGCACGCGCAATTGCCAATGGATGGGTAAACACTGTTGAATCCCCCGAGCGGCACCATTGCCAAGAAGCGCAAAATCCAGCTAGGTGCCTAAATTTACACCCTTTTCGCTCGCAATGGAAGACCCTTTCTGGAGACCGGGGTGGTACGGTTTGGGGAACTGAACCGGGTCGCTTCGATGTGATTGACCCGGCCTGATGAGTGGAGCCGCGCGTGAATCGTCAGCCCCTGCGCGGCGGGGGTGGCACACTCCGGCCGCGCTCTGCGACCGGCGACGCCGCACGTTCGTCACCAGGCCGTGGACGATTCGTCGCGGGGCCCACCGGCAGGCCACCGGGTTCGAGGAGCCCGAGTTGCACCAGCACCGAGGCCTGATCGCAGGTGTTCGCGAACCATCTTGTCCGTCGAACTGCATGACCACCAGTTCGCTCATGTGCGTCCTTCCTGCTTGCCGAACCGGCCCTTTGGTGGGAAAGACCTTCGTCGCAGACGGCGTCTGGGGAACGCTCTCATGGCATTCGAGGTTGCCACTCTCACCGCCGTCGACCAGCTCCGCAGCCTGGAGAAGGACTGGCTGGGTTTGCTGAGCAGAACCAAGCTCGACCTTCCCTCACTCTGGCCGGAGTGGATCATCACCTGGTGGGAGCAGTTCCATCAGGAGCGGTCGGTCATCCGTGACCGCTTGCACGTCAAGGCCGTGCGGCGCGACTCAGGGGGGCTTGTGGCCCTCGTTCCCCTGATGGTGACCGAGCGCCCGGCGGTGGGCCCCGCCCGAGTGCGGGCCATCGGGTTCATCGGGACAGACAAGTACGTCACCGAGCAGCGGGCGCCCATCGTGGATCCCGCCTGGGAAGGCGAGGCGGCGCGGGCACTCGCCGCCGATCTTCGTGGCGACCGCAGGTGGGACTGGATCGCCTGGGAAGGCCTGCAGCCAGAGAGCGAGTTCGGCAAGGGACTGGCGCGGGAGATGGACCTGCGTTGGGGCAGCTCCCAGCCGGGGAACATTCTGCACCTCGCCCCGAGTTGGGAAGAGCTCAGGCGCCGGCTCAGACGTCATGTCAAGGACTCCATCCGTCATTGCTACAACTCGCTGCGGACCGACGGCCTGACGGCGCACCTCGACGTCGCTGTGACGCAGAACCAGATCGCATCTGCGCTCGAGACCTTCTTCGATCTGCACCGGACCATCAGGCAACACGTCGCTGATGTCGCGCGCCCCGATCGCTTCGCGGACCCGATCGCCAGGCGGTTCCTGATTCAGGCCTGCTCGCGGTTCGCCGCTCGCAACAGTGCGCGCGTGTTCACGCTTCGCATCGGAGGCATCCCGGTGGCGAGCCGGGTCGGCTTCCTGCTCCGGGAGTGCCTCTACCTTTACTACGGGGGGTACGATCCCGCCTGGCGCAAGTACAGCGTGGCGACCACCGTCACCACGGAGGCCATCAAGTACGCGATCCAGTCCGGGCTCCGGCAAGTCCACCTCTCCATGGGGGCCGACGCATCCAAGGCGCGCTGGGATCCCGAGATGCCGCTCTTCTACTCGGCGGTGTGCGTGAAGCCCGGGCTGTATCCGCGGACCGCCCTGGGCGTGTACTCGTGGGCGCGGGCACGCTCCGGCGCGCTGGAAGGGATGAAGACCCTTCTCGGGCGCCGTTTCGAGTGATGCTGAAATGGGATTCGGCGGCTCGTGCACGAGGTCGTACGCGCGGCCGGGCTCCGCAGCGCGTAATCGAGGCCACCGGCAAGAGACTCTGGTCGGCCGCAGACCGGAGTCGGACCTCGCCAGCTGGAATTGACCTTTTATTTCAAGGGTATCCGTCGAGCATGTAGCAGGTTCACTGCGGATCTGCTACATGCAATTTTTCAAGAAGGGGGATCCCAGGTAGCGCGCGGGAGAGGGTGCCGTCTCGCCCTGTCAGCAATCGCGTCGCGTGTCTTCTGGATGCGATTCCCAGGCGGGACTTCGCGCTCCAATCTCGACAAAGGCCGTTGGTGGAGCGTCGGTCCTCCGTGACGGCCAAGCGTGAAATTTTCCGGCCGACGACCTGATCTGGATCTCGCTGCCCATTGCGAGGGTGGAGGGATCGTCGATGTTCCGTTGGCTCATTGGCTCCAGCCTGAAGCTCCGATTCCTCGTACTGGCTAGCGCCGCTGCTCTGCTCGTCTTCGGGACGGCGCAGCTGCGCGACACTCCAGTCGACGTCTTCCCGGAGTTCGCCCCGCCCAAGGTCGAGATCCAGACCGAGGGGCCAGGGATGACCGCCACCGAGGTCGAAGAGCTGATCACCATCCCGATGGAGGATCAGCTCCGCGGAGTCCCCGGCATCGAGTACGTCCGCTCGTCCTCGGTGGTCGGGCTCTCGCAGGTCACCCTCATCTTCAAGATGGGCGTCGACCTGATGGAAGCCCGCCAGCAGGTCCAGGAGCGGCTCAAGCTGGCCATCGCGGAGCTGCCGCAGTCGTCCGGCATGCCGGTGATGCTCCAGCCCCTCTCGTCCACCAGCCGGGTGATGAAGATCGGGCTCACGTCGAAGACGCTCGACATGCCCGACCTTTCGATGATCGCCTACTGGACGATCAAGTTCCGCCTGCTCTCCGTCCCCGGCGTCGCCAACGTCCCCATCTGGGGCGAGCGGATCAAGTCCCTCCAGGTCCAGGTGGATCCGGCCTTGATGCGGCTCCACAACGTCACGCTCGAGGAGGTGAAGGAGACGACGTCCGAGGCGTTGGACATGGGCCTGTTGCGGTACAGCTTCGCCGGCAAGACCCGCATCGACGGAGTGATCGAGACTCCCAACCAGAAGCTCGAGATCCACCACCAATCGCCCGTCTTCACCCCGGAGCGTCTGGCGGAAGTGCCGATCTCGGTGAAGAGCCCGCGCTCGGAGCCCCCGCGGCTGAAGGACGTGGCACAGGTGAAATGGGACACCTGGCCGCTGGTCGGCGACGCCGTGATCAACGACGGGGTCGGCCTGATGATGATCGTGGAGAAGCTGCCCTGGGCCAACACGCTCGAGGTGACCAAGGGAGTCGAGGCTGCGCTCGCCTCGCTCAAGCCCGGCCTCCCCGGGATCGACATCGACTCCACCATCTTCAGGCCCGCGACCTTCATCGACGCCTCGATCGGCAACCTGAGGGCGGCGCTGATCATCGGCTGCGTCCTGGTCATCTTCGTGCTGTTCGCGTTCCTCTACGAATGGCGGGTCGCGCTGATCAGCGTCATCGCCATCCCGCTGTCGCTGGTGGCCGCGGCGCTCATCCTCCGCATGCGGGGCGCCACCATCAACACCATGGTCCTGGCGGGGTTCGTGGTGGCCATCGGCGACGTGGTCGACGACGCGATCATCGACGTCGAGAACATCGTGCGCCGCCTGCGCCAGCACCGCAAGGCGGGCAGCAGCAAATCGACGGCGCGGATCATCCTCGAGGCCTCGCTGGAAGTGCGATCCGCCATCGTGCACGCCACCTTCATCGTCGTGCTCTGCGTGACGCCCGTCTTCTTCATGGGCGGTCTGGCCGGCGCCTTCTTCGAGCCGCTGGCCCTCTCGTATCTGTTGGCGATGCTGGCCTCGATGGCGGTGGCGACGACGGTGACGCCGGCGATGAGCTTCCTGCTGCTTCGCGGCGCCGCCATCGAGCGGCGGGAATCACCGCTCGTTCCCTGGCTGAAGCGGCACTACAGCGCGCTCCTGTCGCGCGTCATCCAGTCCCCGCGCCCGGCCATCGCCACCGCGCTCGCCCTCGTCGTCATGGCCGGAGCGGTCTGGCCCTTCCTGGGGAGCGCGCTGCTTCCCGCCTTCAAGGAACGCGACTTCCTCATGCACTGGGTGCCCGCGGAAGGGACCGGGCACGACGAGACCTTCCGGATCACCCAGAGGGCCAGCCGCGAGCTCCGGTCCATTCCCGGCGTCCGCAACTTCGGCGCCCACATCGGGCGCGCGGTCGGCGGCGACGAACCGTACGGGATCAACTTCACCGAGAACTGGGTCAGCGTCGATCCCAAGGTGGACTACGACAAGACGCGCGGCGCCATCGAACAGACCGTCGCGGGCTATCCCGGGCTCTATCGCGACGTGCAGACCTATCTGAAGGAGAGGATCAAGGAGGTCCTGACCGGAGCCGGAGAGTCGATCGTGGTCCGGATCTTCGGACCGGATCTCCCCGTCCTCCGGCGGGAAGCCGCGAAGGTCGAAAAGGCCATCCACGACGTGCCGGGGATCGTCGACCTGCACGTCGAGCAGCAGGTCGAGGTCCCGCAGATCCGCGTGAAGCTGAACCTCGACGCGGCCCAGCGCTACGGGCTCAAGCCGGGCGACGTCCGCCGAGAGACCAACGTCCTCATGTCGGGCCTGGAGGTCACGGACATCCACCGGGAAGGGAAGGTCTACGACGTCTTCGTCTGGTCGCAGGCTTCCCTGCGCCAGAGCGTGGATGACGTGCGCGAATTCCTGCTCGACGCGCCCAACGGCGGCCGCGTGCGGCTGGGCGAAATCGCCGACGTCCAGATCGTTCCCACGCCGAACAAGATCAAACGCGAGAACAACTCGCGCCGGATCGACGTCCACGCGAACGTGAGGGGCCGCGACCTCGGGTCGGTCGCGGAAGAGGTCGACGACCGCCTCGACACCCTGAAATTCCCCACCGGGTATTACCCGCATCTGCTCGGCGAGTACGCGGAGCGCGAGGCGGCGTTGAAGAACTTCCGGCTCCTGACCCTCGGCGTGGTGATCGCCATCTTCCTCATCCTCCAGACGACCTTCCGGAGCTGGAAGATCGCCACCATGGCCTTCCTCACCATTCCGGCGGCGCTGGTCGGCGCCGTGCTTGCGGCGTTCGCGAGCGACCGCGTCATCTCGCTGGGCTCGCTGGTGGGCGTCATCACCATCCTCGGTCTCTCCGCCCGCAACGGCATCATGCTCCTCGAGCACTACCGCCATCTCGAGCGGGAGGAAGGGGAGCCCTTCGGCCTCCCGCTCGTCCTGCGCGGGGCCAGCGAGCGCCTCTCGCCCATCCTCATGACTGCAGCGTGCGCCGTCCTGGCGCTGGTCCCGATCCTCGTGGCCGGCAGCATTCCCGGCTACGAGATCGAGCACCCGCTGGCGGTGGTCATCGTCGGCGGCGTCGTCAGCTCGACTTTGCTGAGCCTGTTCGTCACTCCAGTCCTGTACTTCCGTTTCGGGCGCAAGTCGGACCGGGTTTCAGCCGAGAGCGGCCTGGCACCGACGTCCTAGCGTCCCTCGAGGGGGATATGACCAGCGCGCTTCGACAGTTCGCGTTCGTCGCGTCGATCCTCTTTTGCCTGAGCGTGGCACCGGCCCGCGCGGAAGAGGAGGAACCCGAGCACTTCCGGGGCGTCATCACCAAGGTCGACCCGTCCTCCCTGGTCTTGAGGACGCAAGCCGGACCGGTGCGCTTCATCTTGTCCGAGGAAATCGCCATCCTCGCCTTGAGTCCCGCAAGCTTCACCGACGTCGACTACGGGACCTACGTCGGCTCGGTCGCGGTGCGATTGGACGAGTACAGCCCGATCGTGCGCGACTCGATGAGCTGGCTGCACAAGGGATTCGAGCTGCGGATCATCGACGAGGCATTGCGCGGGATCGCGCTGGGCCACAAGCGGTGGGACCTGACGCGCGACAGCATCATTGCGCACGGCTGGGTCGACGACATGGAGGTTCGCGTCATCTCCATCAAGTACGGTCCCACCGAGGAAGAGGAAACGGACGTGGAGGTCCCGCGCGACGTTCAGGTCGTCCGGATGTCGCTGGGCGATCGCAGCCTGCTCAAGGCTGGAGCGCAGGTCTGCGTCGGTGCGCAGAAGGGCGAAGACGGCAAGTACGTGGCGGTGTTCGTGTTCGTCGGCAAGGACGGCGTCGTGCCGCACCTGTGAAAACGCTTTGAAGCTGGCAGTCGGAAGGGGGCGCTCGCATGAAACCGGTATCGATCATCGCGGCGGCATCGTTGTGGCTGGCGGCTGGAGCACCTGCCGGTGGCCCTGAATCGTCGGGCGCGGCCCCGAAGATCGCGGCTGTGAAGCTCGAGGCCATCCCCGGGAGCACCGTCAAGCGGGTCACACTGACCGAGAAATCCGCCCAGCGTCTGGGCATCGAGATCGGCAAGGTGGGCGAGGAGCCGATCGTCAGAAGATTGATGGTGAGTGGACTGGTGGTCTCGCCCTCCGCGACTCCGATCGCGGTGAAGCCGGCGAGCACCGGCTTCGCGAGCTTCAGCATGAACACCGCGCTGGCCTCTTCGCGGCAGCCTCTGGCGGTCCCGGCGAGAACAGCGGCCAAGAAGGTGGTGCCTGCGGTTTCTCGCCCGGACCAGGCTGCGCCGCCGGCCGCCTCCCCGGAAGAGGTCTGGGTGCTGGTGACGTTGTCGCGCGGGGAGTGGGAGAGGCTGGCGAAGGACAAGCCCGCCCGGATCCTGCCGCTCACAGGGCAGGAAAGCTCCGCGAAGGAAGTGGTGGCGTTGCCCTCCGGCCTGGAGCCCGTCGAGGACGCCAAGCGCGCCATGCTCAGTCTCCGTTACCTGGTCGCCGGCAAGAACCACGGCCTGGAGCTGAACAAGCGCGTGCGCGTCGAGCTGCAGCAGACGGGGAACGAGGAGAAGCGCAAGGTCGTTCCGTACGCGGCGGTGTACTACGACTCGAGCGGCGCAACCTGGGCCTACGTGAATTCCGAGCCGCTGGTCTTCGAGCGCCGGCGCATCGGCGTCGAGCGCATCCAGGGCGATCTCGCCGTCCTTTCCGAGGGCCCCTCCGTGGGCACGCAGGTGGTCGTGGTGGGCGCACCGCTGCTGTACGGCGCGGAGATCTTCGCCAAGTAGCCGGGGGGAATCACCATGCTGCGCTGGATCATCGGCTCGAGCTTGCGGTCCCGCCTTCTCCTGCTGGGCGCCGCCGCGGCGTTGGCTGTGTTCGGTAGCATCGAGATCCGGAAGATGCCCGTCGACGTCTTCCCCGAGTTCGCGCCTCCCTTCGTCGAGGTCCAGACGGAAGCGATCGGACTCTCCGCCACGGAGGTGGAGAGCCTGATCACGCTCAACCTCGAAGAGCTCTTGAGCGCCGTGCCGTGGCTCAAATCGATCCGCTCGCAATCGGTGACGGGGCTTTCGTCGATCGTGCTCGTCTTCGAGCGCGGAACGGATCTGATGAAGGCCCGGCAGATGATCCAGGAGCGGCTGACGCTGGCTTACACGCTGCCGAACGTCGCGCAGCCGCCGGTCATCCTCCAACCGCTCTCCGCGACCAGCCGCGTGATGATGGTCGGGATTTCGTCCGACAAGATCGAGCCGACGGAGCTGTCGCTGCTCGCCCGCTGGACGATCAAGCCGCGCCTGGTCGGCGTCCCCGGGGTCGCCAACGTGGCCATCTGGGGCCAACGGTTGCGGCAGCTCCAGGTCCAGGTCGATCCCGACCGGCTACGCGACACGCGCGTGATGCAGAACGAGATCATCGCCGCGGCCGGCGACGCCCTCTGGGTCTCTCCGCTGACGTTCCTGAAGGGCTCCGCACCGGGGACGGGAGGCTGGATCGACAACCATAATCAGCGGCTCGGCGTGGAGCATTCCATGCCGATCCGATCGCCCGAGGACATGGCAAAGGTGGCCGTTTCCCCGCTGCACCTGGTAATGGCCGGAAAGACGCTGGCGCTGGGCGAGGTGGCCGAAGTGACCTTCGCGCACCCTCCGCTCATCGGCGACGCCATCCTCGACGGCGGTGGCGGCCTCCTGCTCGTGATCGAGAAGCTTCCCTCCGCGAACACGCTGCAGGTCACGCGCGGGGTGGATCAGGCGCTCGCCGAGCTGGGCCGTGGTCTGCCCGGGGTGAAGATCGACGCTACCGTGTTCCGCCTGGCGTCCTACATCGAGGAGTCGATCTCCAACGTGGCCCGGTCCATCGTCATCGGCGCCGTCCTCGTGCTGTTGCTGCTGGGCGCGTTTCTCTCGAGCTGGCGGAGCGCCCTCACCAGCGCCGTCTCGGTCGCCCTGGCGATCCTTGCCGCAGCGATCACCCTGCGCTTCACGGGCGCGACCTTGAACACCATGATCCTGGCCGGTCTGGTGGTGGCGGTTGGCGTCGTCATCGATGAAGTCGTCGTCGACGTGGACGCGCTGGTCAGACGACTGCGCCATCAAGCGGATCGCGCCAGCGTATCGGTCTCCAGCCTCATTCTCGAGACCATGGCCCGGACGCGGGGCACGGCGATCTACGCCACCCTGATCGTCGTGCTCGCCGTCCTGCCCGTCTTCTTCCTCGGCGGCGTGTCGGGGTCCTTCTTCGAGCCGCTCGCCCTCTCGTATGTGCTGGCGGTCGTGGCGTCGATGGTCGTGGGCTTGACCGTGACCCCCATCCTGGGCCTCTTGCTCCTTCGCGGGGAGCCGCAGACGGCGAAGGATTCCGCGGTCGCGACCTGGGCTCGCCAGAGATACGACTCCGCCCTGCAGGCCGTCCTCGCCTCGCCGCCGCGCAAGGTCCTCCTCCCGGCCGGCGCGCTGGTCGTGGCTGGGCTGGCGCTCTGGCCCTTCCTCGGGCAGTCGTTCCTGCCCCCGCTGCGGGAAGGCGAGGTGCTGGTGAATTGGAGCGCCCCGCCCGGAACCTCACATGGCGAGACCTACCGCATCGCCTCCCGGGTCAGCCGCGAGCTGCGATCCCTCCCGGACGTGCGGAGCGTCGTGGCCCACGTCGGTCGAGCGGTGACCGGGGATCAAGTGGTGGGGATCAATTCGAGCCAGCTCTGGGTCAGCCTTGCCCCGGGCGCCGACTACCCGAAGACGATGGCCGCGATTCGCGAGACCATCGAGGGGTACCCGGGAATCCAGAGCAACGTGCAGAGCTACCTTCGCGACAAGGTCGGCGCGGCGCTGACCGGCGAGGGCAATTCGATGGTGGTGCGGATCTACGGCCCGAGGCGGGAAGTCCTCGGCCGGACAGCCGGGGAGGTGAGGAAGGCCCTGTCGGACATCCCCGGGCTCGTCGATCTGCGCACGGACGCCGAGTCCGAGGAGCCACAAGTCCAGATCAAGGTGGATCTCGATGCCGCCGGCCGCGCCAGCGTCAAGCCCGGCGACGTCCGGCGCGCCTCGGCGACGGTGTTCGCTGGCCTGGGGGTGGGCTTCCTCTTCGAAGCACAGAAGATCGAGGACGTGGTGGTTTGGGGCGCGCCGGAACGGCGCCGGAGCATCACCGACCTTCAAGACTTGTGGGTGGAGCGGTCCGATCGCCGCCACGTGCGGCTGGCCGACGTCGCCGCGGTCAGCTTCGTGGCCACGCCGACCGTGATCCGGCACGAGCGCATCGCGCCGTACGCTGACGTCGCGGCCAACGTCGTCGGGCGCGATCTCGGCTCCGTCGACCGCGACATCCGAAGCCGCCTGGAAAAGGTGGAGTTTCCGCTCGAAACCCACCCGGAGATCCTGGGCGAATACGCGGAGAGGCTGGCTGCGGAGCGGCGCATGCTGGGCGCCGCAGTCGCTGCCTTGATCGGCAGCTTCCTGCTGCTGCAGGCCTGCTTCGGGAGCTGGCGGTTGGCCCTGATCGGATTCGTGGCCTTGCCCGCCTCGATCGCCGGCGGCGCCCTGGCGGCTTTCCTTGGCGGAGGCGTGATCTCGCTCGGATCGATCGTCGGCTTCCTGGCGGTGGTCGGCATTGCGGCCCGGCACGGGCTCTTCCTGATCAAGCACTATCAGGAGGTCCAGCAGCGGGAAGGGAGGCCGCTGGGACAGGACCTCGTTCTCCGCGGGGCGCTGGAGCGGCTGTCACCCATCCTGACCAGCTCGACCGCGGTCATCGCGGCGCTGTTGCCGCTGGTCGTGTTCGGGTGGATTCCCGGGCTGGAGATCGTGCGGCAGGCGGCCATCGTGATGGTGGGAGGCCTGGTCGCGTCCACGCTCGTCACGCTCTTCGTCATTCCGTCTTTGATTCAAGCCTTCGGAGCGGGAGCAGAGCAGCCAGCCGACCTCGGCCTGACAACGCCTTGATGGGGAGCTCTTGGTGACCCGAGCAGCATCCGCCGCCTCGATGTGGTCGGTGGCGCTGTCCGTGGCGCTGGCACGGGGCGTTGCCGCGGCTGCCGAAGAGGCCGATGGCGTTGGGGGGGTGAGCCTCCCCCCCGATGCAAGGGGACCGGCGGACATGGCCGCGACCTCCATGCCGGCAGGCGGCAAACAACCACTGAAGCCGGCAGCAGCGGAGCCGGCAGTGGGCAAGGAACCACCGAAGCCGGCAGCCGCGGAGCCAAAAAAAGCCTCCACCAAGGGGATGGCGCAATTCGCCATCCCCAAGGCCGCGGTCCCCGGAAGGCCGCCTCCGACCGGGGCGAAGACGCCGCCGCCAGAATTGCAGCAACGCTTGACGTACCAGTATGCCTACGGCAGCCAGTCCGACGTCGTCTACCGCCGGAACTCCGATCTCAACAGGGGCGTCAAGGACGATTCGCTCGTCCTCGCACCGCAGCTGAACGCTTACGTCACCTACCGTCCCACCGACTGGTTGGAGTCGACCCTGGAGATGAAGCTCGACAAGGAGTTCCCGGTCGTCGAGCAGGACAAGATCCTCCTTCCCAACGGGGAGACGCAGCTCGCGGTGCCCAGGAGCTGGTCGCTGCTGATCGAGCAGATCTACCTGGCGCTCAAGGGTCCCGCCGACCGGGCGCGCCTCGTCGTCGGACGGCGGAACTTCGAGGACGAGCGACACTTCCTCTTGGACACGTCGCTGGACACCGTCGGTTTCGGGATCAGGTTCGGCCAGTTTCGTGCCGAAGCTGCCATGGGACGCGAGATCTTCGTCGACCTCAATCTATTGAAAGGGAACGAGGCAGGGGCCCACCAGCAGGGGGCGCAGCGAAGAAAGGACCTCATCAATACCTACTTGTTCGCGATGGATTACCGCGGGATCGCAGACGTCAAGCTCGGCGCGTTCGTCGTGTACCGCGACGACAAAGCCAAACTCGAGGGGCGCCCTCTGCAGGTGGGCTTCCAATCCCAAGGCACGCCAAATCCCAGTTTCAGCTACTGGGCCTTGTTTGCCCTCCAAGGCGGCTGGGACGAGCTGTCGAGAAATCTGCGGGGCTATGGACTGGACGTCGGCATCACGTATCGATTCACGGGTCTGGCGCTGTATCCGAGCCTCACGCTGGGCTATGCGTACGGCTCGGGGGACGCCAACCCGACGGACGGCAGGAACACGGAGTTCCGGCAGACCGGCCTGCAGTCGAACGAAGCGCGATTCTCCGGGCTCGCCAGGTTCAAGGTGTACGGCGAGGTGCTCGACCCCGAGCTGAGCAATCTCCGGATCGTCACGGTCGCCGTGGGCTTCCGCCCCCTGAACAACCTATCCGTCGAGCTCGTCTATCATCGTTATCAGCTGGCTGAATTCGCCGGGGAGCTGCGAAGCACGGCCCTCACTGCGCTGATGAACCAGGTCGAAGGCCAGCCGAGCAAGGACGTGGGAAGCGCGTTCGACGTCGTGTTCGGAATTCGTGGGCCGTTCGGCATCCGCCGTCTCGGAGTGGACGTGAGAGTGGGCCTGTTCTTTCCCGGGAAGGCCTTTCTCACCGACCGCGGCAGCCCGGAGAAGCCGAACATACGGAGTGCGGACAGAGGATTCACGGCGTTTACCAAGTTCTGGTGGTGAACTGTGGAAGGGAGGATTCCCATGATCGCGCGAACGGTCCAATCCATCGTTTCCGGTGCGGTGCTTCTGGCGTCCTGGGCTGCATGTGCGGGAGGGGGCGCGCAGTCAGGATGGCAAGAGGAGTTCGGCCTCTCCAATTGCAAGCTGACGAGCACCGGACGGAATCCGTATTTCGTCCTGGAGCCGGGCTTCCAGCTCGTGCTGGAAGGGGGGGGCGTGACCCTCCAGATCACGGTGCTCGACGAGACCAAGACCGTCGATGGGGTGGTCACCCGCGTGGTCGAGGAGAAGGAATCGAAGAACGGAAACCTGATCGAGATCGCGAGGAACTACTTCGCCATCTGCGATCAGACGAAGGACGTCTTCTATTTCGGTGAGGAAGTCGACTTCTACGAGAACGGCAAGGTGGTCAAGCACGACGGCTCGTGGCTGGCGGGCACGAACGGCAACAAGCCTGGCCTGATCATGCCCGGAACGCCGAAACAGAGCATGAAGTACTACCAGGAGCTCGCGCCTGGGGTGGCCATGGACCGGGCCGAGATCGTCAGCCTGAAGGAAACGTGCAAGACGCCCGCGGGGACCTTCGCCCAATGCCTGAAGATCAAGGAGGGCTCGGCCATCGACCTCGGTGCCTCGGAGCACAAGTATTACGCTCCCGGGATCGGGCTGGTGATGGACGCGGAGCTGCAGCTCACCAAGCACGGCTTCAAGAAAGGCTGACGATTCGCTCCCGCCGCATCCGGTCGAGGGGGAGGGATCATGTTGGTCGCAGTCCTTCTGGTCGCCGCGGTGGCGGCCGCAGACGCTCGCGCTTCGTCCGAGCACGTGCGCGACGTCCTGCTGGCCGTCAACGAGGAAGCCGCCGCGCAGGCCGGGGCTCCGCAGCCCGCAGGCCCGGACGGCAAGATCGAGCACGCGCCGCTGGAGAAGACGCCGCGGGGCGAGGCCGTCAGCATCCAGGCGAAGGTACCGGCTCCTGGCCAATCCGCCTGGACGCTCACCCTGTTCCTCGGCGGGGAACGCAGCCACGAGGCGTACACCGAATCCGTCTCGCAGGGCCGGCTCGGAATCGAGGGCACGCATCGATTCGCCGGCAACTGGGTCGCCGCGGTGTCCGGAGACTGGCGCTTCTCCCAGCAGCAGTACGCCCCGAGCGATGGCCCGCCCGGGTCGCGCGCCACCGTGGACGAGAACCGGTTCGACTTCTCGGCGCTGATCGGGCAAGACCTCGGCGATCTGCTGGCATCGCGCGATCGGCTGGAGCTCACGCCGGTCATTGGCGCGCAAGCCATCTTCGCCCGGAACGACGGGTTCCCCTTCGATCTGTTCGGGCCGAGCGCGGGGCTGCGGGCGTCATGGACAATCGCGCCGTTCACGCTCCTGGCGTCCGGCACCTACACGTTCAACATGAGCAAGGACTCCGGCTCCAACGTGTCGGGCGCGCCGGTGTCGGCCTGGGGTCTGCGCGCCGGCGTCCAGCTCCGCCTCGGCCCTGCGTCCACGGTCGAGCTCGACTACGTCGGCAACGGCATCGAGTTCGAGAACGATCTGCGCGTGGCTCACGGAGGCGTCCTCGGATTCAGCAAGGGCTTCTAGGGAAGGGGTTAGCGCCATGAACCGCACCTTTGCCCCGCTCGTCCTCTCTACGGCCGCGATCGCCCTGCTCGCATCCTGCGCGGCTTCGGTCCAGGCCCCGGTCGCATCGATCGCTCCGATGCCAGAAGCCGTCAACGCCGGCAGCATCGTGCAACTCGACGGCAGCGGGAGCCACGATCCACAGAGCCACTACCTGACGTTCAACTGGTCGTTCACGGACCGCCCGTTGGGGAGCACCGCAGCGTTCACGGACCCCAACACGGCGAAGCCGTCGTTCCTGGCCGACCTCCCGGGCGAGTACCAGGTGAGCCTCACGGTTTCGAACAGCGTGCTCACCAGCAGGGCCGCTGCGACGGTGACGGTCAAGGTCTCGGATTGCGCGGCCAATCCGCCCGTCATCAAGGCAATCCAGCCCAGCCGGACGACGACGAACATCGGCGACAGCGTGCGATTCAGTGCCGAGGTGGAGGACGCCGACAGCCTCGCGCCTTGCAATCTGGACCAGACGTTCACCTACGCGTGGTTGCTCGCGCAGCAGCCCGAAGGCAGCCGGGCCTTCCTGAACAGCGAGCGCTCGGAAACACCCAGCCTCACCGCGGACAGGGCTGGCGAGTACGTGCTGCGGCTGATCGTGACCGACTCCACCGGCCGGGCGAGCGACCCGGGGACGTTCACCCTGGACGTCGCGGAGTGCGGCGGGGCCACGCCCGCCGTCGCGCCCACGGCCACGCCGGAGACCACCCATCCGAACGCGGAGGTGCAGCTCGACGCGGACGTGACCGACGCGGACGAGGATTGCGGCGCCAGCCAGACGCGCACGGTGCAGTGGTCGATCCGCTCCAAGCCGGATGGATCGGCGGCGGCCCTGTCCAACTCGCGGGCGGAGAGTCCTACTTTCACCGCGAGCAAGACCGGCGCCTACGAGCTGGGCGTGGTAGCGACCGACAGCACCGGGCGGAGCTCGGATGTCGGCATCGTGAACGTGATCGTCGATTCCTGCGGCGACCTGCCGCCGACGGTCGAGGCGATCACCGTCGTCAGCGGCGCCGAAGGGGACCCGCCCGAGGGCACCGTCGGCACCCGCATGACCGTGCAGGCCGTCGACGTGAGCAGCCTGAACTGCCTCGCCACCGGCACGCCGGCGACGGAGTGGTCCCTGGCCGTGCCCTCCGGCAGCCACGTAGCGCTGAGCAACCCCGCCGCAGCCTCGCCTTCGTTCACGCCAGACGTGTCCGGCGACTACCTGGTCTCGGTGCGGGTGCGCGACTCGCTCGGCATTCGCTCCGAACCCGTCTTCCTGGGCGTCAGTGTGGCGGATTGCACACCTGAGCCTGTCGAGTTCGGGACGCCCGCAATCTCCGCCGTCGCCACCGATCCGGATCCCTCGGCTCCGGCCTTCACCGAGGACGGGAATCCCAAGCCGCACGTGGGCGCGCTGGTCACCCTCACGCCGAACGCGACGGTCGCCAGCTATTGCGGCAGCATCGCGGTGACTCCCCTCTCGTATCGCTGGACGATCACGTCCCGCCCCGCCGGGAGCCATGCGGCGCTCGACTCGGCGGAGGCCCAGTCGCCTGGTCTCAGGATCGATCGAAACGGCACCTATGGCTTCTCGGTGATCGCCACCGACGCGCGCGGAAACCAGAGCACCCCGCAAACCATCGAGCTCAACACCAGTTCCTGCGGCGTGAATCCCATCACCACCGCGCTGCTGACCGGCGCGGGGAGGCCGCTGGTGACGACTCCCCAGGCGCCCGCGAGCGTTGCGAGCTTCGCTCCGTTCACCATCGCGGCGGAGATCGAGTCCGAAGACAACGAGAGGGCGAGCTGTCCGGCCCGGTTCGAGCTCAGCCCGGGCTTCTCGTACGGCATCGAGATCGAGCCCTCCGCTGGCGCAGCGACCTTGTCGAATGTGTTCGGAGACTCGACGGTGTTCGAGGCGCACCGGGCAGGCTCCTACGCCGTGCACGTGGACGGCGCCGTCACGAACCTCGCGGGCCGCGTGCACGCTTTGCCGGCGTTCGCCTACTTGAGCGTGGCCGCCTGTTCGAGCCCCGTTCTCTCCAACGCGAGGTTCACAGCCAACGGCGCGGCGACTGCGTTCAAGGGCGACCGCGTCGACCTGGCGGTGGATGCAACCATCGGGAGCTGCGGCGCGATCTCGGCTGCGCTCACGTACAGCTGGACGCTGGTGGCGCCGGTCGGCAGCGCGGCCTCGCTCAGCTTCCCCAACTCGGCGGCCCCGTCGTTCGTCGCCGACGCGTTCGGAAGCTTCGTCGCCAGCGTCACCGTCACCGATGCGCAGGGCAACATCTCCAACTCCGCGACCGTCATCGTCACGGTCTCCACCTGCGGCAGCAGCCCGATCCTGGCCGTGATCTCCGACCTGCCGGGGGCGCTGGCTTTCGACGACCATGTCTTCACCGCGGTCCCCGCGAATGGAAGCAACTTCTCCGCCGATGAAGTCGCCGGCTGCCCGGCGCGCTTCGTCACGTACTCCTTCGCCTGGAGCGTGGTCTCCTCGGCGCCGAGCACAGGATTCACGCTGAGCAGCCCGGCCGGCAGCTCGGTCTCGTTCACGCCGGGAGGAACCGCCGTCTACAGCGTCAGGCTGGTGGTGAGCAGCTCAACCCAGCGCACCGAAGTGACCCGGCAGGTGACGGTGGCCTGCGCGGACGTTGCCCCGAAGGTGGGCCCGATCTTCCTCGCCTCGAGCACCCCGGGGTATCCGGCTGGGACGTTCTTCCGCGACGATGTCGTGACGCTCTCCGCTTCGCCGAGCTCGCTCTGCTTCAGCCCCGGGAGCACGGCCTACGCGTACCGCTGGGAGATCGTCTCCTCGCCTCCCGGCAGCTCCTCGGCGCTGAGCTCGCTGACGACGGCGACTCCGTCCTTCCTCGCCGACGTTGCCCGTGGGACGTGGACCATCTCCGCTTACGTCGTCGACAAGCTCGGCAACCGGTCCGGCACCACGACCAGGACGTTCAAGTCCGAACCTTGCGGCCTCAACCCCGTCGACGTGACGGTGGTCGCGGCCCCTGGCGCGAAGCCGATGGATCCCTGGACGCTCACCGCGGTGCCGGCGAGCGGGTCGTTCTTCTCGAACGACTCCGACCCGGCGTTCTGCCCGGCACGGTTTGCCCCGACGTACACGTTTGCCTGGTCCGCCAGCGCCAGCACTCCGCCGGCGAAGTTCGTCACGGACACCACCAATCCGACCCTCTTCGCCCCCGGCAATCATCAGCTCTACACCGTGCACGTCGTCGTATCGGGCAACGGGCAAAGCGGGTCGGCGGACCAGTCCGTGGATGCGAGCTGTGGCGCGCCGCTGGTCAGCACGCCCGTCGTGTCCCTGGTCAACGGGGTCGCGCCGACTGGCACGGTCTTCGTCGGAGACGTGGTGGAGGTTGCCACGCCAGTGACCTCGCACTGCTTCTCGGCCCCGGTGCTCAGCTACGCGTACACGCTCAGCCTCGACCCCGGCCCGGCGACCGAGACGTTCTCCCCGAGCCCGAACGCGGCCCAGCCGTCGTTCGTGCCGAAGAGCTTCGGAGGCGTATACGCGGTGTCGGTGGCGGTTTCCGATCAGACCGGACAGACCGGTTCCCCCGCGGCGCCGCTGAGCATCTCCCTATCGACGTGCGGAAGCGCGTCGGTGACCTCGACGTACGTCGCGGAGCAGCGCTTCGCCGGGATCGTCCAGCAACAGCCCGGCTCCGGCACGACGACAGCGCCGCTCACCATCACGTTGAATCCGCGTTCGCAGACGCCCCTCACGACGCTCGTGGTGGAAGGCGCCCAGCGGACGTTCGCGGTACCCTTCTACCTGGATCGGGAGATCTCGGTGAAGGTCACACTGGCCTTCCCGGCAGGCTGCTCCAGCGTGCAGTTCACCGGTGCGCAGCTCCTCGACGCGACGCTCACGCCCGTACCCCAGGATCGGTTCACTTCGCCCCCCACGGGTACCGTGACGAGTGGTCAGAGCTTGAACTTCACGTTCACGGCCCGGATCGGCGACGTCACGGTGGGCTCGGACACGAGTCCGGGGCTCTACACCCTGAAGATGTTCACCACGTCCGGCGGCGCGAATGCCCCGCTCGAGGACATCGTCCGACCCGACCCGATCCGCGTCGGCGGCCGCTGCGGCCTGAATGCGCCCGGAGTCAACGCGACGTTCGCGCCGCCGTCGCCATCTCCAGCGCCGGTGCTGGTCGTGGCGACTGCCGATCCCCATGACGACGACAACGCCACACTGGTGTTCCACCCGCCGCCCGCACCGGCGCCAGATCCGGGAACGAGCGACGGATGCGGTCTGGACCAGTCGTTCAGTTACCTGTGGACCTTTGTGTCGAAGCCAAACACTTCACCGGCAGTTTTCGCGCCCCCGGATGCGAAGGTTTCGCGGTTCACCGCCGACCTGGTCGGCAACTACGAGATCGAGCTGGTCGTCGGAGACGGCACGACCTCGGGCGCCAACGGGGACGGAAAGAATTCCGACCAGTTCCTCTACGAGCGATAGACGCCCCAGGCATGGGGCCGTTTGGAACTCTCGTGAAGCCGCTCCTCGGCGGGGGATCATTTCATCCCCCGACCATACAGGAGAGATCACCCCGGCGGAGCAGCGTCCAGCAGCTCCACGCCGCGCATCTCCAGTCCCGCTTCCGACAGCGCGCGCGCCAGGCTCTCGCGGGGAGGCCCCTCGTCCGGTGGGGGCAGCGGCCACATCTCCCATCTGCCGTCGCCGCGGGAGATCCGGTACCGCAGGCTGGGCAGCAGGATCTCCTGGGTCGCGAAGGCGGTGGGCTTCGTCACCGGGAAGTACGCGAAGCGCTC
>Ga0137397_10001164_pt1 | contig 18390 bp, 16 predicted proteins | sample czorhiz116metaG_FD_106658 | JGI IMG/M metagenome (GOLD analysis project Ga0137397, IMG submission 106658) | Vadose zone soil microbial communities from Angelo Coast Range Reserve, California, USA - czorhiz1.16 metaG | ecosystem: Environmental > Terrestrial > Soil > Vadose zone | place: USA... | reverse complement strand
GATCTCGGTGTGGTGGCGCGCATGGCGCAGCGTGTCTCGGTGATGTATGCGGGCGAGGTGGTCGAAACCGGCACGGTGGCCGAGGTGTTCGCCGCGCCCACGCACCCCTACACGCGTGGGCTGCTGGACTGCATTCCCGTGCCGGGTATGACGCAGACCGGCGAGCCCCTGGGCAACATTCCGGGCGTGGTACCGCGCATACCGCCTGGCTTCGTGGGTTGCGGGTTTCGCGACCGCTGCACGTTGGCGATGCCGGAATGTGCCGAGAGCGTGCCGCTGCGTGATGCCGGCGATGATCACTGCTATCTCTGCCGGCTGCCGCCGGATTGGAAGCGAGTTGCCGCGGCATGACCCATGCGATCGAAGTTCGCAATCTGTACCGGGAGTTCCAGCAGCGCAGCGGGATGGCGGCCGCCGGTCGCCCGGTGCGCGCGGTGGACGGGGTGACCTTCTCGCTTGCGGCGGGCGATGTGCTGGGTGTGGTGGGCGAGTCCGGCTGCGGCAAGTCGACGCTTGCCCGTCTCATCATGGGCCTGCTGCCGCCAACCTCGGGGGAGGTGCTGGTGGATGGACGCAGCCTGATGAGGATGGACCGACGCGAACGCGCACGGCTGATCCAGCCGGTGTTCCAGGACCCGTTCTCCTCGCTCAATCCGCGCCAGCGCATTCGCGACATCGTCGGCCTGCCGCTGGCCTCCCAGGGCGATCTGCCGAAGGCGCGGCAGGTCGATCGCGTCATGGAGATGCTGGCGCGTGTAGGAATTTCCAGCGAGATGGCCGAGCGCATGCCTGGCCAGCTCTCCGGCGGCCAACGGCAGCGCGTGGCTATCGCGCGCGCCCTCGTGCTGCACCCGCGCATTGTGGTGTGCGACGAGCCCACCAGCGCGCTGGACGTGTCGGTGCAGGCGCAGATTCTCAATCTGCTGGCGGACTTGCGGCGAGAGCTTGGACTGACCTATCTCTTCATCAGCCACAACCTGGCGGTGGTGGAACATGTCGCCACGGAAGTGGCGGTGATGTACCTCGGCCGGATCGTCGAGCATGCGCCGGTGCAGGATCTGTTCCGCACACCCACCCATCCCTATACACAGGCGCTTCTGGCCTCCGTGCTGACACCGGATCCGGCTCTAGGCATTCCCGACGTTGGTCTGGGCGACGCCTACCCGGATCCCACCAATATCCCGACCGGCTGTCGTTTCCACCCGCGTTGCCCAAGCGCACTAGCGAAATGCGCGGGAACGATGCCCGACAACATCCGCAAGGATGGCCGTCTGGTGGAGTGTCTGCTGGCGGTTCCGCAGTAAGGCGAGCCGCTATCAGATCCAAATCCGGTGCGGCTACGCCGATTGACGAGAGCGTGCCAATACCTCACTTCCAGGTGGACAAATAGAAGCGCGGCAGATCGTCCGGAAAGCCCTGGAAATTCAAGTCCTTTGAAAAGGCGACATAGCGGACGGCGCTGAACAGCGGCACGAAATCGACGCGCTCCGTGGCCAGGCGGATCGCCTCGCGATAGGCCTTGCGACGCTCCTCCGGATCGAGGCTGGCCCCAGCCTTTTTCAAGAGGTTTTGCACATCGGCATCCCGCGCGTAGTCGTTCAATTCTCCGCCGAGAAAATAAGGCATGAAGGCCGAGGCATCGTTAACGGAATTGCTGCCCCAGCCACCCGAATACATCGGCGCCTCGCCCGCTTCCGCCTTTTGGATGGCAGCACCGATCTGTAGCTGCTGGACGCGCAGGTTGATGCCGACGGCCTTGAGATAGTTCTGCAATGCCGCGCCGATCTGCGGTGGGTTGTAGGATATAAGCTCCGTATCGAAGCCGTTGGGATAACCGGCTTCGGCCAGAAGCTGCTTGGCCCCGATTGGGTCGTATGGATATTTCACGGCCGCCGATACGTCACAGCCGAACTGGGTGGGGAAACACGGCGTGTCGACGACCTGGGAATCGCCCTGGATCAGCTGTTTGGCCATCGTGGCGCGGTCGATTGCCGAAATGATCGCCTGCCGCACCTTCAGCTTGGTCAGCGGATTGTTGGAGCCTGAACGGCCAGCGGCGTCGATGGTCATGAAATGGACCCGCATGGTGCCGAACCGCAGGGCCTGCAAATTTGGCATCCGGGCGATATTCTCGTACTGATCGGCATTATAGCCCCAGATCCAATCGGCTCGTCCGCCGAGTAGCTCGGTCAGCTCGGTTGTGGCGTCGGGCACTTGGTGGATCTTGATGTATCGGATGGCGGGCCGGCCCTTGGGGCTGCCGGCATAGTAGCCATCATACCGCTCCATATCGATCTGGGTGATGCCGTCGACCTTGGTGATCTTGTAAGGGCCGGTGCCGATCGGGGCGCGGGCGTAGGCATCGGCACCGATTTTCTCGCGATAGGCCTTTGGCCAGATCGGCGTGACCATCGCCAGGTATTCCATCACGGCTGGAGACACGCCGGTCAACTTGAGGCGCACGTGAAAGTCGTCGATCTTCTCGGCGCCGGCGAAGGACGTGTAGTAGGAGGGGATTGCCACCCGCTTGTCGTGGATGATGGTGTTGATCGTGTACACCACGTCATCGGCGGTGAACGGGTCGCCGTTCTGGAACGTCACAGCCTCGCGCAGGGTAAAGTCAATCGTGGTGTCATCGACCTGCTTCCACGATGTGGCCAAAGCGGGCTTGATGTCCATGGTTACGGGATCGCGATATACGAGGCAGTCGAAGGCCTGGAACGCGACGACCATGCCGGTGCGCTGCGAATTGTAGTACGGGTCGACATTAGGAATGGCGTCGCGCCAGGTGATGCGCAGCGTGTCAGCCGATTTTTGCGCAAGCCCCGGCGCTGCCATTGCCATGCAGGCGGCCAGCAGCACGCCGCGGAGCCATGTATCCGATCGCATTTATTTGGTCCTTTCAATTCCGAAACGCAGGCGACGTCAGGAACGGTCGACGCCGGCAACAGACGACGCCGGTAACACCGGTGACAGGAGCAACCCGCATGCCAACGCACTGGCTGCGGGCCGCTGCCGCGCCCGGCGGTCTTTACCGAGGCGGTGACACGCCCGATCTATCCGTGATCGATGGCCGCGAGCAACCGTTTCGGAAGGCCGTCGATGGCCTCACCATCGATCCAGCGAACCAGGGCGACGAAATTGTGCACTCCTGCTGTAGCGCGCGCGAGCGAGCAGCATGCAACCCGTGAGCCCGGCGATCCAGAGGACCGCCTGCGACGAACCCGCGCACCGCCGGCCTCCTCAGCCCAGGTCCAGCAGCGCGTCCTGGGCCTCCCTGAGCATGGCGCGGTCGTCTTGTTTTGGGTCAACCCGAATATCGACCAGCCACGTCTCTTGCTGCCCCGTGGCGTACCCGGCTCGGCCTCGTTCGAAGTATCTCCAGACAACGCCGACTTACTTGACTCCCTGGTGGCGAGCTGTGTTCAATATTGCTGTCCTACAGACTGTCCGTGTGAGGAGGGTCACATGTCGCGCCCGAGCCTGAAGAACATCTGGTTGCAGCTGCCGGCCTTTGGAGCGTTTATGCTGGGAGCGCTGCTTGCGGGGGGCGCCCGAGCGGATAGATCGCAGCTCCAGCCACCGGAGGCAGCGCCAGAACCGTCGAGATTGGCTTCGAGGTTAGACCAAGTGGCGATCCGGATTGACGGCGAGAATATCTACATTTCCCAGCGCGGAAGCGCATTTGAAGAGCTGCGCTTGGGCGATACGCCCGATGCTGCGCATTTGAGGAAACTATTGCGGGATGCGGGGGCTGAGGGGCAGTCGGTTTTCGTTCCGATCGGCGCGATGATCGTCGCGAGCGGTGGTGGGAGCGGCAAGGGCGAAAAACCCAAACAAAAGACCTCCAAGGATACGACCGACCCGGGAAAGGGCAAATGATTGCGTCGCTCACGGCGACGCGATCTTGTCCCTAGAACATTGCGGTCGCCCGTGCAGGGTCCAAACATCGCGCGCTTGGCGGAGGGGCTCGACGGCCCTGCTTTGAAGGCGTTTAAGCGCGGCACGCACCGGACGACCGCACCGGATGACACGCTGGCTCGCGTGGCGTCCGCGGCACGGCAAATCGGCATCACCCGTCTGGGCAATGTGACGGGGCTCGATCGAATCGGGATTCCTGTCACCGTCGCCGTCCGCCCGAATTCGCGCTCGTTTTCAGTTTCGCAAGGTAAAGGGCTCGGTCTTTCCCAGGCGCTCGCATCCGCCTTGATGGAGGCGATCGAGCTGTTCCATGGGGAGAACCTCACGGCGCGCACCGTGGTGTCGAGCTACCGGGAGCTGTCGGCGGAGACCTGCGTGGTGCAGCCCGACTTGCTTTGCGGTACCGGGATTCCGCTTCCCGACCGTGCCAGGATAGCATGGATGGAAGGATACGATCTTCTCGGCCGCGAGGCCTGTTGGGTACCCTGGGAGGTTGTGCATACCGACTACACGCTGCCAACCAGTCATAGCGGCGAACACTTCCTCTCCGGCACCAATGGATTAGCCGCCGGCAATCATCTCGTCGAAGCAATCAGCTCCGCAATTTGCGAGCTTGTCGAACGCGACGCCGTTGCCCTGTGGCATGCGCGAGGTGTGCGCGAGCGCTCGCGCTGCCGTCTGGATGTTGCGTCGATAGGCGACGAAGATTGCAGCACCCTGCTTGAATTGTATGAAACAGCGCGAATCCCGATCCGCCTTTGGGACGTGACGACCGATATTGGAATTCCGGCGTTCGTTTGCGACATTCCGGCTGCGACCGACGACGCCCCCAGCGGGCTGCGACGATTTCGGGGAGCCGGCTGCCATCCCGATCGAGGCGTGGCCCTCGCTCGGGCAATGACCGAGGCGGCGCAGATCCGGCTCACCTATATCGCCGGCATTCGCGACGATCTCCCGCCTTCGGACTACACCGAGTCGGCGGAGGAGAAATTGGGCGCGGCTTTGCTGGACGCCGTTTCGCAGGCCGCCGAGGCGCGCTCGTTTCGCGACGTTCCGAGCTTCGATACCGATGACGTGGCGGTCGACCTGCGATGGGAGCTGGAGCGATTGCGCGCGGTCGGAGTTGAGCGAATTATTGCGGTCGACCTCACGCGTCCAGACTTCGGCATCCCGGTAGTCAGGATGGTGATCCCCGGCCTCGAATGGGATTGCACTCACCGTGACTACATCCCGGGTCCCCGTGCGCGTCGAGCCGGCGGTGGCACCGAATGATCGCTGTCATCTTCGCTGGCCCATCGTTGCCGCCGCCTGCCGCCCCCCGCGTTGCAGGTCTTGAATGGCGGCCGCCGGTCCGCCAAGGCGATCTGTACCTGGCAGCGTTGTCGGGTCCCGCGATTATCGGCGTCATCGATGGCTACTTCGAACGCGTACCGACGGTCTGGCACAAGGAAATCCTCTGGGCCATGGCCCAGGGTATCCATGTCTACGGCGCCGCCAGTATCGGAGCGTTACGGGCCGCCGAACTCGCAGACTTCGGCATGAAGGGCATCGGTCATGTTTATCGGCAATTCAGCACCGGCCGGTTGATGGACGACGATGAGGTCGCGGTTCTGCACGGGCCTGAAGAGGTCGGCTATGTGCAGGTCACCGAGGCCATGGTCAATGTGCGCGCCACGATCGACCGGGCACTGCAGCTAGGCGTGGTCGAGCCCGCCCTTGCGGCGGCGCTTGTTCCGATCGCCAAATCTGTATTCTACAAGGACAGGACGTACGAGGCGATCCTGAGGGCCGCTGCCGAGCAGGGGCTTGCGCCAGAGACGCTTGGTCGCTTCGCGAGTTGGCTCCCCGGCGGGCAAGTCGATCAAAAGCGCATCGATGCGGTGGAGATGCTGCAGGCCATCGCGACGCATCTCGCCGGTGGCATGACGCCGCTGAAGGTGTCCTACCAGTTCGCTCACACCTTCGCATGGGAGGAAGCCCGCCGGCGGATCGACGAGATAGCGCGGGACCGGGCAGTGAATGCCTTGTCATGACCAAGGGACCTGGAATCCTGGAGGTCGCGTCCCTTACGGCTGAGCCGTCAGGAATCCGAGATCACGCAGGCATTGCACTTTCTTGGCGGGAATCTCGGACCCCAGCAAGTCGCGCGCATTGATCTCTCGATCACCCAAACGAAATACGATCGGCTTATTTGGGGACGCATCCACCAGTACTTTGTACCTGTACGTCTCGGCGAGATCCTCCTCCGGGGCGACTTTCGCCTGCAAGCTGACAAATTCCTTGTTACGGTAGACGTTTTCGATCGCGTCACTTGCAACATCGAATCTGCGTGCGTCCACTGCGCTCCTCACGCGTTCCAGGTCGAATTCGCTATCCGGATTTTTTTGTATGTTGTGGTTTTGGAAGCCAAAGTCGGCCCATCGCCGCATATTCTTATGAAATGCGTCCGCATTCCACGAAGTACCAAGAAAAGCGTCCTCGAAGCATGCGTTCCGGGGCGGACCGCTCACCCTCCGTCGCGGGTGATCAATGTTTTGACCATCCGCATTGGCGTCGGCGAGCAGGACGTGGCCCATTTCGTGGGCGACCGCGGACAGAATCGTCAGTACTGGATCCGAATCTTCGGCGCGCAAGCGTGCGACCCGCGGGCCGCGACGCCGGCCACCATCTGCAAGTCCCAGAAGCTGATCCGCGATTTCGTTTTCAGCGTCCGCGATCGATTTCTTCCTTTCCAACTCCCGAGCGGAGATGGCGAGGTAAACGCCCTTACCCGGTGGCTTGTCTGGGCCCTCCCAAAAGCCCCAACCCACGGGCCCCCACGGGGCAGGTCGAGTCACAAACAACTGCGTCAATCGACAAAGTTTGGCCTGCAGGTAGTCAGGCGCCCGGCTGTATATCTTCGCCAGGACTTCCTTTTGACGTTTGGTCACGGTTTTTTTTAAGCAGGATGGAGGCCGGTAGTCACGGCCGTAAAGGGAGTCCCCTGGATAATAGTCGGTGTAGCAGGCTGTTGCTGCGAACTTCGTCCCGTCAGGGTCGCTTTCGCATGAGCCCTGAAAATGACTGACAGGTGGCTCGGTCGGGTTGGTCTGGTAAGACTGTTCCGCAGCCTGCGCCGAATATGCCGCCGTGAGAAATACCAATGGGATCAACGCGCTTGAATTCATAGCTACGCCTCCAATATTTGCCAGCCGGATTCTCCCGATACCGGGCTTGCCGGCCGACGGGAGAGTGCTCTCCGGACGGCCGACCGCCCCGAAATTTTCCGACGATTTCCAAATCGTGCGCTTGGACGCCCCTGCCAAAATGCTATTCAACAACCAAGCCGATTGGGAATACAAGTCTAATTTCCTCGTTTTTCTGATCGTTCGGTCCGTTGCCGGATAGCGGCGGGTCCCCCTTTCGTACGAGCAAGCCCGGCGGCATCGGAGCGGACGCTGAAGATGCTTACCGTGCATTCATTGGTGCGGTGGACGGCCACTGCGAGGCCACAAAAGGCGGGCAGGAGTTGTTGCCGAGTGTAAGTGACGCGAATCCCGTCTGGTGCATTTCTCACTTCGAAGACAATAATGCTCAGGTTCATTCGCGATGTGTGACGACACGAACAGCAGCGTTGTGCCCATGGGTAGGCGCTAAGCGGCGACTGTGCTATATTTAGTGCTATATTTTTATTGGTGAGTTTATAAGGTGCGGAATGGAGTGCCCCAACTGCCGCGCGGATGTTTCGGAGCGCGCCAATTTCTGTAGTCAGTGTGGCTCAGCATTGGCGCTCAGTTGTCCTTCGTGCGGTAACAGGGAAGCGCCTGGCTTGAAGTTTTGCGCCAAGTGCGGCTCGAGCCTCGCTGGGGCGACTGCAACTCTTGCAAGTCCCGAACTCGCTCCAAGCATGCCGCCCCGTGCGTTGTTGGCCGAGCGTTGCCACCTCACGGTGATGTTCTGCGATCTTGTCGGCTCAACGGCGCTCTCCGTCCATCTTGACGTCGAAGACCTTCATGAGGTGATCGGCGCCTACCAGAAGCGCGTTGCCGAAATCGTGACCCGGTTCGGCGGCTTCGTCGCCCGTCGCGTGGGTGACGGCGTCCTCGTGTACTTCGGTTACCCGAACGCCGATGAGGACGATCCGGAGCAGGCCGTGCGCGCAGGTCTGGCCGTGGTCGAGGCGGTCGGACTCCTGGAGAGCCGGGAGCCGCTTCAGGTGCGGCTAGGTATCGCCACCGGCCTAGTGGTCGTGGGTGACCTCATCGGATCGGGAACCGCCAATGATAATGAGGTTTTGGGCGAGGGGCCGAACCTCGCCGCCCGATTGCATGCGCTGGCTGAGCCGAATTCGATTGTGATCGCCGATAGCACGCGACGACTGGTCGGGTCGGTCTTCGGGTTGGAGGACCTTGGGTTCAAGGAATTGAAGGGCTTTGCCGAGCCTCAACGTGCCTGGCGAGTGCTGGGGGAGAACCGTTTCAAGAGCCGTTTCGAGGCACTACGTTCCGCCGAGACGCCTCTCGTCGACCGCCATGAGGAGATCGAGCTTCTGCTCCGGCGCTGGGCCCAGGCAAAAGCCGGCGAGGGGCGCGTCATCTTGTTCTCCGGCGAACCCGGCATCGGTAAATCACGCCTTACCGTGGCACTCAGAGATTCGCTCGATGCAGAGCCATACACCGATTTGCATTATTTCTGCTCGCCCCACCACCAGGATAGCGCGCTCTTTCCGATCATCAATCTGCTCGAGCGAGCGGCAGGATTCGGGCGCGAGGATACGCCCGGCGTGAAGCTAGACAAGCTGGAAGCCCTGATGGCTGAGACCTCCGCGGCCAGGCGGGACGTCGCGCTTCTGGCCGATTTGTTGTTGTTGCCGACTGGGCGCTATCCAAGCGTTGAGCACAACCCGCGACGTCGGAAGGAGGAGGCTTTCGAGGCACTGCAACGGCAGCTCACTGGCTTGGCGCAAGCAAAACCAGTGCTGATGATCTTTGAGGACCTGCACTGGATTGATCCGACCACGCAAGAGCTGCTCGATCTCTTCATTCGGCGGATCGAGCGTCTGCCCGTGCTGCTTATTGCAACCTTCCGTCCGGGGTATATGGCACCATGGGCAGATCAGCCGCACGTCACCATGCGGAATCTTAACCGCCTGAGTCGGGGCGATAGCGAGGATTTGGTTCGACAGCTTGCCGCAAAGACCATGTCGTTGCCGAGCGACCTGGTCGGAGAAATAGTCGAGCGGGGAGATGGCGTGCCACTCTTTCTTGAGGAGGTTACAAAGACAGTCGTGGACGCCGGGCCGCCCCGCCCGTCGGGATCGGCGACATCCCGCCCGCGGCTCTCGGTGCCGCCGACACTGCACGCGTCCTTGATGGCGAGGCTTGATCGGATTGGACCGGCGGCAAAGGAAATTGCGCAGATCGGTGCGACAATCGGCCGAGAGTTTTCATATGAGCTCACGGCTATTGTCGCTGAGCGACCCGAGCGGGAGCTCAAGGAGACTCTCGGCCGGTTGGTCGAGGCCGGCCTCATCTTCCAGCGGGGCGAGCCGCCGCAATCAAGCTTTCTGTTCAAGCATGGGCTGTTGCAGGATGCCGCCTATAGCACTCTGCTGCGCGGTCCGCGCCGGAGCCTGCACGCACGCATCGCGCAGGCGATCGAGGAAGTGTTTCCCGAAATAGCCGAAAGCCAGCCGGAATTGGTGGCGCGTCACCGGACCGAAGCAGGTTTGAGGAAGCCTGCCACGATCCACTGGCAGCGCGCAGGTGAACTCGCTTTGCGCCGTTCAGCCGGGAGCGAGGCGCTGAAGCACTTTTCCAGCGCGTTGGGCATTCTGGAGGAGTTGCCTGATGCGACTGACCGCTGGCACCAGGAGCTCGACATTCGGCTTGGGCTGGGGACAGCCCTGATTATAGCGCGCGGTTTTCGTTCGTCGGGCCTTGAAATTGCCAAACACTACGCCCGTGCCGTCGCGCTCGGGCGAGGGCTCGGCGACGACAAGAAGCTATTCAGGGCCATGTGGGGAAGCTGGTACGCAAACCTGATTACCGGGCAGACTGAGCAAGCGCTCGGAATGGCAAACGAACTCGTCGAAGTGGCAGAGCGAGTCACCGACCCCGATCTTATGCTTGAGGCGTATCACTCGCGCTGGGCCAACTCCCACGTAATGGGGCTCAATTCGATCACGCTTGCTGACGCGCAGCGCGGCATCGCGTTGTATGACCCCGAGCGCCATCACGCACATGCCTACGACTATGGTGGCCACGATACCGGCGTCTGCGCTTATGCTCACAGCGCCATCACGCTGTGGGTCTCTGGCTTTCCGGAGCAGGCGGTACAAATGTCGGTTACAGCGCTCGAACTCGGGCATCGGCTCGGGCATCCTCCCAGCCTTGCGCACGCGGCATGGTGGTCGGCTACGCTTCAGCAACTCCTCCGCGCGCCCAAGCCATGCCGGGAATTTGCCGAGCTGACCATACAAATCGGGCGCGAGCAGGGGAGCAACATGTTCATCATGTGCCCGCTGCTCCTGGGTTGGACGATTTTCGAATCCGGTGAGGTCTCCGAGGGCTTGCAACGCATGGAGGATGCGGTCGGGGTCACACGCCAGTCGGTCCGACGCTTTTATTACGACTACGAGCTTTTGGTGTTCGCGGAAGCTCTTCTTAAGGCCGACCAACCCGATCGAGCACATCAGGTCGTCCAGGAGGCTCTCGATTGCATCATGACCAGTCCAAACCGCCTATTCGAGGCCGAGGCGCTTCGTCTACTAGGTGTATGCCTGGCAACTCAAGGGGGCGAACGGATCGCCCAGGCGGAGGCTCGGCTGTTGCAGGCGATCGAGACATCCGATCGGCAGGGTGCGCTTTTTTTCAAACTTCGCGCTGCGACCAGCCTTGGGCGGGTCTGGCGCAATCAGAATAGGCGCCGCGAAGCACATGATCTTCTCTCGCAAGTCTACGACCGTTTCACTGAAGGGCTCGATACCCCGGACATGAAAGACGCCAGGGCATTATTGGACGATCTGGAAGCGGCTGGCCTTCCGCGTCCGTAAAGGTACCTGGCACCGCACAATAGTTGCTGCACGACAGCCGTTACTCCGGAAGTCTCGATCATGGAATGACGATTAGAGCCGTTGATTTGCGATGCCCGCGGTTTAATGACGGCTTGAGATTGGTGTAGCGTCGTAACATTCGCCAATCCTTGTGACCCGTCACCATGGCGACTTTCTCAATCGGAAAGCCGGCTTCAAACAGCCGGCTCGTGCCTTCATGGCGCAAATCGTGAAAGCGCAAATCATCAATGTCGAGGGCCTTGCACGATCGGCGGAAGGCTGTGCCTACAGACTTGGAGTGGTGGGGAAACACTCGGCCTCTGCCGCGAGTTACGATCCGCTGTTCCAGCACCAACTGCCACGCATCGTAACCAGTCACGTTCAGTAGGGGGATTGTTTGATGATTTCCATCCTTTCGTCGCGGATCTTTGCGGTCGCGAATCTTGAGTGTTCGCTTCTGCATATGGACGTCTGACCATTCGATGCGGCAGATTTCCTGCTGACGCATTGCGGTGGCTACAGCGAAGCGAATGACCCTGCCGAGGGGAATGAACTGTCGTGGATTGTTTTCGGTATATTCGGTCAATTCGTCTAGTTCACCTTGCGTCGGTCGACGATCGCGTTCGTTGCCTTTTCCGATGAGGTCGAGGTGTTTAAGAGCGATGCGCGCGAGTCGCACATTTTCGGCGGACACCTCGATCCCATGAACTGCCGCTGCGTGGGACAGAATTGTTCGGATGAACGAGAAGTCAATCGCAAGGGTAGATGGACCCGCGCCTTGCTTGGCTCTCTTTTTGCCAAATTCAATTAAGCGCTCTCGGGTTAAGTCTTGGATCTTCACTCTGCCCAACGAGACCTTTAACGCTTCCAACACGGCGGCTTTTGATCGCCGAACGGGTTTTCCGACTTCGGTCATATCGTCGATATGCAGGGTGATGAGGTCGGAAAAGATACGCGGTGGCTCGTGGGGGCGGGACCGCTTGACAGCGATCCCGCGATCGATCGAGCGCTCCGCGTCGAGCGCCCATTCTTCAGCGTCATGCCGTCGTAGAAATGTATTGGCCACATACTGCCGCTTGCGCCGCACCTGGACGCGCCAGCTTCCGGACTCGAGCTTTGTAAAGGTCGCCATTGCGTGTGCACTCAATTCCAATTTCGTGTGCGCTACGTGTGCACCGCGAGATCAAATGCGGTACAAGCGTGGGCAATTTTGGCTGGTTTGGAGTGCACACGGAGCGCACATGTTCCTGATCCAGTCCTTTGATAGTGTAGGATAAGCTGTTGAAATATCGAGACTATCGCTTTTCTGTGGCGCCCATGATGGACTGGACGGACCGGCATTGCCGGGTCTTCCACCGCCGGATGACGCGACGGGCGCGGCTTTATACGGAGATGCTGACGACCGGCGCCATCATTCATGGCGATCGGAAGCGTCTGCTTGGCTTCGATGCGTGCGAACATCCGGTGGCGCTGCAGCTTGGCGGTTCCGAGCCGGGCGATCTCGTGACGGCGGCGAAGATCGGCGAGGATTTCGGCTACGACGAAATCAATCTCAACGTCGGATGTCCGTCGGACCGGGTGAAGGACGGCCGTTTTGGCGCCTGTCTGATGGCGGAGCCGGCGCTTGTCGCCAAAGGCGTCGAGGCCATGAAGCGCGCGGTCGACATTCCCGTCACGGTCAAGTGCCGGATCGGCATCGACGATCAGGATCCTGAACTCGCGCTCGATGCGCTGGCGCGCGGCGTGGTCGCTGCCGGCGCCGATGCGCTGATTGTGCACGCCCGCAAAGCCTGGCTCAACGGATTATCGCCGAAGGAAAATCGCGACATCCCGCCGCTCGACTATGACAGGGTGTATCGGCTGAAGGCATCGATGCCCGGTGTGCCCATCATCATCAATGGCGGCATCGCTGATCTCGCCGAGGCCAGGCGGCATCTTGGCTTTGTCGATGGCGTCATGCTGGGACGGGCGGCCTATCAGGAGCCATGGCGATTGCTGGCGGCCGATCCCGAACTGTTCGGCGAGGCAGCGCCGCACCCGACCATGAAGGACGTGTTCGCTTCGATCATGCCCTACATCGAGGAGCAGCTTGCGCAAGGCACGCGGCTGCATTCGATCACGCGGCACTTCGTCGGCGCGTTTCACGGGGTGCCGGGCGCGCGCGCGTTTCGCCGCCACCTTGCCGAGAACGGCGTCAAGCCAGGGGCGGGGGTCGACGTCTTGCGCGATGCGATCGCACTGGTCGAAGACCGTGCGGTGGCCCCGATCGCCGCCTGATTTAGGGATAGCCGTGCAGCATCAGCCTGTCGGCGCGCACTTCCCAGCTTTCCAGCCGGTCCAGAAAACTCATACCGAGCAAATTGGTTTTCATTTGCCCGCGCGGCACCACCAGCGCCGGCACCGAACGCTCGACCAGCTTGCCGATGGAGAGACGGTCCAGCGTCAGCCGTGCCGCCCTGGTGCGTCCGCCGGCGGTCTCGACGTCGACGTCATATTCGAGCAGTTCCAGCGGCAGCCCGGCGGCCTTGGCGGTCTCGTAGGTCAGTACGACCGATGTCGCGCCGGTGTCGATCACCATCGGCGCGCTGACGCCGTTGATTTTGGCACGCAACGAGAATTCACCGGTCTGCCCGCGCGGGATCTGCACGGCGCGCGCCGGCGACACAGTGCGCCTGCGCATCAATTCGGAGACGGTATCGCTCGCCCGGGCGATCCGTTCCGGATCGCCATAGGCGACGACGGCGCCGGCGGTCGCCGCAAGCATGATGATGACCAGCAGAACGCGGCTCACAGCGCGCCTCCCGTGCAATTGTCGTGGCAGGTCAGTCGGGCTCTGGGCTGGCCGCCAGCTCCGGCCGAACCAGGCCGGCGTCGGCCATGCGCGCGGAGAGCTGCGCCATCACCGCATGCCGCTCCGCGGTTTCCATCCGGTGCCAGCGCGCGATCTCCGGCAAGGTGCGCCCACAGCCGAAGCAGAGGCTGGTTTTGGGATCTATCATACAGACTGCGATGCACGGCGTTTCTTTGCTCATTGAGGGAGTGTGAAATGGTTTCGGTGGTTTGCGCAAGCGCTCCCGTTACAATCCTGTGCCGGCGCTCATGATGGGCTTGTTGCGGGCCCGGCGCTTGTCGTCGATGGTGAGCTGGCCTGCGGTTTCCGGTTGCAGCGGCGGAGCCTCCTCGGTCATCGGCGCCAGCGCGGACATCACGCGCTCCGGCGGGAAGGTCACGATCACCTCGGTGCCGATGCGAAGCTTCGATTTCAGCGTGAAGGTGCCGCCGTGCATGTCGATCAAGCTCTTGGCAATCGGCAGTCCGAGGCCCGCGCCCTGTTCGGCTGATTTGATCGAGTTGGAGCCCTGGCCGAACGAGGCGAGCACGATGGGGATTTCATCCTCCGCGATGCCGGAGCCGGTATCCTTGACGCTCAGATATTGCCCGCCCGACGCCGTCCATCCGACCTTCAGCCAGATTTCGCCGCCCTGCGGGGTGAACTTGATCGAGTTCGACAACAGATTGAGCACGATCTGCCGCGTCGCGCGTTCATCGCCCCAGATCCGCGGCATGCCCTGCTCGAACACCTCGTGAATGGTGATGCCGCGGCTCGACGCGCGCAGTTTCAGCAAATGATGGCAGTCGGCGACGACGTGCACGAGCGAGACGGCTTCTTCGTTGAGCTCGTACCTTCCGGCTTCGATCCGTGACAGGTCGAGAATTTCATTGATGAGATTGAGCAGATGCACACCGGAATTGTGAATATCCGCCGAATATTCCTTGTAGACCGGCACGGCATGGGCGCCGAAGATCTCGCTCTTCATCACCTCGGAAAATCCGAGGATCGCATTCAGCGGCGTTCGCAGCTCGTGGCTCATCTGCGCCAGAAACCGCGACTTCGCGACGTTGGCCGATTCCGCGCGATGGCGCGCTTCGTCGGATATCGATTTGGCCTGCTCGAGTTCGCCGATCAGTGCGTCCTTTTCGGCGCGCGCCTCCAGCGTCGCCAGCGTCGTCGAGTGCAGGCGATGGGCGAGCAGCGCGAAATAGACTTCCGCGGCGAGCGCCAGCATTGCGAGGACGTAATTGTCGAAGGTGCGGCTCAGCACGAGATTGAGCGCTATCGCCGCCGTGACCGGGACGGTTGCGGCGAGTGCTGCGATCGGCAGGCTTGCCGCGAGCATGCTCGATACCGCGATCACCAGCAGCATCAGGAACATCATCAGCGTATTGGAGACCACATCGAGGCCGGCGGGATGGATCAGGACCGCGGTCCAGCACAGGCCGTACAAGAGATCGAGCAGGACAAATCGCGTTCGCCATTTGCGGGTGATGGTGAGCGAGGCCGGCTCGCTCAGGAACCTGCCGCAATTACGGATGATGACGGCATGAATGCAGAGCATGCCGCAGGTCCACGCCGCCGCCGGAACCGGTTGCATCCAGAAGCCGAACAGCAGGCCGGTTGCCACCACCAGCAGCATGACGACGTACGACGCCGACATGCGGGTCTAAACATATTACCAAAACAACTCACAATCAAAAACAAAACAGGTTCCACTGGTTGACGTTAACCGGTCACGCGCCTCGCGTACCCGCTGCGCCGCGGCCCGCCGATTGCTGACCGGCGCTGCGACAGGCGTTTCAGCCGGAAGCTGGACGACTTCGGGCTTATCGGCGGGTTTACTCATCAAACAACACAAATCCTGCCCGCAAACGACGCGGGCTTTTGCATTGTCTATCTCTGGCGCTAAATCATTAAGAGCTGCCTTAAAGAGCTAAAGAAACTCCTTAATGAACGGTTAAATTAACCTGTTCCGCGCGCTCCGGAGGTCAGCGCTCCAGCCGGGCGGGCGTGATCCAAATCAAGGCAAACGGCACCGCGGCTGCCGTAAAAACATCAACGACAGATAGGATGCCATTTGACGGCGCCTTCGATGAAAAAGCCGGTTTGCTCAATTGATGAGCCAGAGCCGAAGCAAGCACCACGCGCCGACAGGCCTCCTGCCGAAGGGTTCGTGCTGATTGTCGACGGCCATTTTAAGTCGGAATTTGACACGGCGGAGGCTGCTGAAGCTTCCGGTCCAGACTGGATCGACTGCTCACTCCCCAAGGTGCTCCGCCCGTCGCCCCTGGGAATGTGCCGGATTAGAAGTCCGGACCGAATACGTCGTTGTTGAACTGGGCTCCTGCGTCATCGTTCTCCATGCTGTTGATCATGTTCTGCTCGGGGTTCGTAAAGCCGCCGGCAGACAGCGTGTCCGCCGGCAACGCGCCAAAACTGGCGCGATATTTATCCATCGCAGCCACGCTGCCGACGTAGGCGCAGGTGCATCCCGAGGGATCCGCGTAGACGTAGTACGAGCGACTTCCCTTATGCCGCAAGAGGAATTGGTTTGCTGGAAACGACATCAAACGTCTCATCATCTCCGGCGTGGTGGCGGCGATGGGATTGAACCCCGACGATATCAATAGCTGCCCTGTCGTTTGCTGAGCGTAGCTGGAAGTGCCGAGCGCAAGCAGGGCGAGAAAAACAACGATGACAATGCTTGAAATGGCCCGAGCCGATCGGAACACCATCGTACCCTACCTCCTAATCGTTGGCAGACTCGAACGCGGCTTTGATTTCCTTGGGGATCATTTGATGGCTTGATCGGCACGCCGCCTGACGAACGGCCCGCTATGGTTTGCGAAACGGCCGTCACCTGATGGCGTGAACCAACGCTATTGGAGGGTTGCGTTGATAGTGGTTACTGACGTGCCGGAACTCGTCTGACTCTTGCCGGTCGCCTGAACGGAGAAAGTATCTCTACCTCTATATCCAGCCTCCGATGTGTATACAAAAGAAGATACATTGAGCTGTTGCAGCGTGCCGTGCGCGGGATTCTGTGAAACGCTCGAACTCAATATTTCGCCGGTAATGTTGACGGAAAACAAGCAACTCCCGCCGGAAGCGATCTCGATATAGCCTATCGAGTTAAAGCCCCAGCCTGCTGGCGGTGATCCCGACACCACGCACTGAGGAGCGTTCTGGGCAAGTGCGGGCGCCGCTGCAACTACCATTCCCAGCGCGGCCATAATCAGTACCGAACACGCTCGTATCGTGTGTGTCATTTGGGTGCTCCATTGATGTTCTGCGGAAACCTCAGCTGGTGCATGCCTCGTATCCATATCATGCGAGTCCATGACGACGTCGCTTGGTCAACCCGGAAAGATATTCCAAGCCGCTCTGCGCGCTATGCGATTTCGGCAGAAGTGTTGATTGTGACTTGGTGGCCGCTCTGGTTAGACCCAACATCGTGGACGCAGCGCGATGGGCCCAATATCCGCTCCGGGTCGGAAAACTGAAGTCGACCTATCCGATGCATCAGATCGAGATCTACAACGCCGCTACAAAGGCCCGAACTTTGTTGAGCTAAGGAAACTTGGCTATCGCCCCGTGCCGGGAAGGGTGGTTGAGCGGGGCCCGGACGCGCGGTCATCCGGGCGCTCTGCACAAGCCGGGGCTCCGTCTCAAGACCGTCCGGGAATATGGAAGTGCAAACTTCTCGTTGGATGATGGAACAAATTGATCTTGAGCAATGCTATCCTAAGCGAGCAACTAATCGGCATTCTGACAGGAGCAGAAAGATGGCTCTCCTAAAGCGCGAATTGTATCGTCAGGTAAGAGGCCCGGAGATCACCCACGCGGATCGTTGCACGCTCGTTTTCGATACGGATATCAAGAACTTGTACGTGGAGCGTGAAGTGGCGCATTTGGATGCGAAGGCAGGCGGCGCAGTTGAGTACCGAACCGACACAATGGACATTGCGGGATATCTAACCCAGGGCGGGCAAACGGCCGGGCACCGCGAACTCTGGCGGTTGCTGCGAACGCTGTTCAAAGAAGACAGCAATCTCGACGGAGAAATGGAATAGCTACTTCCGGTGGGTGCGATTGACCGCGGCTGAGCGGCGGAGGGACTGCGGTCACAATTGCCCACCGGCCTTGTTATTCAGCGAATTCTTCGAGGTATCCCCTATCGGACCCTTCGCGCGAACGTCGAATGTGCGCGCTCCGAGCTCCGGAGGCATCGGCTCCAGCCACGGCGCAGCGATTATCGTTTCCTGCGCATCGGAGAGACCCTGCGCCCATCGCGTCTCCATCGTCGGGCGGTCGAATTCGTAGTCCTTTGATTGTCCCAGCGCGTGCTCCGGACGGTAAATCACTTCAACGATGTCCATGGTAGTCACGCAACGGAATTCGTCGAGCAAGGTGGCTTCCGGTCCGGTCCTCAGATCGTCGGGGAGTCTCTCCCAAAGCCTGTTGATGCTGTGGCGCAGATCGTGCAGTCGCCGCAACGTGTCCGTACCCGCCCGCGTTCGGCTGGAATAGCGGATGTCCTTGTCCCGCTCGGTAACCTCGTTCAAATTCCCGGGCAGGGCGCCGCGGGCCGGGAAAAGGT
>Ga0137397_10001162_pt1 | contig 18404 bp, 16 predicted proteins | sample czorhiz116metaG_FD_106658 | JGI IMG/M metagenome (GOLD analysis project Ga0137397, IMG submission 106658) | Vadose zone soil microbial communities from Angelo Coast Range Reserve, California, USA - czorhiz1.16 metaG | ecosystem: Environmental > Terrestrial > Soil > Vadose zone | place: USA... | reverse complement strand
TGCGAATTGTTCTTGACTAAGGGCGAACACGAAAGACAACTTGATGATGACGAACGAAGGACCGAAAGCCTGTGCAGTCTAGCTTAGCTCAGGATCGGAAAATTAATAAGTCTTAAGTCTTGCTCAACGCCTCATCGTAAACATGAAACTATGTGAGAAATCCCCGAAAAGCGCGGAGGATTGAGGGATTGCGTACACCACGAAACGAAACATGACATGGATAGCAACGGGGGAGCAAAGGTAACTAACAGCTTACTTAATTGGAAGAGGGCCATAAACGTTGGGGTGGCCTATGACGTTGTAGGGAAAGTCAATACGAGTCCGAGGGGGAGCAACCGTAAAATGGCACGAGAAAGAGCGGGGCCAATCCAGACCATTGCCACCCCAAACAAGCGGATGCTGTAACCAATCGGAGAACACAGCTTCGGCTACGTAACACCCCAAGTCTCTCACGCATACTTAGTCTCTATGTAGCCTTCTCACTTCTCACATATAAAGCACACGCACCTCCCACACCCCACAGACTTCCCCCTAACTAGCGCCTTAATAACTCCCGCCTAATTTCCAAGTCATGTCCGCCGCACGCACAGCTGTCACCAAGCACACCCGCTCACTCTCCCAGCCCCTCCGCCGCAGCTTCTACACCCCCTTCGCGGCCCTCCAACACTCTCCGCTCCTCGCCAAACCCAACAACAACCACAACAACCAGCCCGCAGCAGCAGCAACGGCGCACGAGCACGAGCACGAGCGCGAGCATGCCGCGCGCACGGTGCACGTCGTCTCGGAGCCGAACGCGGCAGACTTCAAGTATGGCGTGCCTGCGGGCGCGTACCCCAATGCCGCGCCGTATCACCATTCGACGGCGCAGGCCCAGCTCGGGAACGTAAGTGATCATAGTTTCGACTAGCTCTGCCCCGTGCGCATCCTGTGCTCACGCGCGCTGGCGCTGCGTGATGTAGCACGCGTAGTAGGCGCGCGGGGGAGCGCGACGGCGGCGGCGGATGCGTCTGGTGAGGACTGCGAGTCTGATCTCATGTTGGACGGGGAAGGAGAAGAGACGAGGACGGTGATGGTGATGGACAAAGAAGACCCCGACGACGTGCCGCGGCTCGCTTCGCCGATAACTTACAAGAGTATGGAGAGGATATGGGCAGAGTTGGTCTTGAAGAAGCCATGGAAGCGTAGAAAGTGAATAGAGTTGGGAAAGGTTCCATTCTTACGGGGCAGCGCTTGTATTTTCCCTTTTTCTTATTTTGATAATGGTTTTATCGATCTTCGTCTCGTCTCGATCCACTAACGCGTGGCGATCAGCACAGGTGGACACGTCGGCGCGAATCGATGGAATCCTTGCCGCATGGTTTCTCGAAAAGATGGGGCAACAAACGCTGACTCATAATCACCGCGGCGTGTCACGGCCAGCTCACAGGTCGCCCGAAAGTCCCAATTAAGGCTGGACATCGATTTCGGCCACCTCGGGCTCATCAAAATCGGCCTTAACCGGGCAGGATTTCTGCCCTGCCCACTCATCAACATCCAGAATAAGTGTCTGATGGATGAATTTAGCACCCGACCTCTAAAAGGCGGGGAAATTTTGAAAAAAAAAAGTACAAAACTCTAGAATCGCGTAACTTGAAAGTGGTTCGATCGAGCTGTCCTCCCGGTCTTTGCACCGGCAAGACACCCCTCACCACTCCAGCAACCGCTTCTTTTCGTTCAGCAATGGAAGAGATCTATCGCGGAAAGTGCCCGGTTGCGGTTCAACGATGGGACTCGACGATGACTGTCGAACAGAGAGCTTATATCGACCATCGCCTGGCCGGCACATGCTCTCAGCTGTCTTGAGTCTCAGAAGGGGTGGCAAATCGAAGACATTCCACAGAAGTATGTGTCGTCGTATCATGATATGAGAATATGCTCATTGGTTCGATTCCAGGGAGCAAATGTGTAGTTTGAGGTCGGTGGAACTAAAGAAGTTGGAGGACCGGGAGTAGGAGTAGAGATGGATGGTCACAGAGTGCAGGTCTTCTGTGCGAACGACAGCTCATGAGAGAAGGAATGAAGGAGGCTACACGTGACAACGACTGGCCACTTCCCCAGAGTCAGAGTACTACTGCAGTTTACCAACCCAACCTACCGCGAGGGGAACAGCACTGGAAAGACACTAGGTATGCAACTGCCAGTGGGCGGACCACCCGGGACTACCCCCAACCTCAACCACTAGATAATAAATTGGAAATTTTATTCAAACATTCCTTCACGCCTTTTCGTGTACTCATCAAAGTATCTCACTCTGTTACGATATTCACTTCAGTTTTGTTTTGAAGATCAAACCGAAGTTCGAAGTTACCCACTGCTGACGGACGACTTCCCATGAATACCTTAACGTTTCTCTTTCTGGAAATACGAATGACTCGAATGGCGAATGGAGGGTGAAAAATCTCTTTATTTTTTTGCGATGTGCTGTGCAATTGCACCTCCTTGTTCCGCCTCTCCCCTGTTACTCTCCACTTCTCCAATCGCCATCCGCGATCGATACGATGCGATGCATGATCAGCAAGATTGATGCGCAGCAAGCACGGAAGGAGATCAACGTCTTTATATCCGCGGGGGCCACACATCCATTCCTTTACAGGCCCGCGGCTTTTACTAACGTAACCGTCCATCCCATCAATCTAGCCCCAGCAGTGCGGTCCATGTACGACAAATGCACTATCCTTCACGAAGACAAGATATCCTGTTTACTGAAAAGAAAACACGTTGACGACTCCTGAGCGTGTGCGATTGTGGAAGAGGAGCAGTTAATATGTGACTATTCTTAATTCGTGGTAACCTGAATGGGAATGATCCGCAAGAAAGGGGGAGGAGCTTGAGCTTGTCAGCAAATAGGGAGTACACCTTGACACCGCCGTGACCTACGTACGTCACATCACAGACACTGGCACGGAGAGCACCTGATGAACGGCTATCTATACGATAAAGAGGTATATTTACAACAGCCCAAAGAGATGGGATGGTGCCATTCGTGGAGACTAGCCGGCACACCAACCGACTAGGGTTAAAGAAAACATGGTCAAAATAGCGGCTGAATACCAGCGAGAGCTCCTGTCGAAACCATCATAATCGTAGTGCGAAAACGACGGTGAATAATAAGATAATGTGGGGAGCAACGTTGGATAAAGGAGTCTTGAGACTACCAGAGAACCAGATCCTGAAGCTTGAAGTGTTGATCATGCAGTGTCATCGTGTAAATGCGAGGCAAAACGTGTATTCAAAGGCTGAAGAAATGCTGCCAGTGCAAAGGATGGTCGTGACTATATCATGAGTAAGTCGATGATACATTGGCTTTGCATAGAAATTTCGCTATAAGCGTCCCACTGCCACTCCATATTTGAATTACTCACAAGGAACGCGTCGTAGGGCGACACAAAGATCAACACGCTTATCCGCGGCAGCATAAGAAACTGAACACGCCATGGCGACGGCCCCCGTGCTCATCATCTTGTTCGATACCGCCGCGCGACAGCTGCCCACGATCATACACCGCCATACCATTCGGGCGACCCTCACGCGCAGCCGCAGCCGCAGCCTCTTCAGCCCGTTTGGCTGTGCTGCCGTACAAAAATGAGTCTGACCCTGTTGCTGCATTCCCATTGCCGTTCAGGGCTAGTGCACCAGTCGAACCAGCTGTAGCGAGTGCGCTCTCCGGGCGTTGCGGACCATTGCCATACGGACTCCGGAGCGCGTTTGGAGATGGCGCCACGGCGTACGGATGCGTGCTGGAGACGCCCGAAGCGTCGCGTGGACGTATATCGGCAGGCGAGAGCTGTTGCTGGCTTGCCCGCTTGCTCGATGGCGCGATAGGTTGCCCACTGACGTCGCGACTGACTCCGCGAGATGTTTCACCAGTCGTTGGCTTACGGGTTGAGACTTTAAGGTGAACTGCGTTGGGGGAAGCGAGGGGGTTTCCTTCTTGCAATGCTTGTCGCGAAACGCGCCGATGCTCGCGCGATTTGTGTTCACGGTGCTCGCGTGGTGGAGTTTGTGTTGCGCCGGCATTCGCGTGAGCTTGCGCAAGGATCTGTGACGGCGTCTGAAGTAGTAGTGAGCAAGTTTTGTTCATGTAGGAGAGGGTGGGACATACATGGCCTGCTTCCCAACCCTTGCCGTTGTTCAGTAGCATCCAATCGTAAATACCGTCGTCTTGTTCACCGGCAGACTTCAGCACCTTGGTGAAAAGCTCTCGGAGGAAGTCATAGTCGGGGCTTTCTTCGAAGCCAAGTTTTCGAACGTAATTCATAAAGATCGCAAATTCTTCTGTCATTACTTCAGCAAATTGATCGCATAGTTGATGGGGTGCCTCACCTGGGAATCCCTCACAAAGTTCAGAAATTGGGGTGTTTTGCTTTTTTTCTCCAATCTTTTCATACTTTTGCTTATTTGTTGCGGCGCGTAACCCTTGCCAAGGGAGGCCACCACGAAGGAAGTACATGAAGACATGTCCTAGAGACTCGAGGTCATCACGTCGTGATTGCTCGCGGCCCAGGTGGGTGTTGATGGACATATATCGCGCAGTTCCGGATAGGGACTTGCGTTCGCGATATGGTATGTGAACCTTGGACTTCGGATCACGATAGTGCTTCGCCATGCCGAAATCTGTGCGTGGAAGTCCATACGTCAGTATCAAGTATCACCTCACCAACCCTTGTCAAGCACATAAAAGGCACATGATGATCAGCACGTGTCACCACGAGGAAGTGCAGGCTCATTCACCACACCCTTCTTGGCTGGCAACCGGCCGGAGAACGTTTCACCCAACTGCAGTGTATAGGTCGGGGCAGAGGCTCTAATAACTAGTGCCCTCTGACCCGACAAGGGAAGAAAGAAACAAAAACGCCATGGACATACCGATCAAATGGATAACATTGGCGTTCTTCGTGCCAGGGACTCCGATAAGGAAGTTGTCGGGCTTGATGTCACGGTATATGAGAGACTTGTCGTGGACCGACTGAATCCGAGTAACCTGATGTACGAGCAGAAAACTCAGGACATGAAGTTGACAGGCGCACAAGGGATCGACCGTCAGGGAGCGTGACTCACCATTTGTCTCGCAGCCATACACACCGTTTTGATGGAAAATTTGCGACCGCACATGTCAAACAAGTCTTCAAGATTGGGCCCAAGGAGGTCAATCGCGAGGACATTGTGCAAGCCTTCTTGACCAAAGTGATGTACCTGGGGAACGCCCACTAAGCGCCAGGGGGGAGTGCAAAAGGGCCGCACGGGCGTCAAATCGCAGAATTAGTGAGGCGGAACAGGTCGGGGGAGAGGGCAGCCTACGAGTGCCAATCAAGGTGCGGTATGAACGATACTCATCTCGCAGTTGAGGCGCGTCTGACTTGCGAGGTTCCTGGGCGGTATGGACGTTCTAAAGAGGGATCGCAAGTTGTGTGAACGACTCACAAACTTGATAGCAACCGGCTGGCTAGTCAGGAGGTTTGTACCTGAATGCAAAAAAAACTGAGCAGGGAACGAAAGGGAGAACAGAAATAGCAAAATACCCTCGAAGACGACGCCAAAGGAGCCTTCACCGATCTTTTTCCCGACACGGAAGTGGTTACCGACGACGCCGGTGGTGGTCGCGGGTTGAGAGGCATGATTAGAAGAAGAGGCTATTACATGTGGGGTTGTCATCACGAATCGGAGAGGGATGGAAAGGGAAAGGGAGGGACCAAGGCGGGGGGACAGGAAAGAGAGAAAGGGAAGGGGAAACAGGAAAGTTACACGGCGACGCCGAAAAACAGACCAATATGGCCATTTGTCCCAACTTGGTCCCTAGTTCCCACGCGCTACTCCCGCACATCTCAACAAGGCTTAGCTCTCTTTGCCGTCCTCTTCCCCGCTCTAGATTCCAGACACCTGATGATGCGCCCAATGACTTATCTTGTGATACTGTACTCTTCGCTGTCAGACGTGGGCGCCGGCGTAGCTCAGACACCTGCGCTGCGCCCGAGTGACGGTGGAAACCAGTTGGGGCTGTACGGACCGGGCCAGACCTGACCTTACTAGCTCGGTTCCGGCAATCCCTATTTCTAGTCCATTACATCACGTGCCTTGATCTTCTCTTTATCCGAAACTCCTATTTTCTCATCGACGCATACAGTCCCCTGTAGACTCTTCGTATCTGATCAAACGTCGGTCGCACAACTTGGGGACGTTTTTCGCCCACAACACGCCTGGCTCATTCCGATCCTGCCACGTGTTTCCCCCGTGTTAAACTAAGGGCACCCGCGAGTATTCCGAGCTTGTGTGAGCCTCATGGAGGGGTTTTTTTTTTTCAAATCTACTGCTTTCAACAGATGGATTGACAAGCGGCAAGGCCATGAGGCAGTTGGGATACTTTCCTAAAACACTGATCCTCGTGTTTGGAGGCGAGGCAAGGGCACTGGACCGTGATCGAAGGTACCCTGTTGCATTATGACTGCAGCTGTTGCATTCGCCTTGAGGCATACAAGCGAACGAAGCCATCCAGCATTCCAACCGCCGGAAAAGTTTGTCATATACGGTAAGCCCGCATTAGCTTCAATGGTCAGGGGGTGAACCATTTTATTACGACAACGGCCGTAATAAATGCTGTGAATAGCCGCCGCATTGCCGTAGCTCGCCTTAACAGTCTTACAGAAGGGCCACTTGGCGTTCTCATGTCAAGTAAAAGCGCATGCAACCATTCGTAGCAAGTGAGGGGTTTAATGTTCATTAACACAATGTTGGCTTTTGACCCCTCCCATAAAACCTGGAGTAGGCTCTGCTCAGCATGATCGAAGTCGTCTCGTCCAGCCGTTCAGAGACCCTGCCAATACTACGCCTAGAATTCACGGCTAGAACTACAGTATGAATGATGACTTGAGAACTGCCGCCTATCCATGGAGCTAGTTTCCATATAGCATCAACCCGAATAGCCCCACGCGAAGAGGCGAACACGTTCATGATTAACCCGTTCGCGCTAACCACGGAAAAGCTGTCTTCCGTAATAATGGCAGTAGGTCTGATGCAGGAGAGAGGCCCTGTCCCACCACGTTCATTCTTCAAGGCTACAGAGTATTAAGGCTGGCAGATGGATAAGGAATAACTTGCCATTACTCAGCGATGAGTGCCTTTGATTACTGATCATCACCACAGCGCACCCCTTGGTTGGTGGCTTCATCCATAGCCAGCGACGCCACTCAGGGCACGCGGCAATCTGCCAGCGACCCGAGCAAGCGAATACGGTACATCAAACCATTTCAGCGACTTGCGAAGCCCATTGCATCAAGGGCTGGGCCTTCCTGTGGCGAAGGGGGTCATTGAGCATCAGCAAACGTGGGTAGTAGGGCCCACGGTTCTACATTTCGAAAGTCGAGGGTGACGGCAGTGCTTGCTCACTTCGATTCTTGATCTCCACCCCAGTCCTTTATTGAATATATGCGCCTTCCCTGGAAGACTGTCGGCAAACGCCACTTCGCCAACCCCACAATTGGGACCGATAGTTGGCTTCGACTGCGTCATCAAGTGAACAGTAACAGCCTGAGTAAGCTGGGCAAGCCGCGAGCTCGTCCACCCGCTTCACCTTGGACTTGCGGCACCTGGGTTGACCGAGCCTGCCCTCCCCGTGCTGCGTCGCGACTTACCAGTCAGAAACAAAAAAAGGGTTCATTGTAAGTTAGCAGGAGGTTGCTATTAGCGACCATCGTGGGAAGAGAAGGTGAGTAAGGCGACACGTCCTTCTATCCACCCATCGCATTTCTCCCATCTTGAGGAAGTTGTTCGTGACAGCGAAAGGCTCAGTTTCATCCATTGGACTCCATTTCTCTCCGTGTGAGGCCCGTGCTATACTAACCTTATCGAGTCCCAATCGCAGACGGACTCTGAACCTCCTTCGGCGGTCCGCAAGGCGAAAACCTATTGTCAATTGACACTGATTTCCGAAGGCGATCACCCCTGCGTAGGCTACATCCGGGATTAATTCGTGCTATGCGGTGTTCAGACAGGTCTCCCTGGTGGTATCGGCGCCACACAGTAAAGCGCTTTTGGAACTCATTCGGATCAGTCTCCGAGGAAGAGCGCTGTGTTGATCACCTTGTACTGACCGGGGTTGTTTGCTGATTCATTCTGACACCTGAGGTGCGCCCAGTGGTGCCCTATATCAATTAGTAAAGATGGTGCGTAGTCATTTGTTTTCCATGGTTTGCCCGCCCGCCTGGGTGCGCCGTTTAACACCAAACTCAATAGGGACATGACCGTGACCGAGCCATCTAGCGAGATTGCTAATGTGCGGGTTTACTCCGGGGTAACGTGTTTAAGACGAGGTGCTACCGCTAGCTGTGGCACGAATAAACACAGCCTGTCAAACAATAGAGAACCGTTTGGGCGAGCTGGTGATGGCCTTTGGAAGACGCCGTGACCGGATCATAAGCTGACAGAAGTTGAACGCGATAGCCTGACGTCACTCGCCACCTCAGCAAGGGTTCGATCCACAAAAAGGCATGGCGAGCGCCACGGTCACGGTTTGATTGTATGCCGTAATCGATTAATCCGGAATGGAGCTCGGCCGAGCCGAAAATCCCCTGTGGCCGGATCCGGAAGGAGCGCGAGAATGCAGCACAATTTTTTTTGCTTATCATACAGTCGACAAGCTCAAGGAGCTTCGATAGGATCTATTGAATAAGAAAATTATCAAGAAAATGACTAAGGTTGAGTTTCTTGGGAGATAAGTAAGGCAAGAACGCAGCAGTTACGGTATGATCATACACCAGCTGTGCGACTCGGCGATGCGACCTCACCTGACTGCAAGAGATGTTAAAAAGGGTATCGTTGTGCGGTGAACGCGGAAAAAATAAAATATAACACACCCATATCGGAGACTCTGCAGGAACATTCTATGGGATGAGTGTAAGCAGGTCCGCTCACTGTCGTGCCTTGAGCCGATCAGGAAGTCAGGACGCTCATGCGTGACAAAGACTTTGACAGGTTACCCCAGACGACTGCAGACAGTCCGTGTCCAGGTCGCCCAATCACGTCCCTGACCTAGGCGATCTTTCGAGTGAAAGAAAACAACGCTGAGCCGTCAGCGGTGCCCACCTTCAATTGCGAAATTCCCGAGCGTCGCGTATGAGACCGGTGAGTAAGCCTTTCACCAGCAAGCTGCCAGTCTCGGCCCCACGAGGCCGCCACAATATGCACGAGCGGAGTACGACGAAACGTGTGCTCGTTGGGGAAGGGGTGATGGGTGTATAGTCATTATGCCGCCCGTATGGGTATGGGCTGACACACGGACCAGCTCAGCAGTGATCTATTTGTGCATCAGGCAATAGGGATTCACATGGATTTTACTGTGGCCTTCGTCCTCACGTACGTCCGAGTCGTCAGGGTCAGGGGCGGAGAAGACGGAACTACATGTGGGCACGACAAGAGAAACGCGTGTGAGCGCACGAGAAAGCGGAGATGCTCAGTGTTCCGCTGTTCTGTGATATATGGAGGCGGCAAAGGTGGGAGAAAGAGGACCCGCGGGACCAAGAGTGCGACCATGGGATAGGCCACGGTGATGCGAGCAACCCGCGGTTATACTTACGAACGTGGCGTCTGGTCTGGCCCCGAATTTTAGACGTCAAGTCTCGCGCTCCATATCGGTGGTTGTGAGGTTTCAGGTCGGATTAAAGTGAAATATCCTCCGATGGGTGCGGGACCTACAACGGAGGGGATGACAGCTGATGACACAGTCACGATGTCTAAGCAAGATCGATTGCTTATTGACGATGAGAGAAAGGCTGACAAGATCCACGTGACGAAGGAAGGAAAGAAGAGTGGATGAGAACCAATGGGAGGTACTGGATTAGGGTCGAACGGATTTTGTTGGCCGCTTTGAGAGGGCGATTAGATGGTGCAAAGGACGAGTCGAAGGAGAAGAGAGTTTGTTGTTAACGTAAGGTAAAAAGGGTGACCGAAGGCGAGATCCATCTGAGGTGATCGTGGGGCGTGTGACGACGTGCTCAGTAATCTTTTCTGGCCGGCCTATCGAGTATGGTAATTCCCAGATCCTCCTCTGCACTGTATTATAAACATACTACTCCTCCACCTTTTTCCATTTTCCCTCTTTTCTCACTCAGCTTTCTCCCCGTCGATTGTTCCCCCCCTTCCCTTTAACTTTGAACTTCTCCCCCCATCTTGCTCCCTTCTCCCTCACATCCCACATCCTCTCCCACTCTACACACCCCATCCCACCCTGCATAATGTCAAAGCGTCTCGTCAAACTTATCGTCATCTCGGACTTCGTGAGCTAGACGCCCCTTGCCGCGCCCATGCATCTCCCGCTCACCTTTCGCGTCTCCACTTCTCATAGGCCTGCCCCTGGTGTTTCGTCGCTCATCGCGAACTCCAGGATTCCATCGCCCAATGCTGCAACCTCCCAATAACGTTCGAAGTCGAGTACCGGCCCTTCTTGCTCCACAACACCGCTCCCTCCGAGTCCATTGACAAGGATGAGTTCGTTGGAAGAAAGATTGGTCGAGAAAGGTGGGAGGCATGCAAGCTCAAGGCCTTGGAACGGGGCGAAGCCGTGGGCATCAATTTGTAAGTCATCAACATCATCGTTTATTCCTTTCTTGTCCATCGCGCCTTCCTGTTCTTGATCCGAGTGCCATATTCGCCCGTTATGTCCCAGAGGGGCTGCGTGGGAGATCCCACTGCGCTCTCCCCTAGCAAATCCCCTCGCAACCTAAGCCGTTCTCTGCTAATATCCTCCTTTGTCAGTTCCTTCAGCGGCCCTGTCTGCTTAACCATCCCCGCACATCGGCTTATGGCCAAAGCATATGAGATCGGAGGCCCTTCAGCTCAGTCCGCGCTCATGACGCCAATCTTCCGCGCATACTACGAAGAGGATCTGGACATTTGCGATCCCGAGGTCCTTGCAGACGCTGCGGAGCAAGCTTCCATCATGTCCAGGGCCGAGGTGAGCGTCTCATGCGGGTTTGACGGCGGTCCCCAAAGATCCTCCAATTTCTTTTATCGGAGCGCGCCAGTTACAAACCGGCCGCAAGGGCTCTGATCGCTGATTTGAATATCGGTTTTCTTAGGCAGTCAGCTTCCTGAAATCCGACGAGTGCCTGGCCAAGGTGAACCATCAGGTAGCCGAAGCGCGTGCGAAGGGTGTTACTGGAGTGCCGTTCACGATCATCGACGGAAAATGGGCCGTCAGCGGCGGACAATCGGCACCTGTGTTCGTGAAGGTGTGTAGAAGTTTCTCGATTCGTGCAGGGCGGCTGATTTTCTCTTACTGTACATCACAGATATTCAACAAGCTGGCAGAAACACCCTCCTCCCCACCGTCACAGTCGAGCACACCTGTACCCGCCACAGCTGTCGCAATAGCGTGATAGTTCTGTTGGCCCATTTATCGTGCTGTTTGCTTTCAATCCCGCATCTCACTAACCGGTTCAATGGAGTCGTCGATATCCACATTACCTGATTCACGTGACCGGCATGCTATTTCTCTCTCGCTTTACTATCCTGTCATTATCAGCCTTTTTTTCTGTTTGTTTCACATTTTTTTCCCCTTTTTGGCCCTCAGTTGGAGCGATGTCACCTATGTACTTAGGAGGAGAGTTGTACTGTTGCAAAGGTTGTATCTCCCTCGCCTCGAGGACTTGTAATCGTGTGCACATGACTCTCCTTTGTTGGCGGCTGGCCGTCGAAAACATCGTGATGAAACTGGCATAATGGACCCATTCTTAGTTGGCTTGCATTCAGGGAATGCATGAAGCGATTTATTGCCCGAGTAGGGTTTATTTTGGACATGGCGAATGGCGAGGGAGTGGGTGATAACACGCGTTTATGCACCAAACGCAGAAAAGTGCCAAGAAAGAGAGGCGGAACAAGTTTGAAGCGTGTCAAATGTTCAACGTTCAACCGGTTACTACGCTGGAGTGCCAATGGCTGTACTATCGAAGACAGTGCACTGGCACGCGAGGATGAGTAAAAAACGGAGCGAGACCGGAATCCTGTACTGTACTTGGCCCTAGAGGCGGTAAGCTTGTACGAAATGCGGCGTGGGCCGGGTGTCGCGAGAACTTGAACGCCTAGTAGGTCAGCCAGTGGTCAGCCACGAAAGGAAGCACTTCAAGTTGAAGGCGCACCACCACATACCCTTCTTGTCAACACACACTTTCTTGACCGCCATAAGTCAATGGCGTGTCCACCGTCTGAGTACATATCGGATGCACATTCTGGTCATCTGGGTTGATTTTAGACGCTGTACAGCCTGTACGTGATGGGGCGCTCGGCAGTACTACAGTGCCAGAGTACTGTACTGTAGTAAGTACACGTATCAGCACGTGTGTACACTGCCAGTACCACACAGGAGTCGGAAACGTCCTGTCTTTTACCATAAACTCACCTCTACCGTCTTAGTGCCAAACATCATGTCCTCTAATTCCCATCCTAACGCATCCTCTTCGCAATTCCAGGTCGTCTTTGACGCGGCCCTAAACGAGTACTGCCGGAAGACAGGGAAGGCTATCGACTCGGACCCGCTCACCATCGAACTGCGGACCTGCAGGTCTTCCAATGAAGTATATGAAGTCCTTCAAGAGCAAGCGCAAAAGTTCAACGAGTTTCGGAACGGTGATCGCGTGGTGCAGATCATGAGAAAACTCAAGCCAACTGTTGATATTCTGATCAAGCTCTCCAACGGTGGTGTCCTCGGTGAAGGCATTGGTCTTGTGAGTGTTAGGGTGTGAACTATCCTCTAAGGGCGTATTCTAACTCCCATCCTGCAGAAATTTCCTCCCGCAAAAGCGATCGTAGCTGGCATCGGCATTCTACTCACAGTCCGTATTCCTTTCCCTTTTACGTTTCTCACTCTTATAACACAGATTAGGCTGTCAAGGACGTTAGCACAAGTTATGACGCACTCATGGACTTATTCGAATGTTTGGGCAACTACCTCAGACGCCTGGGGACATTCACTGAGATTCCGCCTGCCATGGAAGGAATGCTAGTCAGCATAATGGTCGAGTTATTGGGCGTCCTCGCATTGGCAACGCGCCAAATCAAGCAGGGCAGATTCAGTGCGTTCGTTCGCTGGATGATGTACCGCCCTGGGCTCAGCATCGTGCAGAGAAATTCGCGAAGAAGCTGCTGGGCGAGAACGACATCGAGGCGGTACTTCAGCGGTTGGACCGACTCACGATGGAGGAGTCGCGGATGACCGTAGCACAGACCATGGAGGTCTCAACACAAAGCATGGAGGTCGTACGTGGTCTATTCAATGACATGAGAACGGTCATGGAAGGTCTGTAAACCTTTCAGAGCTGGTCGAGAGTGCTGTGCTGAGAGTTCCCTCGCTTAGATGGGAAAACATCGACAGACAATATCCAAGAGGCTCTTGGTGAGTCTCGCTTACAGACACAATTGTGTGCGTCTGACCGTGGGTAAAGTAAAGCTGCAAGAGATGGTAGAAAGCGTGGACAAGATGAGGCGTTCGTTTTCTCTTCACGTCGCGATCGTGGATCGCTGAGGCTGAGACCTCCTCGCAGGCGATGACTTGCAACAAGCTGTCCGGCAGTGGCTTTCCCCTCCGGATCCGTCGATAAACCACAACACCGCGCGTGACTCTCATCACGAGGGCACGGCAACTTGGTTTACTGAGGGTACCACCTACGAAGGATGGAAGATACGAGGCTCGTTCATGTGGCTTCACGGAAAACGTATGTCCCCATACTTATTACTTTTCGTGTATTGAACGTCGCTGATGACCATTGGTTTTACAGCTGGGTCTGGCAAGAGTGTCCTTTGGTATGTCGCACTCAATTCAACGAGTCAATTGCAATTGCCTACAGTAACGTATGCCATCTCCCAGCTCTTCAATTATCAAAGACCTTGAGGCTACGCGAAAGGCTGGATTAGCTTCGCTAGCTTACTATTACTTTGATTTCAAAGACAGCGGCAAGCAGAATCTCCGTGGATTCCTATCTTCTCTCCTTCGTCAACTCACTGCTCGGTCTGATGCATTCTACAACATTCTCAACCGACTTTATGAGGCATGCGATACGGGCTCACGTCAGCCAAGTGAAAATGACCTCGTCGAATGCCTAATGGACGTGCTCGCGTTCCCTGGACAAAGCAAAGTATACATCGTAGTCGACGCCATGGATGAATGTCCTAATAATTCTGGAATTCCCACATCCCGCGAAAAAGTCTTGAAGCTCATTGACAGGCTCCTTTCCTTAAGACTTCCTCACGTACGAATTTGTATCACAAGTAGACCCGAGGTCGACATTCACAAGTCTCTCAAACATTTGACATCTCATTGTGTGTCACTTCATGACGAGGGCGGCCAGAGGAAGGATATTATCGATTATATCAAGCATGTCGTCAACTCGGACACAAACATACAAAAGTGGAGAGAAGAAGACAAGGAACTGGTCATCGACACGCTGGCACAAAAAGCCCAGGGCATGTAAGGCATACTTACTACAGCTTGCGTAACGTGACGCTTATTCCGGGATATAGGTTCAGATGGATTTATTGTCAGCTAGAGACGCTCCGGCGCTGTTTTCCGGGGAGCATTCGGCGCGCGCTCAATGGATTGCCGAGGACCTTGGATGAAACCTACGAACGGATATTACTGGGGATCGACGACGAGAAATGGGAATATGCCCTTCGGCTTTTCCGGTGCCTGGCAGTGGCTCGTCGTCCGCTGCGAGCCTATGAACTTGCGGAGGTTCTTGCCGTCGATCTTGGCCCGGGAGGAATGCCCAAGCTCAATGTGGAATTACGCCCCAGAGACGCAGACGAAGCCGTTTTGTCGGCATGCTCCACTTTGGTTGCAATTATTGGACCAAATACCCCATATCTTCCCCACGTCAGCGACACCAAGGATAGCTGGCTTGTACAATTTTCTCACTACTCAGTCAAGGAGTTCTTGACTTCCGAACGCCTGCAGTCTTCGAGGATGCAAAGGGTTTCGCGGTTCCACATCGCCCCAACGCCTGCCCACACGATCCTCGCACAAAGTTGCATCAGCACCTTGCTACAGCTGGATGATTCTGTCGATAGAAATGACTTTCGGGGCTTCCCTCTTGCTGAATACGCGGTCCGAAACTGGGTAGAACACGCTCAGGTAGAAGGCGTAGCGTCGCAAATCCGAATTGGGATGGCATCCCTCTTTGACCCAGAATTGCCACATTTCACGGTGTGGGTCGACTTCCGGCGAGATCATTGGAATTCATCACGAAGACGCGAACCACTCCCCCTCTCCTATGCTTCGTTCTACGGTTTTGATGACGTAGTAAAATACCTCGTCACCACACGTCATCAAGGTTTAGATGAAATTGATCCTGATTGCAGCACTCCGCTGCTAGCAGCACAAAGGGGAGGGCATTTTGGGATTGCGCAGTTCTTACTGGAGCACGGCGCAGATGTGGACGGTCGAGACGATACTGGTTGGACACCGTTAGGCTTTGCGTCACGAAGGGGGCAATTCGACTTTGTCCGGCTATTACTCGAGCAGGGTGCCAATATAGGCGGTCACACTATCAGGGAATCCCCGTTACACGAAGCTTCGGAACATGGCTATCTCGATATTGTTGAACACCTCATCGAGTTTGGCGCGGATGTAAATCGCACCGGCGCTTGTAGCAACACTCCATTGATCATAGCATCGCGAAATGGCAATGGCAATGTCGTACAGTTATTAATCAAGCGGGGTGCCAATGTGGACGCTTGGAACACCTTCGGCAGCACGGCATTCCAAGAAGCTGTGGACAACGGGCATCTCGATATTGTTCAACTATTCCTCAAACATGGCCTGGATATAAACGTCCGTAACTATCAGGGAGCCACCCCGTTGCACAGGGCATCACGGCATGGCAAGGCCAGTATTACACAGCTATTAATCGAAGAGGGTGCCAATGTGGAAACTCGGGATAACCAGGGATCAACGCCATTATACACAGCTGCAGAACACGGGCATCTCAGCGTGGTGAAGGTCCTTCTCAGCCATGGTGCTGACGTGAAAGCCCGCGACAATCTCGGAGCCCCCCCACTACACGCAGCATCGCTGTATGGTAGAGCCAATGTTGTGCAATTCTTCCTCGAGTCTGGTGCGGATATGAAGGTCAGCGACAATCAAGGCGCCACCGCACTGCACTTGGCGTCACGTCACGGGCATTCTGACATCGTGCAGACATTGCTCGGGTATGAAGTGGACGTGAACGCGCGACACTGCGATGGCTCGACGCCAATGCATGATGCCTCGGCATACGGGCATGTCGATGTCGTTCAACAACTTATCAACGTTGGCACGGATAAACTGGCTTGCGACAACGAAGGAGCCTCTCCGTTGCACAAGGCAACATTTTACGGGAACCTTCAAGTTGTTCAGCTGTTACTCCAGTCTTCTGTGGACCCGAACACCCCGCACAGCAAGTGCTCAACACCGCTGCACCAAGCTTCGAGGAGGGGGCACGCTATGATTGTGGAGGAGTTACTGGAGTGGGGCGCAGACAAGGACGCTCAGGACAAGGACGGCTTAACACCGTTGTGGGAAGCGTTGTTACACGGCCAAGCCAAGATTTTGGAGCTCTTACTTGAGCGTCGCGCTGACGTGAACACAAGGAACAATTCCCACCAGACCGCGCTGCATCTAGCGGTGTTCAAGAGAGAAATTGACGTTGTGTCGCTCCTACTCGCGTATGGCGCAAACCCAAATTCTCAGGACGTGTGTGGTTGCACCCCGTTACATTTGGCATCGACATACGGACATGTCGACATCATGGAGGTGTTGGTGGATCGTGGCGCCGACGTGAATTCTCGGGAAGAGCACCGCAGCACTGCACTCCATCTGGCGGCACTCGGCGGGCACACAGACGCGGCAAGATGGTTGGTCCAGCATGGAGCAGACGTAAATGCTCAGGACGACCAGGGTCGGACGCCATTCTCGGCAGCGTTGGAAACAGGAAATCGCAGAGTCGCGCGATTACTCGCAGACGAGGAATCATAATAGGTAGGATCTCTTTACAGGTTTATTTTGTTGATTTATGCGAACTTGATCCTGATCCAGCAAGCGACTAGTAATCTATTCTGTCTGTCAATCTGGGAGGAGGGAAATACAGTTCGCCGGATTGAGAGATGGTGAATACTATGGAGGTGTAGCTGCCATCATGTTGGTCGGAAGAGCGGAAGAGAGGAGCAGGAACTTGGAATTGGCCTTTGGAAATCGAAAGGAGCGGCGCGGGCCTTCCCTACTGCGCACGTTCCCCTACATGGGCTGTGTCTCGAAGCCAGCAGAAACGACTGTTGAGACTGGAGCGAGAGCGAATATTTCTCTTTTGAGTTCGAAGCGAGCTATGCTCTCGATATGCGCGGTCTCGTACCCTTCTGTCAATGCAGTGCTCCGAGTCGACACTGCGTGACCATCAGAAGTTAACGGCACGTCCACCTCCGATATCGGATGCAATTTTCGGCCACCTGAGGTACTTCCTGTGTATTTGGGTGTAATGCGTACTAGGGCGCTTGGCGGTGGCAGTGTCACTCGTGTACCCCGACGCTGGCAGGCGCCCGAGTCCTGGCTTCACCCTTCAACTCACCATTTCTCATCTTCCTACCAAACGTTATGTCTTCCACTGGCAATTCCCATCTCGACATGTCCTCTTCGCCATTCCAAGCCGTCTTTTATGCTGCCTTAAGCGAGTACTACTCCCGGAAGACTGGGAAGGATATCGACTCGGACCCGCTCACCGCTAAGCTCCGGTCCTGCAAGTCTTTGAACGAAATATATGGGGTTCTTTAAGAACAAGCGCAACTATTCGATGATTTTCGTAATGGAGGTCGCGGGGTGCAGATCATGAGAAAACTCAAGCCAACCATTGATATTCTGCTCAAGCTCTCCAATGGTGGTGTCCTCGGTGAAGGCATTGGTCTTGTGAGTGTTAGGGTGTGAACTATCCTCTGAGGGCGTATTCTAACTCCCATCCTGTAGAAATTTCCTCCCGCAAAAGCGATCATAGCTGGCATCGGCATTCTACTCGCAGTCCGTATTCCTTTCCCTTTTACGTTTCTCACTCTTACAACACAGATTAGGCTGTCAAGGACGTTAGCACAAGTTATGACGCACTCATGGACTTATTTGAATGTGTTTGGGCAACTACCTCAGGCGCCTAGGAATATTCACTGAGATTCCGCCTGCTTTGAAGGGAATCCTAGTCAACATAATGATCGAGTTATTAGGCGTCCTCGCATTGGCAACGCGCCAAATCAAGCAGGGAAGATTCAGTGAGTTAGTCCCCTCGATGATGCATAGCCCTGGGCTCAGCGTTGTGCAGAGAAATTCGCGAAGAAGCTGCTGGGCGAGAACGACATCGAGGCGGTACTTC
>Ga0137397_10001160_pt1 | contig 18433 bp, 17 predicted proteins | sample czorhiz116metaG_FD_106658 | JGI IMG/M metagenome (GOLD analysis project Ga0137397, IMG submission 106658) | Vadose zone soil microbial communities from Angelo Coast Range Reserve, California, USA - czorhiz1.16 metaG | ecosystem: Environmental > Terrestrial > Soil > Vadose zone | place: USA... | reverse complement strand
CTCAGCATCCGCGGCTCGGCCGCGCTCTTCCGGCTCGGCCTCCTGATGTACGGCAAGCGTCCGTCACTGCGCGAGATCGTCCGCCAGCTCAGACACGCCTGAGCTCCGCTTCAGGCGCAGGGTGCCGCGCCCCGCCTCGATCCGCAGCTCGGGCCCTGTCGGCCCCGAGATATCCACCAGCCGGCGGAGCGCTCTATCCGCAGCCCCTCCCCGGAGCACTTTCGGCTGGTAGCGCACGCGCGGATCGCGGTTCTTCACGTACAGGGGAAAGGCGCTCACGACGGTCTCGTCATCCTCGAATCGAACGGCGATCAGCAGACCCTCGGCATGGCTGTTGCGGGACCCGAAGGTGAAATTGCCGACACTGTAGAAGATCGGGCAGCCGTGGTAGATCTCGAACGGCTGCACGATGTGAGGGTGATGACCGATCACCACGTCGGCGCCGCAGTCCACGGCGAATCGTGCCTTGGCTCTGTTCTCGGGGGAGGGCTCGCGATAATAGGGAACACCCCAGTGGAACGTGACCACGACCCTGTCCACTCTTTCCCGGAGTGCGCCGATATCGGCCTTCAAGGCCTCCGGCGTGTCCATCGCGGCGCCCGGCAGATCGGCCGTCGCCGCGCACCTCTCGTTCCAGTAATATCCGAGGAGACCGACCCGCCAGGGACCCGCCCGCCGGATCAGCGGCCGGTGCGCCGCCGACCGGTCGACCCCGGCGCCGATCGCGTCCGCCCCCGCTGACGCCAGCGCATGGAGTGTCTCGATGACTCCGTCGCGTCCGCAATCGAGCGCATGGTTGTTGGCGAGCGTCAGCACGTTGATCCTCGCTCGAGTCAGCGCGGCGGCCAGTCCCGGATTGACCTTGTAGGAGTAGTTCCGGGGCTCCTTGGCGGCATTTCGCGCCAGAGGCCCCTCGAGGTTCCCGAGGACGATGAAGGCGCTCTTGAGGAGCGGGAGAACGGCCTCGAAGGGGTAGTCGTTGTCTCCGCCTCGCAGTGCCTTCCTGGCGTGATCGCCGAGCATGATGTCCCCGACGGCGACGACGGAGAACGGCGGCTCTCCCAGGGCGGTGAGATGCGCGTCGAGGTCCGTCGGGGTGTAAAGGTCTTCCGAGGCCGGGATCTCCTCGGGCGGGAGGTGTCGCAGCAGGATCTGCATGTTCCGTTCGCCGGCATCGGGCGGGGCTGCGTCCCATGATCGATCGGCGGGGGGGCGACTCACGGCGTCATCCTCTCTCTGTCGCCTGTGCCGAACGCGTACCCGAAGGTCGCCGTATAGAGATTCTCGTCGTAGTCGGTGGCGTCGCTCGGGTCGGACGTCAGCCCGGCCGCGGCGAAATGTGATCGATTGACATCGCGCTCCGCCGCCACGGCCAGGAACCAGCCTCCATTCAGGTCGGCGCGGAAGGTGAGCGTCGTGTAGCTGCGCCTGTCCGTGCGGTCGAAGTGGAAGGCGTCATTCACGTCCGTCGTGACATACGTGCGCTTCTCCCCTTCGTACTCCGCGCTGAGGGACTTCCTGCGTCCCTTTGCGCCCCAGCGCCAGCGCCCCGCTATCGTGAGGACGTTCCGACGGCTGGAGACGTCGTCGTGGATGAACGGATCACCCTGGCTGCCGCGGGCGTGCAGATCTTCCCTGCGGAAGGTCGCGACCAGGCGGAGCCGGCCGCCCGCGAGCGGCGTCCAGATCGGCCCCGCGGAGTAGTACGGCATCCGGCTGTCGCGCTCGTTGAAGAAATGGTCGTAGTTGCGCTCCTCGTTCCCCCCCGCCACCTCGATCCAGAGCCGGTCGGGCAGGATCGCCTGGTCCAGTTCGACCTGCCGGATCACCTTCTTGTACCTGGTCTCGAGGCGACGCACGGGGCTGGTCAGAGGGACGACACCCTCCTCGACGGCGATGTCGCTGACCATGTTGCGGCTGTAAAAGCTGGGGAGAAGACTGGAGCTGAGGCGAACCGTGGTCGTGTGCCTGCCGCCGTGAAGCGGTTGCAGGACCGCGAAACGGTAGGACTCGTAGTCCTTGATCGGGTTGTCCCGGTATCGATAGAACGATCCGTCGAGGCTGAAACCCGTCGGCAGATCGCGCAGCCACTTCGCGCGCAGGCCGACGGACAAGCGAGGGGTCGATACGAAATCGTCGGCGGTGTCGATCGAGAAGCGGTTGGACGCGAGGTTGCGGGCCTCCTGCGTCGGGGACGGGTGCTGCAGGCGGTCGAGGTCGCGTTGCGAAAGCTGAATGATGTTATCGTCGTACCTCTCGTCGAGCGCGAGACGCAGGTTCCAACTCGTCTCCGCCGCCCACGCTGGCGGTGGCGGCACCACGGTCGGGACCGACAGGACGAACGCCGCCAGTCCGATGGTGCGCACCCACGATCGGCCTGGCGCGGAGTCCACCGCCTACTCCACCCTGTAGAAATACGTCATGCCGTCGCCGTCGGCACCCACGTCGGTAAAGGTGGTGGCCCCGGTGATCGCGAGGAGCTGGGTCTGTCCGAATTGACGCGGCGACGTGCTGCGGTAGATCGTGTAAGAAGCCTGTCCGGTCGAGGGCCAGGACAGTACGATGCTGAAAGGACCGCGTGTCACCGTGAGATCGATCGGGACGGCCGCCGGAGTGAAGGTGAACGCCGACGGCAAAACCGCCGTGCCTGAGCCGACATTGCCGACCGCGAGGTCGACTACGACTCCCTGTGGGCCCAGCGGAAAGGCGGGGGCCAGGGCGTTGATCTGACCGGTGCTCACGACGTCGACGCCGGACAGGGTGAGGCCGCCCAGGGTCACCGTTGCGGCCGGCTGGAAATTGGAACCCAGGATGGTGACGGGGGTTCCGCCCGACGACGGTCCCGAATTCGGGGCGATCGAGCTCACGCCGGGCAGCAGCGCCTGACCGAGGATGACATCCGGAAGCCCCACGTCCGACTGCACGGCGACACCATTCACCCTCGCCATCGCCAGGCCGCTCATCGTGACAGGAGGCGTGAAGACAATGTCGTAGGTCCCGGGCGGAACGAAGACGCTGTAGAACCCGGTTGCGTCGGTGTTGTCCAGCGACACGATCTGCCGGGTCGTGGTCCCGGACACGTAGAAATTCAAGTCAACCGCCGGGACGATCTGCGCCGAGGAGTTGCGGACGAAGCCGGAGACCGCGAAGGCACCGGGGAGCACGGCGTTGAACCCGCTCCTGCTCGCCGTGATCACGACGTTGGGCACACGCACCGTAGCCAGAGGTGTGCCCGGGGGTGGAATGAAGTTGACGTTATACGTCCTCGGCGGCACGACCACGCTGTAGTTGCCGCTGGCGTCGGTGTTGTCGTGTGGTGTCTCGGACTTGAGGCCGGTGTAGACGTCGAAAAAGCTGAGGTCCGCCGTGTCCACCGGTAAACCGAGCGAGTCCGTCACCTGGCCGGAAACCACGAACCCCTGCTCGAGCAGCACGTCACCCAGGTTCCGATCTCCGCTGACGCCGACGCCGAACAGCCGCTTGGCCGCCAGATTGGTCGTCGCGGGCTCGAAGCGGACGTCGTAGTTTCCCGGCACGACCACGACCGCGAAATTTCCAGCGCTGTCGGTGTGGTGATGGCCGACGAACAGCTTGTTGGTGGCGCTGCCCGCCAGGAAGAAGGTCAGATCGACGTTGGCGATCGGCGCGCGGGCGACCGTGATGCTCCTCCCCGTCACGAGGACGCCGTCCGGGAACTGGACGGTCGGCAGGGGCGGGGGATTGTTGTTGATTCCGACGCCCGCAACCCGCACGGCGACCAGGCGCTGCGTCACCGGCGGGCAGCCCGTCGTTAACGGCGGGAAGTAATCGATGGTGTAGGTGTCGCTAGCAGGGATGACGGCACTGTAGGCGCCCGTGGCGTCCGTATGGTCGTCCCAGGTCAGAACCTGCACGAGCTTGTTGGTCACGGGGTCGCTGTGAAAGTAATTCGTGTTGGCCTCGGACACGGGTGTGCCCCGCGTGTCCGTCACCATGCCCTTCACCAGAACGCCCCCCGCGAGATTGACGCGGGGAAGCGTCATGTCGGCGGCCACGGTGACGGGGGCGGATTCCTGGGCGACGAGCAGAGTACATTTCTCGGGCTTGGTGTCGATGAGATACGTGCCCGGCGGCACGGCGACCGAGTAGGTGCCCGTGCCGTCGGTGCGATCGTGCGACAGATCGAGAACGATGCCGCTGACCGCGTCGACGACATCGATGTTGACGTTGATGACCGGGTGTCCGGGTCCCGCTGTGTCATAGACCGTGCTGCTCAGGAGCACGCCCGTGGAGAGGGCCACCGCCGGGAGCGTCGTGTTCCCCGTGATCGGGACCGAGAGACGGGCGAGGACCAGATAGCGGGTCCCCGACGGAGGGCCGTACCGGACGTCGTACAGGCCGCAGGGAATCGTCGGGACGACCACGCTGTAGTTGCCAGACAGATCCGTCTTGTCGCGCACGGTGAAGAAACGGTCGCTCGCGCCCGGGGGATAGAAATGGACGTACACGTTCGCCAGCCCGGTGCCGGCTGCATCCGTCACGCGCCCCGAGATGATGATGCCGAATGGCAGGACGACGGTCGCGAGCGTCCTGCTCGAGGTGAGATCGAAGCTGAGAATCCGTTGTGCCGCGAACAGGCTGCCCGAAGTGGGAGTGATCTCCAGGTCGTAGATCCCCGCGTTGACGCCCGCCTGGAACGAGCCGGTGGACGACGTGACGTTGTTGATCGCACCGGCCACGACACCGGTGCAGGAGTCGACGAAATTGATCGTGACGTTGAAGATGCCACCGCCGTTCTGGTCGGTCACCTTGCCGGTCAGCGTGACCAGCGCCGCCGACGCCGGGTAAGAGAGGGACAGCCAGAGCCCCATCGGAACGATGACTCGACCGAACCTTCCCAGCTTCATGTCGCGATCCTTTCAAGCAGCAGCTGCTCCCTGCAAATGCGTGTGTACGGCCCGTTCTTGAGATACAGGGTGTCGTGCGTCCCCTCTTCGACGATGAGACCACTGTCCATCACCACAATCCGGTCGGCGCGCTGCACGGTGGAGATGCGATGCGCGATGACGAAGACCGTGCGTCCTTGCATCAAACGAAGCAGGGCCTCGCGGATGAGGCGGTCGGACTCCGCGTCGACCGCCGACGTCGCCTCGTCGAGGATGAGAATCGGCGGGTTGTTGATGATGGCCCGCGCCAGCGCAATCCTCTGGACCTGCCCCCCGCTCAGGCGCTGGCCGCGCTCGCCGACCTGCGTGCGAAAGCCCTCGGGCAGGGCGCTGATGAAGTCGAAGGCGTTGGCGACCTTCGCCGCCTGCCACACTTCCTCCTCGGTCGCGGCCGGGCGGCCGTAGCGGATGTTGTCCTCGATCGTCCCCGAAAACAGGAACGGCTCCTGGGTGACGATGCCGATCTGGCGGCGCAGCGAGGCCAGGGTCGCCTCGCGCAGGTCCTGGCCGTCGATCAGGACGCGCCCCCCGGCCGGATCGATGAAGCGCGGCAGGAGACTCAGAAGCGTCGTCTTGCCGGACCCGTTCGGCCCGACGAGCGCGACTACCTGCCCGCCCTCGATCCGGACGCTGATGCCGCGCAGCACAGGCACGCCCGGCACGTAGGAAAACCGCACGTCCTCGAAGAGCACGTCGCCGCGCGTCACCGTGAGCTCCCTCGCACCGTCCCGCTCCTTGAGCGGCGTGGTCTCGTCCAGGAAGTCGAGGATGCGGTCGAGGGACACGCGCGCCGCCTGGTAGGTCTCGTTGGTGCGGGCCAGCCGGCGAAGCGGTGGGAAGAGCATGGCGGCCAGGGCGTAGAAGGCCATGAGCCCGCCCTTCGTCATGCGCTCGTTCAGGACGTCGTTGCCGCCAATCCACAGGATCAGGGCGCCGCCGATTGCCACCGCGACGTTGGCCAGCGCCGAAAGCTTGCCGCCGATCCGCGCCTTCTCGATCAGCCAGTCGCGCAGGCGCGCCGTCTGCGACTCGACCAGGGCCTCTTCCGCCGCTTCCTGGTGATAGGCCTTGACGACCACGCGGCCGGCGATCTTCTCCTGGAGAGTGCCCGACAGCGCCACGCGCTCGTGCCGCGCCTTCCGGCCGGTGCGCCGCAGGGCTGGGCTGAACCTGACGAATGTGAGGGCGTAGAACGGCAGGACCGACATCACCACGAGCGCCAGCCGCCAGTTCAGGGCGAGGATGACGCAGGCGACTGTAGCGATCGTAATCCCGTCCATGAGGGCGCGCAGGAAGCCGTCGGTGATCATGTCGAGGACGGCGTTGATGTCCCCCATGAAGCGCAGCATGATCCGGCCGGTCGACGCGTTCTTGAAGAACGGCATCGACAAGGACTGGAGGTGCCGGTAAAGGTCGAGCCGGAGCTCATAAATCATTCTCTGGCCCATTTTTTCGCTCGCCGTGCGCTGGAAGTAGGTGAGGGTCCCCTTGACAAGAGCCAGGGCGACCAGGCTCGCGAAGATGACCAGCAGGAACTGCTGAGGCGGAAGGTCGAGCCCGAAAATGTGCAGGGACTCGTGGCGCCTGAGGACGGCGTCGATGACCTTCTTCAGGAAGAAGGGAAGGGGTACGTCGATGACGGACAGGGCGACGCTCAACAGAAGCGTCGCGCCGAAGAGGACGCGGTGCGGCCGGGCGTACGGCAGAAGACGCCGTATCTCATCCCAGGCTCCCCACTCCTTCTGCGGCGAAGGGAGGGCGGAGGGAGTCTCGTTCACGACGCTCCCCGTCAGGCCACCGACGCCGGCGTCAGGACATCGTTCAGGGCCCCCGACAGGATCATCTCGCCGTTGAGGCACGGCACCCCGGTCGCCTGCCGCACTTCCTCCATCCCAAGGCGGCTGTTCGCGACCATGCCGCTGACGGCCCCAACCGTGTACCCCCAATCGCGCAGCCAGCGCACACCGCTCTCGCATGACGGGCTCTCGGGCGCAGCGTACAGGGCCACGTCGATCGTTTCCTGGAACGATCGCTCTTCCAGGAGGAGCCGGGTCTCGCGCTGGAAGATGCCGTCGGCGAGCTCGTAAACGATGAACTCCGGCCGGTCCTCGAGGAGCATGGCGCGCAGGTCGGCGGCCAGCGCCAGGAGGTCGCGCGTCGGCAGGTTCGCAGTGGACGGATGGCCGACGCAGGTGAAGTCGAGCACGCGCAGAGCACCGGCATCCTCCATGATGCCGGGGTCCTTGCGGCAGGCCGTCCCCGTGATCTTGGCGGCCACCACGCGGCGCCCCTGGCCGCTCAGGCTGCGGATGACCTGGGCGGCGGTGGTCGTCTTGCCGGCGTTCATCGAAGCACCGACCACCAGGACGGTCCGCGGCCTGGGGGCGGAGATCTGCGTCTTCGGCCTGCGGGCGAAGTCTTTCAGGTAGAGCGCCTTGCCCGTTCCGTTCGCGAGCGATCCGATCCACTCGAGAGTCGTCGGCTCGGGCATCTTTTCATTCTTGCTCGCAATGAATCCACACACCCCGCCCATGCTCAGGAGGTGTGCGGCCGGGCCGTCGGCGATCGGGAGTCCCTCGTACTGGTCGGTAGCGTAGCGGTAGGCCAGGCACCCCCCGATCACGTCGCCGGGGAAAAGGGTGAGCCTCCGGCCATCCGTGCCCTCGACCTCCTTGTTCTTCCCGAGGCACAGGACTCGTGCCAGGACGAGCCGGCCGGGATCAGGATCCGAGCCCAGGAGGCCGATCCCCCTGACGGCGGAGCGGTCCACGCGGTGGGTCGTGTAAGTCCATTTGATCCGAATGTTGCCAAAATATTCCATCGAAACCTCGCTTCCGCTCGCTCCGGCACGGATCGCCGGGCGGACGGCATGGATGAATGCGTCTGCCTTCGGGAAGAAAGAACTCGCGTCGCGGCCTTATGCGATGGTCAGGCCACGAGTCCGGGGAGCGGCAGGCAGGGAACGACCGTGCCTTCGCGGGGGCGAGGGATGGAGTGGCAGGGACCGGAACCATAATGCGTCAGGACGTCAGACGCGTCGGTCGAGCGCGGGGAATCGGTCTGGATGTGCACCCGCAACATCGCCAGGAACTCCCCGGCCGGCCGAATCTTGGGGGGCTCCTGCAGCGACCAGAACAACGTCTTGATCTTGGCGGCACGCCTCCCCTTCTTCATGCTGGAGTCTTCGTCCTGCGGGTCGGCGGCGGCCTGGCAGGGCTGCAGGTTCGACTCGTCGAGCGCTTCGGCGAGCTGCGCGGCGGCGTCGACGTCGTCCTGCTCGTCCGCGGTCGCCCGCGCCGCGACGACCTCACCGAGGGCGTGCTCGAGCCGCGCGCGTGCTTCCTCGCGACGCTTCTTGCGCTCGGCCCGGCGCAGGATCCTGGCGCGGTCGTCCGGGTCAGGATGGTGCCGTCTCAGGTGGTGCTCACAGGTGGCGTGGCGTCTGTGAGTGCGTTCGGGATCGAGTATGCGCGGCGAGGGCATCAGGAAGATGCCGAGCAGGATGCAACTCGCGCTCGCACGAATGAGGCTCACGAGTCTTGCTCCTCGATGGGGGTGAAGGTACCCCCACCCATCTCGGCGGTCAACAACCATTTGACATGAACTCCACGCAGGCTTCGCGGGGCTCGATACCGCTGCGAACCCCCCGCGCCAGGTCGGCGAGACGCGCAGGTTATTTTCCGCCGGCTCCGGAAGCAAGGTCCCGCGCGACGCCAATCTTCTGGGTCGCGGCATCGATCCTTTCGACGACGATGCGCAGGGCCAGCTGCAGGGCCTCGGCGTCCCGGTCTCGAGTGGCCTGGACGACGGCCGGGAACGGCCACGCGGAATAACCGGTCGTCAGTCCGGGGGCGTACAACGTGTGCTGGAACCACGGGCGCCCGGGAAGGCCGTTCTTGTCCAGGAAGGCGCGCTCGATCTGCACGATCGCGTCGTTGAGTCGGGCCAGGGCCGCGGAATCGGGAGGGGCGAAGGTCTCATGCTGGAGCCGATCGAGAAGCGCGTCGAGCTCGTTGGCGGCCGTCGTGAGGCGGTCGACGGCCTTGGCCAGCGGCGAGAAATCGGGCTGGAGCGCCGGCTTCTTGCGCGCTTCGACGGCGGCCTGCGATCCCGGCTCGACGGTGCCGGGTCCGCTGCGCGCCGCCTCCCAGATGCGCCGCTCGCGGACCGTCTCGCGGCGCAGGAGCTCCAGGTCGCGCGACAGGGCCCGCCCGTAGGCGCCGTAGCGCAGGGGCGCGACCTCGGCCGATCCCAGCCGCATGGCGAGAAGGCCGTACAGACGCGACGCGACCGTGTGGTAGAGGAACTCGGGATCACCGAAGTGCTCCATCCAGAACAGGTCGTCGTAGATCGAATGGTAGACGCCGTACGGTCCTTCGAAGGAGAAGTCGGCGCTGGCGATCCCGACGTGGTCGGCGAAGGCGGTGTAGTCCGAGCCGGATCCCAGGGGCTCGAGCTGCAGGTCGAAGACCGCCGCGTCCGGCCCGCAGGCCGGCTCGCTCTTCGCCCACTCGCGCTGCCGGCGCGAGCGCCAGGCTTCGACGACCGAGCCGCCGCGGCGCGGGTCGTCGAGATCGCCGGCCGCCTCGACGATCAGGTCGCGCAACGACGGGATCCCGGAGACCTCCAGGTCGCCCCCCGTCACCGAGGAGTCGAGATTGATGTAGGCGACGGCGTTCTGCTGCAGCGCCTGCACGCGGTCCTCGACCCACTCGGTCGAACCGAGCAGGCCGTACTCCTCGCCGTCCCAGGACGCCAGGAGGATCGTCCGCCGCGGCTTCCATCCGCCCTTCAGGGCGGCGGCCAGGCCGCGGGCCGTCTCGAGAAACGATGCGGTCCCCGAGTTGGGGTCGACGGCGCCGTACGTCCAGGCGTCGCGGTGGTTGCCGAGGACGACGAGCCTGTCGGGCTCGGCGGTTCCCGGGACAGTGGCGACCACGTCGTACAGGGGCCTTATGGCGTAGTCCATCTCGACCGACATCTCGACCTCGGCGGGACCGGGTCCGAGGTGGTAGGCGAACGGCAGGCCGCCCTGCCAGTCGTCCGGCACACGGTCGCCGGCCAGCGCCTTCAGGATCTTCGACGCCTCGCCGTACGACAGCGGCAGCGACGGGATCTTCGGGATGCCGTTCATCTGCTCGCGCCCGACCCGCTTCGCCCCCTTGGTCGAGGCGTAGCCGGGCGTCGATGGATCGCCGGGACCGGACGACAGGAACTGCACCGAGCCTCGCTGGATGGCGGACGGCGGGCGCATCGGACCGTCCGGATAGACGTCCCCCTTCATGTAGCCGTCGTCGGCCGGGTCGCTGTAAATGATGACCCCCTTCGCGCCGCGCAGCTGCGCCTCCTTCACCTTGAGACCACGGAACACCTTCCCGTAACGGACCAGGGCGATCCGCCCCTCGACCGACAGGCCGAGCGACTCGAGCCGCTCGAAGTCCTCGTGCGTCCCGTAGTTGACGTACACCACCTGACCGGCGGCCTTGCCCGCTGCGCCGTATCCGTGGAATGCCGGGTAGGCGTCCTCGCTGTAGGAGTCCTTGTCGCGCGGGTTCCCCTCTTCACGGAGCGACAGGGAGGCCGGCTCCGGTTTCAGGAGCTTGAGGCTGACGGCCGTCGGGAGGTTGAGCCAGATTTCGTACGGCACGAGCTCGGTCTTGAGTCCGAACTCGACGAGACGGTCACGCACGTACTCGGCGACTTTCTTCCCCTGCGGCGTTCCCGCCACGTGCGGTTCTTCGGTGAGGGCGTGCAGCCAGGCGCGCTCGCGCTCGGGCGTCGGCGTGGCCAGCATCTCCCTCTCGGCACGGCGCTCCGCCGCGACGCTTCCGGCGAGAAAGCCGAGCCGCGGCCGGGGCGCGTCGGTCTCGGCGGGCGCGCCGCCGGCGGCCGCGGGGGCTGGTGCCGCGGCCAGGAAGAGCGCGGCCAGCAACAGCGCGCCGCGCGCGGTGAGTCCACGGATCTGCGCAGGTGGCATCGTCCCGTTTCTCCGAATGAGTTGTGGTGGAGCTTCGAACGCCCGGGAGCGTAACACGAAACGGCGGCCGGAGGATGGAATAGGGGAACGAGGGACCGTCCCGGTGCGTCCAGGACCATCGCCCGCATCTTCCCGGCCTCCGTCGCCGTCACAGCCGGATCGGGCCGTTCACTCGAGGGTCTTCTCGTACACGTGCTGCGATTTGCCGATGACGTAGCCCCTGCCCTCGTAGAATGGCCGGGCTTCGAGGCGCTTGACGTTGGAGCGCACGCGCATCGTCGCGTAGCCGCGACTCTTCGCCCAGGTCTCGGCCGCCGCCACGAGCGCCCGGCCGGCTCCCTGGCGACGCGCGCATCGGTCGACCACCAGGCCGGCGAGCTCGGCGTACGGGTCCGACTCCAGGAAGATCCTCGCGATGACGTGCGTCCACCCGACGATCCGGCCGTCCTCGTCTTCCGCGACGAAAACGGCCGACCCCGGATCGCCCGATACCGAATCGAAGCGCCTGCGAATCTGCGCCTCGGTCGAAGGGTAGCCCAGCTGTCCGGCGAGATCGGCGACCACCCGGGTGTCCCGTTCCGTCATGGGCCGCACGCGCACGCTCATCGAGGCGCCTGCGATGTCAGGGGGAGCATGCCGGCGATCCTATCGCAAGTACCCTCGGCCGTGGTCGGCCCGACCCCCAAGACGGGAAAACGCGCACGCCGGTCATCACACCGGCGTGCGCGTCCTGCCCGAGGGCCAGACGATCGTCGGGGGCGTGGCGGAGGAACGCGCCGAGATCGTCCTGGTCACCGGGCCATGCGCTTAGAACCGGACGCCGACGCCCACGACCGCCTCGGTGTCGTTGGCCAGAACGACCTTCATCTGGCCGTAAGGACGGACGTCACCCTTTCGCCCGCCGACACCCAGCACCAGGTTCACGCCGGTATCGGTCGTGTCGGACTGGCCGGGGGTGTTCCGGTCCCTGAAGATCAGGGTCGGCCCGGCGCCTGCCCAGACGGTATACGGCTGCCCGCTGGGGAAGTCGTAGTGGAAGTCGAAGCTGAGCGCCGTCAAGTCGGAGGAGCCGGAGTCGGCGAACGCATGTTCGAGGTTCGGATTGCCGAACCAGCGCTGACCGGTCCCGACTGTGAACAGAGCCTCGGCGCCGAGAAACGGCTTGTCGTTCTCGGCGTAAGCGCCGCCCCTCACGCCGAAATCGGTCTTCGCCTGTCCCGGGGTGATCGACAGGGCCCCGGAGAGAACGCACGCGCTCGCGAACAACAGAACTCGCACGGCAGAGTACTTGCGGATCGTCATCATCTGGACCTCCTTTCCGTCAAATCAACCGCGGACCTGGAGCTGGTTCACGACGTGCTTGACGCCCTCGGTGTCGTGGGCGACGCGGGCGGCGAGCTGCCGCTCGGCTTGTGAGTCGACTTCACCCGCCAGGGTCACAGTCCCCCGGTCGGTGTGGACGGTGATGTGCGACGCCTTCACGCCGCGCTCGAAGGCGAGCGACAGCTTGATGGAGGCGCTGGTGGAGGCGTCACGGACGGCCTCGCTGAAGCTCTTGTCGGCTTCCGTCGGCCCGTCTCCGCCGCCCTGCGCGATCGTCAGCTGGTTGTCGACGCTCTTGACGCCGTCGGCGTTCTTGGCGATCTCGCCGGCGAGATCGCGGTGAACGTCGCTCGGCACGGTTCCGTGCAGGGTGACGACGCCGTCGCGGGTATCGACGTTGATGCGGAACGGATTGAGGTGGCCGTTGAACAGGTACGTGGTCTTGATGCGCATCGTGATCGAAGCGTCGTGCAGCGAATCACCGGCGGTGCGCTCCACTTCGGCCTTCGAGTGCGCCTGTGAGCATCCGAGAGAAAGGATCGCAAGAAGCGCCGGCATCGTGAGCGTTCGAACGAGAAGTCGATGCATCATGGTCTCCTTTCCAGCGACACGTAACGAGCAAAGCCGGTGCCACCGGCGTGCATCGCGCTGATTCGGCGTCGCAAGTCACCGGGGCTCAGTGACCTGGAGACATGCGCGGCGCCGTTGTTTGCGTCCCGCGAGAGGGGCAAAGTGTCCTCCCCAGGGGACCTTCGGGAGACCGGGACCCGGGCGGGCGGGTGTTTACCGACCCCAGCGCCACACGAGGCCCGCGTTAGCCGCGATGCCGTCGAACTTGGCGTTCCTGTCGAAGGACGCCAGGCTGACGTGGGTCTCCATCTTCCTCCAGAGCGCCTCCACAAAGAACCGGGAGGCCGCGGAGCCGAGCTCGATGCCCGCCTGGCCGTAGATTCCGTTCTTGTCGTCAATCGAGCCCTGATCGGAATCCAGGAAGTATCGGGTGACTCCCGCCCCGACGTAGGGCGTGAACGGGAAGGAAGGAAGAAAGTTGACGCGCAGGCCGGCGTCCACAGGCTTCGCCTTGACGTCGACCGCCTGGCCGTTCACGTCGGTGGTGAAACTCGAATAGTAGGTCCCGTGGAAGTCGAGCTCGAGGAACTTCACGAAGGAGAACCCGATCCGTCCCCCTCCGCCCGCGCTGTTGTCGGCCTGGTCTGAATTCCAGTAGGAGCCGTAAACACCGAGACTGCCCGCCAGAGCCGGAGCGCACAGAAACGCCGTCGCGGCGATCGCCGTCATTATCATCTTCCATTTCATGGGCACCTCCCTCAACGAGACAGTGCCCCACCCAGACCGGCTGAAAATGCGGTCCCACGCTATCGCAGGATCGGGACGACGGCAAATGCGCGGCGGGCGGGAGGTTGCGTCAGCGGGCCCGATATCTATATTGACTCCGGTATCCGGGGAGACTCGCGTGTCGGCCTACTTTTACATTATCGTGATCTTCATCCTGGTGGACGCGCTCAAAGTCTACCTGGAAATCTGGAACCGCCCGGTCCGGCGCGATTTCACCACGGATCTCTCCAAGGTCACGGCGCTCATCCCGACGCACAACGGCCAGGCGGTCATCCGCGAGACGGTGGAGGACCTGATCCGCGCCGGGTTCGCGCGTGATCGGATCCTGGTCGTGGACGACGGCTCGACCGACGACACGCCGAAGATCCTCGAGCAGCTGAAGGTCCGCACCTATCGCATCCCCAACATGGGGAAGGTCTCGGCGATCAACTTCGGCATCCACCGGGTGCAGACGCCGCTCGTGCTGCTGCTCGACGACGACACGCGCATCGGGGACGCGCGGATTCCGACCTCGCTGCTCGACCACTACGACGCCGCGGCGTTCAACGTCGTGCCCGATCGGCGCAGCCGGTACGGACCGAAGGGCTCGGGACTGATCTCGTGCCTGCAGCGCTACGAGTACTGCAAGTCCATGGAGATCGGCCGCCGCTTCCAGGACGGGACGGCGAGCATCTCCTGCGTCTCGGGGGCGATCGGCCTGTTCAAGAAGGAGCGTCTGCAGGCGTTCCACCACAAGCACACCGGCGTCTTCCAGGGAGAGGACCTGCAGCGGACGATCATCGAGCTCCTGAACGAAGGGGACGTCGTGTTCGTGGACGAGCTGGTGTGGACCGTGGTGCCCGACCGGATCGGAGCCCTCGCGCGCCAGCGGATCCTGAACTGGTACCCGGCCCACTACCACGTCTTCGCCTCCTACCTGAGGCTCCTGACCGGGCGGAACTCGCGGTGGCGGCTGCGCTACGAGATGGCCTACAACGTGTTCGTGGTCCTCACGGACCCGTTCCGCTTCTGGTCGCTCGTCATGATCCTCTACAGGCGGCGCTGGGACGAAATCGCCTTGATCTACGGCCTGTATCTTCTGCTCGAGCTCTACCCGTTCCTCACCATCCAGCGCAAGGTGAACAGCGGGTACAAGTACCTGGTCCTCGTCCTCTATCCGATTTTCGGCCTGGGCAACGCCGCGCTGCGCGCCCTGGCGTGGTTCGTCTGGGCCTACAAGCGATTCGTGACCGGCGAGATGCGCCGGAAAACGGAGAAGGATCGGAAATGGAGCGCCACATCCAACTGACGAGACGGGTCCGCGTCCTGCCGTGGCGGACCACCCTCCTCGCCGCGCTCGCGTGCGGCGCAGCGATTGGCTCGGCCCGCGCGGCCACACCTCCGACGAGGGAGGACTCCCGCGCCAAGCCCGCCCCGCCGGCGGCCGCCGCCCCGCCGGGGAAGATGATCGTGCAGTGGGACCACATCGTCGATTCGAACGACAACACCTTCGAGGACTTCTGGGGATACCTGTCCTACAGGCAGATGCACGTTCAGGCCTGGTACGGCGATTTCACGAAGGGGGGGGAGATCGGCGGGTTCCTGCGCGATCACCGGCGCTCGACCTGGTCCGGCTTCTACCGCTACCGCAAGGACTTCGATCAGGTCGTGGAAATCGACACCGAGCAGATTCTCAAGAAGGGTTTCGTGCTGGCCGCCCTGCTGCGAGGCATCCACGTGATCCCCGACAACGCCCCCGACGCTCAGAACCAGCTGCAGTACGGCAGCGGGTTCGACTACTACTGGGGGGACTACGACTTCCTGTCGTTCCGCACCATCAGCGACCCGCGACAGGGGGGGCGCTGGTCGTTCATCGCCTCGACGCGGCTGCATCGTGGCGAGACGATCTACGTGCAGCCCGGCCTGGTCAAGCACACCGACGGCTCGACCGGCTGGTTCGTGCAGGGGAAGGTCAAGCTGTTCCGCTGGAGCGCCGGCAAGTACAACCAGTTCGACTGGACCGAGGTCGACAGGACGATCTACAGCGCCGGCCTCGAGTGGACCTACTGAGTCCTCATCGACCAGCCTGGTACTTGAAGGACACCTTCACCTTGGCCCTGTAGGCCTTGATCTTCCCGTTGTCGATTTGCAGGTCGAGCGTCGTCACCTCCGCGATCCGCAGATCGCGCAGGCTCTTGGAGGCCATGCTGACAGCGGCCATCGCCGCCTTCTCCCACGATTCCGTGCTGGTCCCCACGAGCTCGATGATCTTGTAGACGCTCTCGGCCATCGGATCCTCCTTGTCATGAAGTCGAACGGGTCCGTTCCGCCAGGTAATCCTGCCACATCATCCTCGCCGCCACCGATCGGTAGGGGCGCCAGGCGTCGGCGAGGCGCGCGACGCGCTCCGGCGACGCGCGGCCGCGCAGCCGCTTCACCCTGCGCACCGCGTGCACCAGCGCGATGTCCCCCGCCGGCCAGATGTCCGGGCGACGCAGCGCCATCAAAAGATAGATATCGGCCGTCCAGGGCCCCACGCCCTTGAGTCGCGTCAGCGTTAGGGCGACGTCCGTGTCGTCCATGCGCGCGACGGTCTTCAGATTGAGACTCCCGCCGCTCACCGCCTCGGCGACATGAAGGCAGTACGCCGCCTTCTGCCGGGTCACGCCGAGCAAGCGCAGGCGGGCGGTCCCCATCTCGACGAATCGCTCGGGCGTGAACGGCACCACGCCCCGCGCGAGCCGCCGGAAGATCGCCCGGGCCGAGGCCAGCGAGACCTGCTGCTCCAGGATGATCCGCACGAGCGTCGCGAAGCCCGGACGCCGCCCCCACAGCGGAGGCGGACCATGGGTCTTCAAGATACGCCGGAGATCCCGATCCCGTCCGGCCAGATGGCGCGCCGCCTCCGGAAGGTCGCGCCTGGTCAGCGTCGCGGGTCGCGGGGCGCGCAGGACGTTCATGCCGAACGACGTGACACCGAGTCCGCGTCCGGCGTACAGGAACTGCGCCTGGTAGCCGTCGAGCTCCTCGAGCCGCTTGAAGGTGACGTCGGCCATGGTTCCTCCTCGTGACCGCATTCTACCCGGATCGACTGCCGGGTCGACCCTCGCGTCCCGCAAGGGTGAGCGCGACTCCTCCGAGGATCAGGATCGCCGCCGCAGCCAACCGCGGCGACACGCTCTCTCCCAGGACCATCACGCCCCCTGCCGCGGCCAGCGCCGGCACCGACAGCTGCACCGTGGCGGCGCGGGACGCGCTCAATCCCTTCAAAGCGGCGTACCAGAGGACGTAGCCGAGACCGGAGGCGACGACCCCCGAGGCCAGGGCCAGGAGGATGCCACCCGGGCTCGCATGCAGATGACGGGCGGAGAGCAGGCTGACCGTCAGGGCGAAGGGGATCGAGCGGATGAAGTTGCCGGTCGTCTCGGGCAGCGGACCGGCGGGGCCGCGGCCCCGCAGAGAATAGATCCCCCAGGAGATCCCGCCGACAGTCATGAGCATGGCGCCGCCCGGGGAAGGGGCCCGCAGCCCCGGAAGCACCAGGATCACCAGGCCCGCCACCGCAAGCGCGAGGCCGACCCAGTGGCGGGGGCGCGGACGTTCCCCCGACCCGATCGCGGCCAGGAGCATGGTCGCCTGGACCGACCCGAACAGGATGAGCGCCCCCGTCCCGGCCCCCAGGCTCGTGTAGGCGAACGAGAACGGGATGGCGTAGAGGAAGAGCAGGGCGGCCGATCCCCAGTTTCCACCGACCCGGAGCGGCCGGCCGCGCATCCCCAGGGACAGCAGGACCAGGGCGACGGCCCCCGACGCCAGGCGAATGGTCGAGAAGCTCGCCGCGTCGATCTCCGCGCGGCCGAGGGCCAGCCGGCAGAGCACCGAGTTCGCCGCGAAGGCGACGAGCGCCGACGCCGTGCAGAGGACCGTGGTGCCGGAGGGACCCCCGCCCCGCGCCGACGTCACCGGCCTCGCGTCACTTGAGAAGAGAGGCGAGCGCCGTCTCGGCCTCGGTGTGCAGCGTCGGGGGGGCGCCGTAATACGTCGCGACGGCGTGCCCCTCGCCGTCGAACAGCAGGAGCGTCGGCACGGCGCTCACGTCGCCGAACGCGCGCACGACCTCGGGTGTGCCGATCGCGAACACGAACGGCAGCTTGAGCTCGGACACGAGCTTGCGCACGTCCGGCTCCTCGGACTGCACGGAGATCGCCACGACCGCGAGGCGGTCCCCATGGCGCTTCTTGAGATCTCCGAGCCAGGCGAGAGTGCCGCGGCAGGGAGGACACCAGGTGGCCCAGAGCTCGACCGCCACCGGCCGTCCCGCCAGTGTGGACCGGTCCACGGATCTGCCGTCGAGGTCGGTGATTGTCACGGCCGGCCATTCGGCGATCGCGGCCGCGGGCGCGGGGGCCGCCGCGGCGTGGGCAGCGTCCTTGTCCCCTTCCAGGACCAGCCGGATCATGCGCGACAGATCGGCCCGGAAGCGTTCGTGGGCCGCAGCGCTCTTGAGCGGCGCGTACCGACCCCCCACCTCGGCCGCCCCCTTGCCGTAGAAGCCGAAATCGTCGGGCGTGGCCGCCAGGACATCGTCGACGAAGATCGCCGGGTAGCGCGTGACCCCGAAGCGCTTCGCCAGCTTCGAGTCTCCGTAGTTCTCCGACACGAACCGCACCTTCCCCCCGAATTCCTGAACCACGCTCTGCGCCAGCAGACCTGCCGGGTCGGAGATGTTTCAGGTGTACGGCCAGCGGACGAGCGTGACCGTGGCGCGCGGTGCTGCCTTCGGCGCCTCCGGGATCGCCGGCTCGAGCGCCGCGAAGTAGCGCGGCAGCACGTCCGCGACGATCGCCGCGGCGATCGCGGGATCGCCCGCCGG
>Ga0137397_10001159_pt1 | contig 18443 bp, 28 predicted proteins | sample czorhiz116metaG_FD_106658 | JGI IMG/M metagenome (GOLD analysis project Ga0137397, IMG submission 106658) | Vadose zone soil microbial communities from Angelo Coast Range Reserve, California, USA - czorhiz1.16 metaG | ecosystem: Environmental > Terrestrial > Soil > Vadose zone | place: USA... | reverse complement strand
TCTCTCGATTTGAATACCATTGTAAACGATTCGGGAGTCTGGGCCCTGGAGTTCACGCCGCGCTTCGGCTACGATGCGACCGCTCTCTTGACCCGGTTATTGCCTGTTTCCTTCGCAGACTTCCTCTATGCCATCGCATCGAATCAGACAGTACCGGACCTGACTTCGAAGCATTCGTTTTGCGCGAGCGTGCGACTCTCTATTCCTCCTTACCCATGCGAAGGATTGCCGGATAAATTCTATCGCGCTGGCGTGCCCATTCAGGGACTTAAAGAAAAGAATCTTGACCGCTTCTTCGTGTACGATGTGCGCAAACGCGAAGAAGGCTCGGACGATCTCGAAAGCGCGGGACTCTGCGGATGGATTGGCTCACCGCTCTCCGTTGGTGAAACGATTGGCGCGGCGTTCGAAGGCGTGGAGAACATGCTCAAAGAAGTGCGCGTCCCGAATGGGATGTACCGAACGGATGTGCGCGACAACACCGCAAAACGATACCTTGCACTGCGCGAGGGAGGTTGGTTCAAGGGATAAATGGACTCAGCGAGCATCTCAGCTCGGGAGTTTAGGGCCGACCACGTTCTGCACGCAGCTCTGAGTCCAGCGAGATTCTACCATGATGCCAGAGCAAGAAATCACGAACGACGGCGACGAAAAAATCTTGCAAGAGTACGAATCCTCAGAATCAGACCACATCGAAGAGATGAGAGAAGAGGACGACTAGAAATCCCCCTACCATTTAGAGCGTTCTAGTACTAGAATCCCCACAATGGATTGCTATGTTAAAAAGCAATTCGCACTTGATGCGACTTCATGGACACCCATCATCGCGCCAGTTGATTGCGACATGTTCTGGTTCAAGAATATCGGAGATGGGCTGGTGACATTGTTGCGAACAAATGTAGGTGATCCCACGACGGAAGATCGGCTCTATGCCGGATACCAAGAAACGCTTTCTTTTCCGTGGCAAGCCACGACACCAACGCAACCGCCGCGAAGATTCCCAGTGGGCAGTGTGATCGTCTATGCCAAGCCAGATACAGGAGTTGGGCCACTCGTTGTGACATTCGTGCAGTAGAAGGAGTTCTATGCGGAAATTCGAGCGAATACTCTGGACATCTCTGGTGCTCATCGCTTTTGCCGCTGTGCTCTCGGGTCAGCAACAGCAATCAGGCGGCGGTGGAAGCAGCGTCACGATCACGGGAGCGCTCCCTGCGGGAACCAACGTTATCGGCAAAGTGGGGATTGACCAAACCACTCCTGGCACCACAAACCTTGTCTCGATCGGCACGAATGGAACGGTAGCCATAAACGCCGCGCTTCCGGCCGGCGCGAACAGCATCGGCACGGTGGTGAATGGCACGGGCACGGCGAATATCGGCTATGTCCGCTCTCTGCCTTCGGGTTGCACGCAAGCCACAAACTTTACGAGCAGCACCGTTGGAGTCGCCACTGGAGCTGGGACATCAGTAACGAGCACCACAACTTGCGTGAGCGTGATTTACGTAAACAACATCACAAATTCAGCAGTAACCTTCCGGCTCCAGGATAAGACTGGAACCCCCATCATCTGGATCGGCGGCAACGCGGATTACACTATCCCTCCAAATTCCAACGTACAATTTCCTTTGAATGGTGTGACGATGACCGCGGGGATCACCGCCATTGCTGGGACGGCCAGCGCGCTAAACCTTTTTGTGGCAGGAGTGCAATAATTTGAGAAAGTGCTTTCTCATTATCGCGCTTCTGCTATCTCTTCCGTTGATGACGGATGGGCAGGCCAATACTTCGTCGCCGCCGCCAGTCAACGTGTCACAAGTGCCCACGATCACAAAGGGGACGCAGGGAGCAACTGGGTTCAGTGTTCAGAATTTGAAGGATGCGGGGCGCACTGCTCTTAGCTTCTACGCAGTTGCCACGGCTTCAGGGACAACCGGAACAGAGACGCTGTTTACCCTTACAAAATCCGCTGGCACCGCTGCAACCTCTTCGGCAACTACTTTTGTCATCACCAGTGGTAAGACATTTCGCATCTCTGAAATCTCAGTGGCCACGCGCGGCAATGCTACCGCAACCATTCAAACTACTACGTTCAATCTCCGCCTGAACACGGCTGGTGCGTGCATCGTTTCATCTACTCCGATTCTTTTTTCAGCTCGCAGCGCAACTCCTGCCGCGGCATCGGCGTGGGACCGCTACGTGATACCGATACCAGACGGATATGAAATTGCTGGCAACGGAACCATTCAATTCTGTGTATCCGCTGCCGCTACTTTTGTAACGAATGCTCCAACGTGGGATGTGAATATCATCGGATACGAGTACTAAAAAGGAGATACAATGTCGCTGAAGTATGACTTCCCTGTTTTCTCAACATCTGGAAATTTTATTGTCGAAGTCATTGGCGATGGGACATCCACAATTCTTACTTTTGTTCTGGCTGACCCACCATTCAATCTGGACTTAAAAGGGAATCTGCCAATTGATGTATCGCAAACCAACGGAGCAGTAACTATCTCCTTGTCCAGCGACCACAAAAAAGTAACAATAACGTTCGGAACGGCTCCAGCGAATGGGGCAATCGTTCAACTTCAAATCCTTCTTATTTTCGCTGGCGCATGAAAAAGTTACTCCTATTTCTGCTCTTATTTGCCCCCGTGCTGAACGCGCAAACCACAAGCGTATCAGCGACGGTCACAGATGCTGGAGGGCAAAGCTGGAATTATGGCTCGTATGCCTTCGCCTTCAAACCTTCGCCTTCGAATCCCAACGCACAATACAGATTCAATGGCGCGCCTTTCAACGTGTCGCAAGTCATCTCCGGTTCGCTGAATGCCAGCGGCGCTTTCTCTGGCGCGCTTGTCCCTGATAATAATTTCATCACTCCTTCAGGGAGCACGTGGGTTTTCCAAGCCTGCCCCGCTTCTACGACTTCGTGTTCCAAAAAAGAATTCACCATCACTGGAGTATCGCAAAGTCTCACGGCGAGCTTCACTCCTCCCGCTATCGTCTTGGATCTTGGCTCTCCTCCGCCTACAGGCGCTTCAGCGTATACGGATTCAGAAGTGATAGGCGGGCGACCGGGTTCGATCTATTACAACATCAACGCGAATACGCTGCGCTTTTGCCAGGTTACGCCGTTCCCGCCGTGTAGTTGGGTTTCCGTTTCCGGCAGCGGCACAGTTACATCTTTCAGCGCTGGGAATCTTTCGCCGCTCTTTACCACTTCCGTTGCTACGGCCTCGACTACGCCAGCGCTTTCTTTCGCGCTTTCGAATGCTGCCGCTAATACCGTCTTTGGGAATTGTACTGCAGCACCAACAACGCCTTCGTATTGTTCGATTACATCGGCCATGCTTCCCGGAAGCTCCGGGACTGTTTCAAGTGTTGGTCTCGGGCTCCCTCCGCAGTTTTTTATTTCCGGGTCACCAGTCACTACGGCAGGGACTCTTACGGGGACATGGGCTCCTGAGCCAGCGGATACTATTTTTTCAGGTCCAGTCGTTGGGTCCATTGGCGGTATTTTTGATGGCACTTCTGGAACGACAGGGAACTCTACAGCTCCAAGCGCGACACTCGTTCCCACGACGGCACATGATTGGGCGTTCTTCACGCTGCAATCCACTGGACAGTCCGCTGGTCCTACGATGCCCGCGGGATGGACCAGTGTTTCGACAAACGGAAACAATGGCGCGGTTTTCAATCAGGTGTTCAATACCAGCGCTGCGATCACCGCTACAGCCACACTAGCCAATTCCGCGACTTGGGCATCCAATCTTTTCCTGCTTCGCCTCCCTGCCGGCAGTCCGACAATCGTGCAAATCGCCGGTAATTCAGGATCATTTACAACTTCCTTCAGCGGGACTTTCGGAGGCAACACCACGACGGGGAACTCCATTATCGTGATTGTTTACGGTGTCCCGCCCTCCGCCGTACCGATTTCCGGGACATTCACCGATACACAAGGGAATCTCTATACTCAGTTGGGAGTTGCGCAAAACGGAGCGAATGAATATGTCATAGCGGGCATAACGGCAAACATCACCGGGGCCGCTACACCTACGGTCACTTTCAATTCTACCAGCGGAGTTTTTTCCGGCAGCCGGCTTTATGCCGCGGAAGTTTCAAATATCGCTGCGCCAACCGGAGAGCCTACATTTATAAGAATGGTAAACTCTCAGTTGCCTGAAAGTGGCGTGACGGCTGGCTCCTGTGGAAGCGCAACAACTTCATGCGCACTGGCTATCAACTCCAAAGGAGTCGTCACTTCACGAGCAGATACAGCAATCACCAGCATCATTCCAGTACAAGTCTTTTCCGCCACAACACTCGGAGGAGATGTAGCCGTTGCCGCCACGACGCAGACGGATGTGATGACCCGCACCGTAACCATGCCAAGCTCGGGCTGCCCTTGCCGCGCATTCATCAGTTATTCGCTCTATGTGAACACCGCTTCGAGCGGCGTGGGTTACTCGTTCTGGGTGAATGACGGTTCAGCGAATCTTGCTGGCGTGAATACCGGACAATCGAACGCCTCGAGCGGAGCGCTGACCAGCGCGAGTTACGCAGGCTACAGCACCGTGACTTATGCCAACAGCGCTACAATCACTTTCACCTTGCGCACTGAGGGGGATCACACATACACAGTCCGTGCCGCTTCGCTCTTGGCGGGAAGCGCGCCGAATTCCAGTTTCCAGATCGCTGTGAGTGCGTCGAATTAGAGAGGGACCATGAAAAGAATATTGCTTGCATCCTTGTTTCTTTTGCTCGGCGCGTTGAATTCTTATGCGCAGTCCACCACGGTCTCGGGGACGGTCACGGACACTGGCGCACAAGCATGGGCAAACGGATCCTTCACTTTCCAACTTATCGCCAATCCGAATTTCCCGAATCTGGCGAGTTATAGCTGGACTGGAGGAGCGCTTCAGCAGACCATTCGCGGGTCTCTCGACGGCGCTGGCGCTTATTCGCAGAGTCTTCCATCGAATTCCGCTATTTCTCCGCAAGGTTCCAAGTGGGTGTTGATTGCTTGCCCGCTCGCTACCTCTTCATGCTTTGCCGGTGCGAACACAACCATAACGGGCGGAGCGCAAACTCTGAATCTCACGCCTCCCGTAATTGCCATCAATCTTCAAACGCCTGACCAATTCGTAAGAGCGTATGCGGATTCTGAAATTGTGACCGCATTCATCGGAGGGCAGTATTACAACTTGACTTCTGGAGTGATGCGCGATTGCACAACGGCTGTGGGACAAGTCTGCACGGTGTGGGCGAATGTAGGAACAGGCGCTGGAGGTCCACCAACAGGCCCAGCGGGAGGCGGTCTTTCTGGAACTTACCCGAATCCTTCGATCGCAAATCCTGTCACCCTTTCAGGCTCTACAAGTGGAAGCGCGCAAGTAGGAACAGCGGCAATCGCGGGAACTCCAGCGCGCATCAATCTTCCGACGACTACCGGAACAAACGGGCAATTTCTAAAAACGGATGGAGGCACGCCGCAACAGACTTCGTGGGGTACGGTTGCTCCGGGCGGCGCGACTACACAAATACAATTCAACGACGCTGGAGCGTTTGCCGGGGATGCCGATTTGGTATGGGATAAGGTCACAAAAAGCTTTACCGTGGGAGGCTCTTTCACCACGCCAGCGACCAGCGTAATCAGTCTTTTTGCCGGCGCAGCCGGTAATAGCGCATTGACTCTTTTTAATACGGGCGCTCTATTGCAAACCATTAACGGTAACATTCAAATAGATGCTACCGGGGATGTACTTTTATCGACGGCTGCTGCTTCAGGAAAAGTAAAAACCGGCGTTGTAGGACAAAACTCTGGGCAGATTCTATATACCGGAGTAACAAGCGGAGCCGCTGAACTTGGAGTTGCGTTCGTGGCGGGAACACCAAACCGCCTGAATTTACCCATCACCACAGGAGCGGTTGGTTCACTCCTCAGAACAGATGGCGCTAATCCGCAACAACTTTCTTGGATCACGAATTGCAGCTCAGCGGCATCTCCAGCGGTCTGCGGCTCATCACAAGCGGGAAGTTTCGTTATCGCAGCAGCGGGAACATCCGTCGTCGTAAACACCACAGCGGTAACGGCGAACAGCCAAATCTTTGTCCAACAGGATGATAGCTTGGGAACGAAACTTGGCGTGACCTGCAACACTGGGATTCTCGCAAATCCACCGGCAATCACCGCGCGCACGGCAGCCACCAGTTTTACCGTGAGCGTAACGGCGGGACTGGCCGTGAATCCCGTGTGTTTCAGCTATTTCATTGTGAATTGATATGAAACATTTACTTCTAATCTTCGCTTTGCTTTTTGCGCTTCCAGTTCAAAACGATCCGGTCATTGTGCTTGTTCAGAATCCGTCCTTCGAACCGGCCTCCACGCTTCCAGGTTATCCAGCCGATTCGTGCGGCCTGCGAGGACCGACTGTACAGGGTTGGAATCTTGGATCTGGCAGCGGAGTATTCCAACCGGCCAATCCCAATTCTTGCGGAATCGCGCTGCCTCCAGATGGTTCAACAGTTGCGCTTGCCGGGTATGGCTCTACGTTCTCTCAAGTTTTGAGCACGACACCATCAGAGTTGCAGCAGTTGCGCCCAGGCTATTACAAAGAAGGCGTTTACACGCTGAAGTTTTACGTGGCGAATTATTTCCCTTCCTATCCAGGCTACTACGAAGCGAAAATTTCCTTTGGGACGCAGGAACTTTGCGATACCTCGGGGTGGGGGACAAGGACTTTCACGCAGATCACGCTTGTTTGTCCCGGTCCCAGCTACTTGGTCGCTAACAAATCATTGCCGGATGGCGGCCCGGCGCAGGGCTCTAGTAACCTCGCTATCACGTTTTCTGCGCTCGGATGGACGGTATTGTTTGACGATGTTTCTTTGGAGTTCACACCACAATGAGAAAACTAATTTTCGCACTCGCACTGCTTGCTGCCCAGCACAACGCCCACTGTCCAGTCCTCTTCGGCATCCAGATGCCCAAAGCAGAGCCGAAGATGCCGCAGGCCAAGCTGACGATCTATTTCGTTCCTGCTTATACGAAAGCCCCGAACTGCTCGATTGATTTTGGGGAAGGCCAGCTCATCGAAGTGAAGCCCGAATGGGTCAGATTTGCAGGGAAGCCAGAGACACGAGTTGATATACGCTGCATCGAGGTAAACCCATGAAAAGAATTCTAGCTGTGATGATGTTGCTCTTTGCCGTTACGCTCGCGGCGCAAAGCACCTACACGCCTCCGAATCTACCGCCCATCTTCTCGCTCACGGACCTTGGCAACTCGGCGCAACTGATGACCAACGTGAATACCAACGTGAAAGCGTACACGGACTTGCTTGTAAAGCATGACGCGGACCTCTACGGGCCTACGGGCGTAGTCGCAAACTTGCAGACGCAGATCACCAACCTCCCGATTGGGCCGCAAGGTGTTCCTGGTCCCGCTGGACCGCAAGGTGTTGCTGGTCCTCCAGGTCAACAGGGTCCGATTGGGCCGGTTGGCGTAGCTGGGCCGCAGGGAATAGGAATAGCTGGTCCGCCTGGACCGGCAGGGCCGCAGGGACCAATGGGACCGGGCGGCGGAACGTCGGCGTGCATTCAGTCGGCTCCTCCAGGCTATGTCCTTCACGTGGCGATCCCTTGGCCGATGGGCAGCTCCGTGCATCCCGCTATTGTCCCATCCTCGGCCTCTTCGACGCTGGCCAAGCTGAGGTTCGCCGCTCCAGGCTCGCGCTACGATTATTTCGTCTGCGTTCCAGCCGCAGGCAGCTACACGTTTACGCTGCGCACCAGCGTGGACTCAACAACGAGCGGAGGCACTTACTCGCTGCATCTCGAAGCCAATGGAGCGAGTCTTTCCGGCAGCGTGGCGGCCTTTTCTTCGACAACTTCCTGGGGCACGTCCGCTGGTGTGCCTGTCACGCTGGCAGCGGGGCCGCAGATCGTGACGCTGGTCGTGGACTCTCTTGGCACGGGACAGCTTGTCGGGGATTGGTTTGAACTCACCAAGAATTGAACGTTGACAATGTGAAATCCGTAACCAGCAAGATTTCTTTCGATGTGCGAATTTCTGACGAGGAAATCAAGGCTATCGAAAAGATGCTCAGTGGAAACAAAGTTAGGTTTAAAGTGCTGGAAGACGCCCAGCTTGTAGTATCCATTCGCGTGGACGTAAAAAGAAAGCCATGATGGAAGGAAGGTCGATGAGGCCCAAGGGTGATGAAACAAGAATACTTGCTGGCGGAGACGCTCGAAGAACGCAGAATCATCGCTATCCGTGCGGCCAATGCACTCTGGGCTCGCAAGAAAAGGAAAAGCAGATTCCCGACAAAGGAATTCTATGATGAGTTCCTCGCACCGTTCGTCCAGTACGAAAAGCGGAAGCTTCAGCTTGACGAAGTGCATCAAGTCAAACAGCACATTTCCAAGAGCAGAGAACGCGAACTGGCCGAAGCGGTTGTCTACTGGAGCAAGAAATGCATAGAGAAATTGAATGATGCTTGAATTGATTCTCCAGCGGTTGTGGTACACGGATCGCAGTTGCTGCGGAGAACTCACTGCGGGGATCATGCAGCTATTCACGCTCGAGTTGCCAGTGAAAGACGGTCTGCCGGGCTCCGCGATTCCTCCAGGGCGCTACCAGATCGAACTTGCGCCCAGTCCGAAGTTTCTGAAGAGCGCTGACCCTTGGGTGAAACATTTCGCTTCAGCGATGCCGCACATCATCGGCATTCCGAAGCGCTCTCTGATTATGATTCATTGGGGAAATAATCCAGAGAACACGGATGGATGTGTGCTTGTGGGCCTGAAGCATGAACCCGACATGGTGATTGAGAGCAGGCAGGCGTTCGAGCCGTTCTATGAATTCATCGAAGGGCCCGCAAAAGCGGGAGAGTGTTTCGTCAATGTGCAAGGCGGAACACCAATGAAACCAGACCCGCCACAGTTAGGCGTGGACGAATCAACGCAACTCTGAGAGGATAACGCTATGAATCCGAAGTTGAAGACTTTTTTGACCATCGTTGTCAAGAACGCGGTCAATGCCGTAATAACGAACGCGGCGCTGATGGCGCTGCTTCCAACGGTGTTTGAAATTCATAACGCTGCCGGCTGGTGGAATATCTTGAAACTGACCGCAGGCGTGGTCGGCGGGCGCGAATTGGCGGTATGGGGGCCGGTTGTGCTCAGATGGTCAAAGACAAAAGCTGACCCTGAAAATGGAGGTACTTGATGCGCCGAAGAAACTTTGTTCTTGTCGCACTTGTCTTCTCTCTTGTTTTGGCTGGATGCTCTCCTGTCGAGCGCCAAGCCTACAACACAATCGTTGCCGCGAAGGGATTCCTCGACTCGCTGAAGTCTCAGCATCCTGAATGCGCGAGCGCCGCTTCCGCCCTCTGCGTTGATCTCAAGCGCGCAACGTCCGCAAAGGACTCGCTCATTGATGCCGTTGAAGTTTACTGCTCTGGGCCGCAATTCGAGAACGGCGGGCCTTGCAATGCGCCAGCGAAGGGAACTCCCGCAGCGCAACAAGCGGCTGACAAGTTGAAAGCGGCCATCGCCAACTATGAGCAGACCGAGAAAGACCTGAAAGGCGTGGTGGGCAAATGATCGGCATACTCTCGATTGTTCTTCCGTTTCTAGAAGCTTTCCTCACAGAACATGGGCAGAAATTGCCGGCTGATATTCTAGCCGCAGTGGAAGCGGCCTACAAAGCGCTCTTGAGCCACAAAGTGGATTTGATTACGAAAGCGGATCTCGAAGCGCAGCGCGGGTGACATGGACTGGCTTTTCAGGATATTCGGTATGGTGCGCAAGAAAAAAGAAAAACGCGAAGAGCGCGAAGAGAAGCGCCAGTTAGACCGCATCGAGCGCAAACTGGACCAAGACATGGCCCTTGATAAACAGATTCTCGCTCAAGGGAAAGCGCATTCAGCGAAACTTGTAATCACCCCAAATTGAAAGGAAACAAGAGATGCCTCAAACGTTGGTCGTAGGCAGCACAGCAGTAGCAGTACTACACGAATTTGCAGGGCTCAACGGCACTGGCGCAGAATTGGCTCCCATCGGGCCGGTCAGCTATGTGTCTAGCGACCCCTCTGTTGCCACCGTAGACGCCTCCAGCGGGCTTATCACAGCGGTTGCGGCTGGAACTGCCACGATCGTCGGGACGGACGCTGGAAACGGCCTCAGCGCGAGCGATTCGGTGAGCGATACGCCCTTGGTTGCGCAATCGGCGACCTTGACGATCACGCCGCAATAAGAGTTTAGCGAGAGGGATCTGGCTCGCTGAAAACGGGGCCGCTTACAACCCACCAATGCCTGCTTCCAAGGCCGGTATTGCACAACGTAGTGGCCCTGAATTTTTTCAAAGGAAAAGCGATTCTCTGTTGGCTCATTGAAGATAGCCTTTCTTCCTTAATTCTTCTTTTTGTTCTTCTGCCGATTTAAATCCGCGGCGAATTCGTTGCATGGGTTTTTTCTCAATCTTTGGCTGCTCTTGGTGGATTTCTCCGTTTGCTAGTGCGCGGTCAAACAAAATCTTTCTTTCGATGCGCTGTTTTTCAAGTTCTGGATTCCAATCAAGGGCTGGTCCAAGAAATCCACTTCGGTCATCCTGAGGACGATAACCTTCTGCCGCTTTACGGATGTGTCCTGGCCAAGGAAACCGTTCCGCTGTTTTCGTGGCTGCTGCACATCCGTACTCAATAGATTCTGGACTCAGGTCAATTAAGGCCTCTGTGTAAACACCGATCTGTTCTTTGCTCACTTGATTTGAGCCGGGGAGTAACATCCACTTCTCGAACCACTTCGTCAATACGAGTACGCACTTGTGAAATTGCTTCCTGCGATTTTCGCTGCCTGCGTTCCTCGAAGGATTCTGTATGCCCATTGTCGCTTCCTTTCACTGGGAATACTCCTGCCCATGAGTTCATAATTGATTGTTCTAAAATTTCTATCGGATCCGCACCATGATCTCGAAACCAGCGCAGCTTATTTCTAATCATCTCTCCCCCACGCTCAGTAAGCGGCTTCCTAATTTTCCGGCGCATTTCGACAAAAGAAAGCCACAGCGAAATAGGGATAACTTCATCCTGCGCCGTAGGCGCGTAGTTGGGTTTCTCTTCTCTTTCTTTAGGTTTGTCTGGAGTCTGGAATCTGGTATCTGGGATAGCACTGCGTTCGCTGAGCGTTCGCATATCACTATCATTGAAAACAATGGAGTTAGGTATGTTTTCGTGTCCCGACATTGTCGCGACCTTGTCCCGTTTCTGTCCCGTTTCTGTCCCGTTTCTGTCCCGTTTCTGTCCTGCGAGAGCTGCATTCCTGGCCATTTCACTCTTTTTTATGACGTAGGCAATCTCTTCGCGAACACGGTTATTCCAATACCCTTCCGGTGTGAGAATAAAGAATTTTGCGAGGATAAATTTTACCGCACGTTGATTGGAACGGCCTTCAGGGTCATGACGATCAGTATGGCAAATGATGTTCGCTTGCCGAATGCTCAGGATTGGTTTTTGTTGAGCGTATTGATAATCCAGCAGGAGATTGTAGGCACCGTGCTGTCTGAGGGTGAGTGTGTGAGTGTCGCGCGCATAGTCCCCCGGAAAACGCCTGTAATAGTTCATGCTCCCCCTCAGGAGTGAAACCGAAGGCTCACTGAACGGTGCGCCCAGTTCTGGCCTTAGGGGTCAGGTGGGAAGGCGCACCGCCAGCAGAGACTTTTCCCAAAAATAAATTAGCGCAACTCGTCCGTGAGTGCAAGAAATTCTTTTTGGGCCTGCTCTTTGCTGACTCTCGATACCTTCCATTGCGAATGTTCGTTCATAATTTCGCAGCAAGGACATTCCCCGCCATCGAAATAAACGGGGTGCGGATGCTTCGTACAGAGGTCAACCTCAGTCCCGCGCGGCACCAAAGGCTCAATCAGCATCTCCCCATCCACGAGGGGCCAAACACGGCAGACGATAGCATGGTCAGGTGGAAATTTCATGGACTCGCTCTCCGAATCTTGGCCGTCGCCAGCTTTGCCTTTCCGTCTGCCGATCATGCGTCATACACAAGCACAAAAGGTTTTCGATCCGATCATCGCGCAACGGGTGCCGCGGGATGACGTGCGCTGGGATTGTCCCTTCTGCGCTGCAGCGGAATGTTTGCTTTCCTACTTTCCAGGTATGTTCGCAGCGCCCTCCAGAGCGGGACCAGAGTTCCAATTTTCGCGCAATCCAATCTTGTCCTTTCAGCACTTCGCGCCCATCGCGCATCACGCGGCTTTTGGGATCCGCAAACTTACGTGCACGTGTTGCAGCGCGGTCAGTCTCGCTCATCCCCGTCCCCTGGCCTTCCCACGCGAGTTAGAGGGCACGGTCACCACCAAATCCCTTTTAGTAAATGCTTTGGCGTCGTCCCGAGTGCTCTGGCGAAACTCTCCACGTCGTCGAGAATGACTCGCTGGCGTCCCGCTTCGATGTTCACAACCGATGTGCGCGTCAGGCCAACTCGCTTGGCTAAATCCCCTTGATTGATACCGAGGGCCTCTCGAATACGCCGCACAGCTAGGCCAAATGAGGCATGGATCGCTTCTATCGGCTTCGGCGACTTTCTTGGTGCGCTCATGCCGGCCTCCTACGCGAATCAATCCAATCTTCAATTGCGCTCTGAATAGTTTGCGAAAGTCGTTTCACGTCTTCATCAGTAACGTGCGAAATGTCGGAGAGAAAATAACGCGCCAGTTCTTCGCACTTCTCATCATAGCTAAATTCCATTGCTCCCACCTCCACGCGAGTTAGAGGGCTTCACGGCATAGGTTGGAACGGTCCTTTCCTGAATGAAATCGGCGAATAACTTATCGCATCGCTTGCGTTTTCTTTCCACTTCCGGTGAGCAAAATTCCGCAATTTCAATGGCCGCATGCCCGATTATCAAATAATCTGGTTCTGGTAAGGACATCTGGTATTCAATCGTCCTCATAGGTATCCGTACTTTAGTTCTTAAATTTCTCATCATCTTGCCCTCCGAGTGCGCGAGTTAGACGCGCTCTGCATGTACCTGACGCTGCGGTCCAGCGCAATATCGTTTCTCATGCTCATCCTGACACGCTTGATTCGGGAACAATATACTTGACACACAGGATTCCTTATGAGAGACTTTAGGCATGGCAAACACACTCCCGCTTCCCAAGACGTTGCAGGAAGCCATCGCATATTTCAGTGACCCTCAGCGCACGTTCGATTACTCGGTAAAGCTGCGGTGGCCTGACGGCAAGATAGCGTGCCCACGCTGCGAGGGAACGGAACATTCGTTTATCTCTACGCGCCGCCATTGGTTCTGCAAGGGCTGCAAGAAACAATTCACCGTTAAGGTTGGTACGATCTTCGAGGATTCCGCACTTGGCATGGACAAGTGGATGATTGCCGTTTGGCTCATTGTGAACGCCAAGAACGGAATCAGTTCCTATGAAATCGCCCGGGCTTTGGGCGTCACTCAGAAGTCTGCATGGTTCATGATGCACCGCATTCGTCTCGCAATGCATAACAAGGACTTTGTAAAACTTGGCGGTCCTGGTAGCGAAGTGGAAGTAGACGAGACTTTTATTGGTGGTGCCGCTCGATTCATGCACTCGGCACGGCGCAAGCGCGTGATTACGGAACGCGGAGTAAAAGATAAGGCAGCCGTTGTCGGCATTCTGGAACGCGGCGGAAAGGTTCACGCGAACGTCATTCCCACGCGGCGTAAGCATCACCTGCAAGCGGAAGTCCGTGCTCACGTCGCGGCCAAGAGCGCGATCTACACCGATGCCCTCCTGTCCTATCAGGGATTGAATGACCAAGACTTCGTTCACCAAACGATTGACCATGCAGAACGTTACGTTCAGGGGCAGGTCCACACAAACGGCCTTGAGAATTTCTGGAGCCTGCTCAAGCGCGGATTGAAAGGCACGTACATTGCGGTTGAGCCGTTCCATTTGTTCCGTTACGTAGACGAACAGGTGTTTCGCTTCAACAATCGCGCTACGAAAGACCATTTCGTTGGCGATGGAGACCGCTTTCAAATGGCTATGTATCATATCGCTGGCCGTCGCGTCACCTATGAGCACCTGACTGGCAAAGGAACCGACTCAATACACCACGAAACGGCAGGGCCGAGGCCAGCGTAAAGCGGCCTAATCCTTGCCTTTCTTAGGTCTTTTCGTAACCTCTGTTTTCTTAACGCGAAAAAGCGCAGTCATAGTGCGTTCAAATTTCTCTCTTGCTTTTGGACCTTCAAGGAATTTCTTTTTCATGGCTCAAGGCCAATCTGGCAAAGCAAACTCATAGGAATCTTTTCTGGGAAGGCCAATACCGATGGTGAGAGAATCTTGTGTCACATTAATGCCGCTTCCACCGCTAGTGCCATTGAGACGAACTCCAGCTAATCCAAAAGCCTCTTGCAACAGCATGGAAGCGTTAGGGTTTCTGAAATCGGTACCTTTCTGTACATGCTCCATAGTCTGCATGAAATTTATAGAAAGCCCTTCTGATACGTCATCCGCATAGATATATGGATTTGTTGCAGCCCGAGTCCAACCGCCTTTTAATAGTGCTTGTTCTATGTCCACCCGGTACTCCCCTACTTCCTCATTTCGGGCGCTCAGCTTGAATGAAAACTCATGAGGCTCAAACTGCAACAAGAAATTGCTCATAGCGGATTGCTGCCGCTTGTTAAGGTGTCGAGGCAAAACACCGCGTTCTATGACTTTGGCAATGGATTGCACGTCGTTGCGAAGGGCTACGATTTCATTGTTGCGCTGAATGCCTGCAATGGTGGTTGTAATCGCCATGTACAACCATGTCCCAAAAATCACAACGAACCACCATCGCGGCTCCGACGCTATGCGTGCCAAAGTCGATGTAAATCGAGTGTCAGTTTGTGGTTTAAGCCGATGCCAAAAAAGCCCACAGAACAAAATCATCAAACCAATTACGCATACTACGATAGCGGGCCAAATTCTGTAGTCCATGCCGCTTATAAGGGCGGTCATAACCGGTGTGAGGCCGCCCACAATTAGAAGCCCCCCAACGACTTCGAGAAATTTTTGAATTGCGCTGCTATCTTTCTCGTCCATGCCCGTACCCTATCACACGTATTACTTCGAGGGGATGCATCCTCGCCATCCGATGCGTCCTCAAGACAAGATACGCTAGAGGTGTTTGTGTGTCTAGTATGTTGTTGCCCTTGATTCTCACAAACAAAAACTTCTGCCTTGAGATTCATCATGCAATCTGAACACTTTAGTTCTGTCCGCTCGTCGCAGATGTGGCAAAGATGAATACCGCGCTGGCGGTCGTGGATTACGCGAGATTCTTTTGGCCAAGGCTTCGGCGGAACAAAGTCGATTTGAGTCTCGCTGTATGGGCAGTAAATACTTCCCCAATGTAGCCCACCGCAATGAGGACACTCTTTCCCTTCAAAGCAGCGAATTGGCTGCTTATGCTCTTTAGCGCCGCACCACTGACAAGGCTCATCAGGATTCGGCTGAATCATCTGCTGCGAGTCAGACATCAGGGCCTCCGCGCCGGGCCCAATCCCAGATTCCTTGATGACCTGTCACTGCAACCGGAGGATTCAACTTCTCTTTGAGCGTGAAGAACCAGCCAAAGCGTCCCATCTCAAAATCGCCAAAGCGCCATTCGTCATTACCCGTTAAGTGACCGGCCACAGTAATCGCCGCTTTATAGTCCTTGTCGAATTTTTCCCATTTATGAAACTCTCCGAGCGCCACAATGCAGCCGCGTGGAATGGTCAGCGAATCGTAGCCAAATTCCTCGCAGGCCTCTTTGTCAACGCGCATCGTTTGATGAATCGCTATCGGTTGATTCATCAGCCAAGCCGGAGGTCGCCAACTTCGCGTTTCAATCTTTTTGCGCCCATCGGCCATCAAAGAGCCCCATGGCGCCCATAAGCTAAGTGCTTTCATCGCGTGCTCCCACACCCCTTTCCGCTAAAGTTCGTCAGAAGGATGCTCGCTGCGAATCGTATGGCGGAAGCGCCTCTAGTCAAGGCGTTGTGACCGCTTACTATCGCCTGAGTCATCGAACGGATCTTCGGCATACAATCCCTTGCGGGCAATGCACCAGTTGCCGTTACCTGACCACGAGCATCCATCTCACGAACCATGTTCAGCCCCACACCCCTTTCTAGAGTGGCTGCCGGGCGGCGCTTGGTCGCCTTTTCACTGGCAGCAGGGCCTTGTCGAATCCGCGCAGCCACGCCAGTACGTCAGGATCGTCAAGCAGCGACAGTAACGCGCTCTTGTCGGCCTCTCTTCCATCAACAGAGAAAAGCTCCTGCGTATGGACAACGATTGCGGCCACCTTAATTTCGCCAAGTGTCGGCTTGAATTCGCTCATGGGACTTCCTCTCCTTGCCCCCGGCCCGCCAGCTACTTGCGCTTTCGATCTTCAATCGCTCTTTGCAGCGCTTCGTCCGCTTTTCTCATCACGACCACGAAGTAGTCGCCAGCCTTCTGCTTCCCGAGCGCGCGGACGAACGAATCCCAGAACATATTTACAGACTCTACTTGGTTGCTGTCCAGCGAGATACAAAAGCGCTTGAGACGTATCCCCGCTTCACGCCGGCGCGCTGTGGCGTTCTTGAAAATCTGTTTCTCTGCATCGCTGAGTGCGTGGGTCATGTTAAGATTGCGGCTGAGAACATCAGCCCTTTCAAGGAGGGCCAATGAAATTGCGCGTGAAGAGACACGCGGTCACTCAGCCGCTTTCCGAATCCTACAGACTTATTCCTCTTACGCAAAATCGAAACGCTATCGTGGATGTTGAGGATTTTGAGCGACTGAACAAATGGAACTGGCAAGCAAAATGGAGTCCAGCGTCCAAAACTTTCTACGCCAAGCGTGGATTGACGGGCGGTGCCAGCACTTGGATGCACAACGAAATAATCAAGACGCTGCCAGGACAACAACCCGACCACAAAAATAGAAACGGTCTTGACAATCGCAAGGAAAATCTCAGGGTAGGTACACGTTCTGAGAATATGGCAAATCGAACCAATCCAAACAATACCAGCGGATATCGTGGCGTAGTGTGGGTTAAGAGAGATAGCAAATGGCAAGCACAAATCAAAGTTCACGGCAACACCATCTATTTGGGATATTTTTCTACGCGTGAAGATGCTGGTCGTGCCTACGACAAAATTGCAACGCGATACTTCGGAGAGTTTGCGCAATTAAATTTCCCTTAAAATAATGTCTTTCCAGGTTCGCGGTCCCGCTGTATTACTGGAGTTCCGTCCTCAAGCCATTCGCGCGAACCGATTTTGCGCACTCCAGTGATATTGAAATACTTTCCGTTCTGTTTCACAACCAGCGCGCTCTCTTTGCCAAGTCCCTTGTCCAGTTCTTCGAACAGCGCTTTGTCGAAGCAAGAATACGTCGGCTTGGTTTTGTCAGCGAGCAAAAGCGTAACCTGGCGCACCGGATACTTCCCCGCCATTCCAGCGTTGCAGCGCTCAATGATTCCAGAAACCACGGCAGGAGCGACAGTGCCAGATCCACTGACGCTCCCCCTCTTGGCCGTGGTTTTCTCGCTCTGCACCGGAGCGGAAGTCTCTATCACTTTGAAATTCTGTGTGTCGCACACCGCTTTGATGCGCGGTACATCGTCGGAAAATGCGTGCCAGAAATCATCCTTGCGCTTCAGCACCAAGTCTTTGGGGAAGTGCGCTGCGACTTCGGCAATGTCGCCCAGCACGCGCGGGAAGGCTTTGTCTGCGCTCCAGTCGATTTCCACGGTCCCACGCCACTCCCGGGGAGGTATCTGTGCCCGGGGAACCGCTTGGGATGGGAGCTCCTGCGAAGCAGGGCGCGCTGAGGCTACGATCTCCGGTTCTATGGGGTTTGGGTTGCGCGAGGCCAGTTTCGCCTCTAGGACGCGCTGTGCGGCCTCGTGGGAACCATTGGTCTCTTCCTGATAGCGGTAAATGCGCCCATCCGGGGTCACTCCTCCTAGTACTTGCATGGTGTCCAGTTCGCTCTCATCCAAGAATGCGAGGCCGCAGATGGAGAGTGTCGCCCGGCGCTTGGCTTTCGTCTCGCACTTCATCTCCGCGTTGCACAAGTCTTTCCCGGTATAGTCGTAGCGCCTTCCGTCCTTGATTTTGTAGAGCGGTACACTCCCGCTCGCGGAATCCGTCCTGCCTGACCTGTCGCGCACGTCCGCTTCAACGGTCACAATATCGCCAGTTTTCGCGCGGCGCAACGGCGGGACAACAGAAACTCCATGAATCTTTCTGAGTTGCTCGGTGCAAGACTTGTTCGCGTAGAGCGAGAGTTTCGCTGGCGCACCGTCGCCTTCGCGGAAAAGAATATAGGAAAACGGCATCGTGAGCGGGTTGAGTCCAAGAGAGTTGCAGACTCGTTTGTAATAGTCTACGCGGTCTGTGGG
>Ga0137397_10001156_pt1 | contig 18454 bp, 16 predicted proteins | sample czorhiz116metaG_FD_106658 | JGI IMG/M metagenome (GOLD analysis project Ga0137397, IMG submission 106658) | Vadose zone soil microbial communities from Angelo Coast Range Reserve, California, USA - czorhiz1.16 metaG | ecosystem: Environmental > Terrestrial > Soil > Vadose zone | place: USA... | reverse complement strand
GGAGCGCGATGCCCGCCGGATGCGCGGCGCCCGGCCCTTCGTCTTCACGAACCTCCGGACTGGCGAGGGCGTGGACGCGATCCTCGCCTGGATCCGGCGCGAGCTGTCGCTCGACGCGGCCACGGCGTGACGGCCGGAGCGGCACTCGACGCCTCGCGGGTCGGACGTGACGGCGCGCTGCGGCTGCGTTTCGAGCGGCGCGGTCCGGCCACCGTCGTCGTGGGATGCCGCTACACCCTGCCGCTCCAGGTCCTGGCACCCGTCGCGCTCGACGACCCGGCCGCGATCGTCTCGATCCTGAATCCGACGGGAGGCCTCGTGGGCGGCGACCGGCTCGCGATCGACGTCCACGCGGCGGCGGGAGCCCACGCGGTCCTCACGACGCCCTCGGCCACCCGGGTGTACCGCGCCGAGGCCGAGGGAGCCACCCAGGTCGTGCGGCTCTCGATCGGGCCGCAAGCCACCGTCGAATGGGTGCCCGACCACACCATCCCGTTCGCAGGCTCGGCCTTCCGTCAGACGATCGACGTCGATCTGGACGAGACCGCTGGGCTGATCCTCGTCGACGCCTTCTCCGCCGGCCGGATCGCGCGCGGAGAGGCGTGGCGGTTTGCCGTCCTCGACAGCGCCGTGTCCATCCGCGACCGGCACGGCTGGCTGCTCCACGACCGGTTCGTCCTGCGCGGTCCGGTCGCCAAAGACGACCCCGCCTGGGACGGGCTCGGCTTCGCGGAGTCCCATCCATACTTCGCCTCGATCGCGATCGTCGGAGCCTTCGACCGCGAACGGTTCGCGGCCGACGCTCGGCGCCTCGGTGCCAACGGCGGCGCCGCGTGGGTCGGGGTGGCCGCGCTGGCCCGCCGCGGGGCGCTCGTCCGCTGCCTGGCGTCGACCGCGCCCGTGCTCGTCGATGCGCTCGCGGGCTGCTGGCGGCTGGCCCGCCGGGCCCTCCTCGGACTTCCCCCGCTCGCCCTGCGGAAGGGGTAGCGGGTTCAGGTGGCGGACGTGTGACGTTTCCGTTACACTCGGCGCGGGTCAATGTTCAACCTGATCCCGAAGGAAGTCCGGTTCTTCGACTACTTCGAGCAGCAGTCCCAGCACATCATCCGAGCCGGCGCCCTCCTGCACGAGATGGTCCACAACTTCGCCGATGCCCGCGCCAAGGCTCACGCGATCAAGGAAGTGGAGCATCAGGGCGACCACACGACGCACGAGATCATCAAGAAGCTGAACACGACCTTCATCACGCCGATCGACCGCGAGGACATCCACGACCTGGCCTCGCGCCTCGACGACGTGCTCGACTACATCGAGGCGGCCGCCGAGCGTCTGGTCGTCTACCGCATCAAGGAGCCGACCTCGGCGTGCCGGGCGATGGCCGAGGTCATCGTGCACACCACGCACGCGATGGATCGCACCATCAAGTGCCTGCGGACGATGGATCCCGGCTTCCACGAGCACACCGTCGAGGTGAACCGCCTGGAGAACACCGCCGACGTGCTGCTGCGCGACAGCCTCGCCGCGATGTTCGACGAGGCGAGCGACCCCATCGAGGTCATCAAGTGGAAAGAGATCTACGAGACGATGGAGATCGTGACCGATCGGTGCGAGGACGTCGCCAACGTGATCGAGGGAATCATCCTCAAGATGGCATGATCACCGCGGCCTGAGCGGTGCTCACGCTCGTCGTCTTCATCGTTCTCGTCGCGCTCGTCTTCGACTTCATCAACGGCTTCCACGACGCCGCGAACTCGATCGCCACGGTCGTGTCGACGCGCGTGCTGACGCCGTTCCAGGCGGTCATCTGGGCGGCGTTCTTCAACTTCGTCGCCGCGTTCGGCTTCGGCGTGAGCGTGGCGCGGACGGTGGGCAAGGGTGTCGTCGAGACGGCGCTCGTGGATCAGTGGGTGATCCTGGCGGGGCTGATCGGCGCGATCGTCTGGGACCTGATCACGTGGGCGTGGGGGCTGCCGACGAGTTCCTCGCACGCGCTGATCGGCGGCTTCGCCGGCGCCGCCGTGGTCAAGGCCGGGTTCGGCTCGCTGGTCCCGGCCGGCTTGATCAAGATCGGCGTATTCATGATCCTGGCGCCGCTGATCGGCATGGTGGTCGGATTCACGCTGATGGTGCTGGTGATCAACATCTTCAAGAACCAAACGCCTGGGCGGGTGGACAAGATCTTCCGTCGCGGCCAGCTCCTGTCGGCGGCCGCGTACAGCCTGGGGCACGGCACCAACGACGCGCAGAAGACGATGGGGATCATCGCCGTCCTGCTCTTCAGCACGGGCCACCTCGGGCCGGAGTTCTACGTGCCCTTCTGGGTCGTGCTCGCGGCGCACGCGGCGCTGGGCCTGGGCACGATGGCCGGCGGGTGGCGGATCGTGAAGACCATGGGGATGCGGATCACCAAGCTCCGGCCGGTCGGTGGCTTCTGCGCGGAGACCGCCGGCGCCATGATCCTGATCGGCACCGCGGTCGGAGGCATTCCCGTCAGCACCACCCATACGATCAGCGGCTCGATCATGGGCGTCGGCGCCATTCAGCGCTTCTCGGCGGTGCGCTGGGGCGTGGCAGGGAAAATTCTCTGGGCGTGGATTTTCACGATCCCGGCCTCGGCGCTCGTCGCCGCGCTCACCTGGACGCTGCTGCGCCTCGTCGGCGCGTGACGCTCGGCGGCTCAGCTTCGCGCGAGGCCTCGAGCGGCCGCTCCGACGCTACTGGTCGAGGGCGCCCTTGATCGCGTCGAACACCGGGTTCTGCCCCCCGCGCGCCGTGGGGGCGGCTCCCGCGGGCGCCGCTTTGCCCAGATACTTCCGGACGCAGTCGTATTGCTCCCAGCCCCGGAGCGGGTAGTTGAAGTCGACCGCCTTCCACTTCGCGTGGCCGGTCTTCTGCAGCGAGTCGAGTCCCCGCGACATGAGCTGCGCGAAACGGCCGACGTTGTCGCAGTCCCGGCGGCGGAAATCGAATGACACGAGGACCGCCTTGACCGCCGCCGTGTTGATCGCGGTCGGCTGCCAGGGATAGACGCCGGCCGGAATCTCGGCCTGCGGGTAGAACTCGAGGATGCTCTTGTTGGTGATCGGGATCAGCACGAGCTGGTCTTTGTCGGTGACGTCTTCCTTGAGGAGCTTCACCGGAAAGCCGGCCACGTAGAACATCGCGTCGACGCGGCCCGCCTTGAGCTCGGCGAGCGCCTCGCCCGTGTCGATCGGCACCATCTCGGCGGGCGCCACCTCGGACAGCTTGAAGAGGAGGCGCGCGGTCAGATACGTGCCGCTGCCGTCTCGGCCGATGGCGACCCTCCGGCCGGCGAGGTCGTCGAAGTCGGCGATGCCCTTCTTGCCGAGCAGATGGATCTCCTCGTTGTAGAGGGGGAAGACCATCCTGGTCTTCCGCGCGATCCGCTGGAGCACCGGGTCCGTCTGCACACGCGAGACGAACGCCAGGACGTCGGATTGCACGATGCCCATCGGGACGCCGGGGCGCTGGTACACGGCGTACACGTTCTCGATCGAGCCTTTCGAGGGATACACGGCCAGATTGATCCCGGCGGGCTTGACGAGCTTCTGCAGGTCGAGGCCGAACTGGTAGTAGGTGCCCTTCTCGCCTCCGGTGATCAACCCCATGTCCTCGGCGGCCAAGCCGGCGCTCGCCCATGCGAGAACCACCAGAAGGGTCACGGACCAGGCGGTGATGGCAATCTTCACGGCATGTCCTCCTCTTGGGGCGCGACCGGCGGCGCGATACCGTCTCCCAACGCTCCGATGATGGCACGGCCTCGGCGAAAAGGGCCTGCAATTATGCCGGCGTACGGGGCCCGACCCGCGCCGGCGAGGCGGCGGCGCGAAGAGAGCTTCGCGTAGGCCCGGGCAGTCAGTGGACGATCAACGGAAATCCCGCGCGTTGACCTCGTACCGTGCGATCAATCCGTGCAGCGTGGGACGGCTCACCCCGAGCAGCCGCGCACCCCGGGTGATGTTCCCACGGGTCTTGACGAGGGCGTCGACGAGCGCGCTCCGCTCGGCCCGGTCCCGGGCCTCTCGAAGCGACGCCAGGGGGCGGTCCTTGACCTCGATGCCGAGGTCCCGCGCCTCGATGACCCTTCCCCGGGCCATGAGGACCGCGCGCTCCACCGCGTTCTCCAGCTCGCGAACGTTGCCGGGCCAGGCATAGTGGGCGATGGCCTCGAGGGCCGAGCTCCCGTAGCGGAGCTTCCGCCGGTGCGCCTTGCCGCTCCGCTGGAGGAGCGCGTTGGCGATGAGCACGACGTCCTCGCCCCGCTCGCGCAGGGGTGGGAGCGTCAGGTTCACGACCGACAGACGATAGTAGAGGTCCTCGCGGAACCGCCGTGCTTGCAGCTCCGCTTTCAGGTCCTTGTTGGTGGCGGCGACGACCCGGGCGTCCACGCGGAGGACCTCGCGGCCGCCCACGCGCTCGAGCTCCCGCTCCTGGAGAAAACGGAGAAGCTTCACCTGAAGGGGAGGGCTCATCTCACCGACCTCGTCGAGGAAGAGGGTGCCGCCCTCGGCCAGCTCGAGCTTGCCCTTCCGCTGCGTGTGGGCGCCGGTATAGGCGCCCCGCTCGTGGCCGAACAGCTCGGACTCCAGCAAGGTGTCCGGGATCGCCCCGCAGTTGATCGCCACGAACGGGCGGTTGGCGCGCGCGCTGCTGGCGTGGACGGCCCGCGCGAGCAGCTCCTTGCCCGTTCCGCTCTCGCCCTGGATCAGCACCGTGACGTCGGTCCGCGCGACGCGGCTCACCACGGCGAAGATCTCGCGCATCGCGGGCGTGTGTCCCAGAATGTCGGCGAAGCGGGTCCCGACCTCGCTCGCGCGCTGCTTGTCGACCTCGGCCTCGAGCGTCTGGAGATAGGCCGCCCGCTGGAGCACGACCTTCAGGTCATCGAGCCGGATCGGCTTCTGGTGGTAGTCGAACGCGCCCAGCCGCACCGAGCGGATCGCGCTCTCGCGGCCGCCGTTCCCGGTGAGGACGACCACCTTGGTCTCGGGCGCGGCTTTCATGATCTGGTCCAGCGCCTCGAGCCCGCTCTCGGCGCTTTCCGGATGGGGCGGCAGCCCGAGGTCGAGGCTGACGAGCGCCGGTTGCTCGCACGTGAGCGCCGCGAGGGCCTCGGCGCGGTCCTCGGCGAAGAAGAGCGTAAAGTCGTCCCGCAGCGCATACCGAAGCTGCGTGCGGATCGGTTCCTCGTCCTCGACGATGAGCAGCTTGGGCTTCATGTTCGGCCTCCGATCGGGAGCCGTACCGAGAAGGTGGTGCCCGCCCCTTCCTTGCTCGACGCGTCGATGGTGCCGCCGTGGGCTTCGACGAGCCCCTTGGCGTGGTAGAGGCCGATTCCCCAGCCACCCTTCTTGGTCGAGCGGGATGGCGCGAACAGCGACTGGCTCACGAAGTCCTCCGACATGCCGCAGCCGGTATCGGTGACCGACACGACCGCCCGGCTGCCCTCCGTGTAGGTCCTCAGCACGACGGTGCCCCGGTCGTCGATCGACTGCACGGCGTTGGTGACGAGGTTCTGGATCACCTTCGAGAGCGCCTCGCCGTCCGCGGAGATCGACACGGGCGCCAGGTCCATGACGAGGCGGATCCGGTCGTTGTTGACGACCGGTGACGCCGCTTCTCGCGCAAGAGTCGCCAGGTCGACCGGCTCGAGCCGCAGCCGAGCCGGCGCGGGCGCCCCGCGGAGCCGGCCGAGGAGCGCCTTCATCCGGTCGACGGTCTGCGCGACCGTCTTGAGAGCGTCGCGCTGGAACTCGCGGTCGTCGAAGTTCTTCAGCGCGTTCTCGCTCAGCATCGAGAGCGCCGTGATCGAGTTCTTGAGGTCGTGGATCACGAACGAGGTGAGCCGGTGGAAGGCCTCGAACTCGCGCGCCTGCGCCAGACTCTCCGAAAGCCGGGCGGTGACGATGACGCCGGCGCCCTGTTCGCCGACGGTCTCCATGAACTCGAGGTCTTCGCGCGTGTAGCGCGCCCCGCTCCGCTCGGCCCCGATCACCAGAAAGCCGGTCAGCTCGTCGCGCCACCGCAGCGGGATGATCACGGCCCCTTCGTCGAACGACGGCGCCGCCGTCGGCTCGCGCCAGGCCGCCATCGCGCCGTTTTCCAGAACGAGCGGGGACCGCCGCCCCCGAAGCGACGCGAGCAGGAAATGGTCCCTGGCGAGCGTCCGCACCGGGTACACCATGCCGACCGCCGCCGCCGCGTGATGGCCGCCCTCACCGACGTCGTGAAGGTACAGGGCGCCGCCGGCCGCGCCGACCGTCTCCACGACGGTGGCGACGAGCTGCGGCGCCAGGTCGTCGAGCGTCACGAGGGAGCCCAGGCGCTTGGTGAAGCTCACCCACTGCGCGCGATAGTCGTACTTGCGGCCGGAGAGCTTTCGGGCCCCGACGCGGGCGCTCCCGCGATCCGCGCGGCTCATGCGCCGCGCAGCGAGAGCCCGGGATGCACCTGCTGCGGCCGGACCTTGAGGACGACCCGGCGCGGAAGGCGTGTGAGCACGGCCCGCGTGACTCCCGGAAGATAGCTCCACGGCTGCCGAGCGAGGATCGCGCGGAACCTCGCCTCCGTCGTGTGCCGGTAGACGGCGACTCGGTTCACGACCACACCGCCGGGTCGTGTTGGCCAGCCGAGCGCGGCGCACACCGCCAGGTAGCCGACCTCCCGCGCTGCGTTCACGACGCGGCGGTCGACCAGGCCGTGCGGCGCCGCCAGGAAGTCCACCCCGCGGCCCACCCGGTCCTCGATGAGACGCTTCGAGGTCTGAAGCTCGCTCTTGAGGAGCCGCGCCGGCAGGCCGGGCAGTGTGACGTGATCGTGCGAGTGGGACTGAAATGACATGCCGGCTCGGTGCATCTCGGCGATCCGGCTCCAGGTGAGGTAGCCGGGCTGACCGATCGTGGCGGTGTTGACGAAGAACTCGGCGCGCACGCCCGCGGCCAGGAGGAGGGGAAAGGCGACCTCATAGTCCGCGGCGCGGCCGTCGTCGAAGGTCAAGACGACCGGTGGGGACGCGGGCCGCTCGTCTTCCGGGCCGGCCCAGACGTCGTAAAGCCTGACGACCCGGTGGCCCCTCTCGCGGATCAACGCCAGCTGCCGCCCGAACGATCCCGGCGAGACCCAGTACTTGGCCAGACGGGCGTCCACGTCAGCCGGGGGCGAGGTCCCGAGCCCGTCGTACATGAGCACGGGGGCGCCGCGGAGTGTCACACCTCAGGCGCTCGCACGCGAGCCCCCTCGATACGCCAGCGTGAGCAGCGCGCGCCCGAGCTTCGCCGGATCGTGCCGCACCTCGTCGCCGGTCCCGAGCAGGTCGCCCTCGACGACGCGGTGGCCGAGCGCCTTCAGGAGTGCCGCGTCCGCCGGGACCGGCGCGGCGCCCAGCGCACCGTAGCGGGCGACCTGCTCGGGTGCCAGCGGCGCGGTGTTGACGAGGATGTCGTGGATCGGCATCGTCGGGGCGTGCCGGCGGATGGCCATGAGGTGGTCCACCCCGGTGTGACCGTCGGTCTCACCCGGCTGCGTCATGAGGTTCATGACGTGCACCACGCGCGCCCGAGATCTCGTGATCGCCTCGGGAAGCCCCCGGGGGAGGAGCGTCGCCACCAGGCTCGAGTAGAGGCTGCCCGGGCCGATCACGATCAAGTGCGCCTTCTCGAGGGCGTCTACCGCCTCGGGCAGGGCCGCGGCATTGGCGGGATGGAGCCGCAGACGGCGGATCGGGCTCCGAGCGCTCGCGATGCAGGACTCGCCCTCGATCACGGTGCCATCGGAGAGCTCCGCGTGGAGCGTCACGTTCTGGATGGTGGCGGGCAGCACCCGGCCGCGGATCGAGAGCATGCGGCCCACTCGCGCGACGGCCTTGGAAACGTCCTGCTCGAGCTCGGTGAGTGCCGTCAGGATGAGATTGCCGAGGCTGTGCCCGGCGACCTCGCTACCGCCGGGGAAGCGGTAGTCGAACACGTCCGACATCTCGGGATCGTCCCCGGCGAGGGCGAGCAAACAATTCCGGATATCGCCGGGGGACGGAAGCCGATACGGCGCTCGGAGATTCCCGGAGCTGCTACCGTCGTCGGCGACCGTCGCGATCGCGGTCAGCCGCGTCTGGTCCCGCTCGGGATCCCACGCGCGCGACTCGAACAGCGCCGCCCGGAGACCCCGAAGCACCGTGGGCAACCCCGTGCCGCCGCCCACCGCGACGACGCGCAGGTCGGGCAGCGTCGGATCTCCGAGCCCGTTCGAACTCGCCACCGGGTTGACGCTCGTCATGACCGAAGGCGGTGCCATGGCCTAGAACTCCTTCGCCGAATCCGGCACGATCGTTTCCTGGAGGTAGCGCGCCAGCGACTGACGCAAGACCGCCCGCTTCGTGTACGCGTACACGAACGTGTCGTCCTGCACCATGTGCGACTGCACGACGCCGCATTTCTGGAGCTTCGACAGCGCTTGCCGGGTGGACGGCACGTCCCGATTGATCCACCACTCGGCGATGCCTCGCGCGGTGTCGGCGGCCTCGTTGTTGCGCATCAGGTACTGCACGATCTCGCGGCACACGGCGTCGCGCGCGAGAAGGTCTCGAAGCGCCGTCGCCATTCTGCTGTGACTGGACTGCGGAGCTAGTTTCAATGCGGGGTGCTGACAGAGCACAAACGGGGCCAAAGTCTTAACTGCTCGCGACGTCGACGTTTTGGGAATCTGGAGGCTCGGGAAGCAGGCCGCTCCCCTAAAAACTTGCGCGCTAGCCGTGCAAAGATTGCCGGCGGGCCCGGCCGTCGGGTGCTCTAGGAGCCGCTCGAAACGACGCCGCGGTCGGAGCCGGCACCGGCGTCGACGTCCCGGCCGTACGCCTTCAGCTTGTACTGGAGGCAGCGGACGCTGATCTGGAGCAGCCGGGCCGCCTCGGTGCGGTTGCCGCGGACCTTGTGGAGCGTCCGGAGGATGTGGCGGCGCTCCACCTCGCTGAGCGGCAACCCCGCTTCGAACATGCCCGACAGAGCGGACCCGGCGGCGACGCCCGCGACGGTCGGGAAATCCCCGGCGAAGAGGTCGCGGTCGGTCAGCGTGTCGCCCTCGGCGAGGACGACGGCCTGCTCGAGAAAGTTCTCGAGCTGCCGGACGTTGCCCGGCCACGGCAACGTCAGCATCCGCGCGAGGGTGGCGGGCGCGACCCTCATGATGGGCTTACCGTAGAGGCTCGCGAACCGCTGCAAGAAGTGATCGACCAGCTGCGGAATGTCTTCTGTCCGTTCGCGGAGAGGGGGCACCTTGATCATGAAGACCGCGACCCGGTAGTAGAGATCCTCCCGGAACGTCCCCTGCGCGACGGCGGCCCTGAGGTCCTTGTTGGTCGCGGTGATGAGTCTGATGTCCGTCCGGATGGGTTTCGTCCCGCCGACCTTGGAGAACTCGCGCGCCTGGATGACGCGGAGCAGCTTGGCCTGCAGCCGCGGGCTCAGCTCGCCGAGCTCGTCGATGAACAGTGTCCCGGTGTGGGCCAGCGCGAAGACGCCTTCGCGGTGCTCCGTCGCGCCGGTGAAGGCCCCCTTCACGTGACCGAAGAGGTGACTTTCCATGAGGCCTTCGGGGATCGTCGTGCAGTCGAGCGTGATCAGCGGCCGATCGCGGCGAGGGCTCGCGTAGTGGATCGCTCGCGCGATGAGCTCCTTGCCGGTGCCACTCTCGCCGTGAATGCAAACGTTGACGTCGCCGACCGCCACCTTGGCGATGCGCGCGAAGATGTCGGCCATCCGCGACGACTCACCGATGATGTCGTGGTACGCCGACCGGATCGGAGGGGAAAGCGGTCGTCCGACGGTGATCGCCACGCCCGGCACCGCCTTCCTCAACACGTTCTCGAGCTGGGCGGGCGAGCTCGGGCGCGTGACGCACTCGGCCTGCGGAAGCTGGGTCAGGTACTGGATCCTGGCATCGTCCAGCGTGTCGACGAACGCCAGCAGGCGGCCCCGGTAGCCCGCGCGCTGGACACGGGCGGCGCTCTCCCAGCCCGTGAGGTCGTTCGTCACGTTCACGATCAGGAGGTCCGGGACACCGCTCGCTTCGAAGACGAGCGGGAGCTCGTGCAGCGAGCCGGCGAACGCCGTCGTCACTCCCATCGAGGAGAGCACTCGGCGTGCGGCCTCGCCTACCTGCATGGTCTCGTCGACGATGACTACGCGCACGACTGGTCTCCGGAATCCAACGAGTCTGACAGGGTGCCGCGTGTCAAGCAAGGGCCCGCCTGGCTGCCGGTCATGCGCGCTCACCCGAGCGGCGCCCGTCCGCGCTCAGTTTCCGCAGCAGCGTCCTGCTGCTGACCTGGAGCAGGCGGGCGGCCGCGGCGCGGTTGCCGCCGACGCGGGCGAGCGCCTCGCGCACTGCCGCCTGCTCGGCGATCCGTGCCGCCCGGCGCCCGATCTCCTTGAGGCCGGGTCCGGGCGACAGCGCCGCTTTCGCCGGCCCGTTCGTGCCTCGGGCTCGCGCCCGCGAGGCGAGCTCGTCCTGCAGATGGGCGTCGTCACCGAGCACGACCCACCGCTTGACGAGGTTCTCGAGCTCGCGGACATTGCCGGGCCAGTCGTAGTCGGCGAACAGCCGAATGATCTCCGTCGAGAGCTCCGGCTCCGGCCGGTTGAACTCGCTCGCGAACCGGCTCCGGAAATGGTCGACGAGACCGGGGATCTCCTCGCGCCGCTCCCTCAGCGGCGGCACCAGGATGCCGACGACGTTGGTGAGGCGTTGGAGATCGTCGGGGAACGCGTCGGCAGCCATCGCCGGGACGTCTCTGGTGGTCGTCGCGAGGAGGCGGACATCCGCGCCGATCAGCTCGGGCCAGCCCGCGCGGAAGAACTGACCGTCCTTGAGAATTCTGAGGATCCGCGGCTGCAGGGCCCCCGGAAGATCGTCGACGTCGTCGAGGAGGAGGGTGCCGCCGTCCGCCATCTCGAGCTTGCCTCCCGGCCCGAAGATTTCGGACTCGAGCAGATCGGCGGGCAGGGCGGCGCAGCTCACGCGCTGCAAGGGATTTCCGGAACGCGCGGATAGATAGTGGATGGCCTTCGCGACCAGGGCCTTGCCGGTTCCGGGTTCACCCTGAATCAGCACGGGGTCCTCCGTGCCGGCAAGGCGCATCACGAGCGCCTCGACGCCCTTCATCCCCGCACTGCGGTGGAACAGACCGGCGTAACGGGAGAAAAAGATGGCTCGGTCACGGTCAGGGGCCTCCCGGCGCGCGGCCGTGAGGGCCTCGGGAAGCACCTTCTGGACGGCGAGTCGGAAATTTTCCCGACTGCTCGATTTCCTGAGGACCTCGCTCGCGCCGATGCGGACGACTTCGACGGCCGTGCGGACGTCCACCTTGTCCGTCAGCGCGATGATCGGTATGTGACTGCCGTGTCTCCGGAAGTGCCGGAGGAGCTGCCGGCCAGGGATGTCGGCGATACCCAGATCGAGAACGACGAGCGACGGGGGCGCCGCGTGAAACGTCTTGAGCGCTTGCCTTCCCGAGGTCGTCGTGGCGGCCTCGAAGCCGGCTCGGGCCAGGGCTTCGGCAAACCCCCGTGAGGTCACCTCGTCGGGATCAACCACCAGCGCCGGCAGCGCGGTCTGGTCCACGAGATCTACGAAACAGCAAGGCCAATACCAACGAGGGCGTGCTTTCCAACCTTCTGGTTCTCTTGCACATTTTGCGTGCGGGCAAATCCTGCGCGATGCCGGGCGGTGGGCGAGACCTGGTCAAGACGGAGACGGTGGGGAGCCTGAAAGCACCTTGGCGTCTTTTAAATCGGACATATCGAGCGCTCAAGAGGCTGTGCAACCGGCTGCTCAAAAGCTGAACACACTACTGGCACATCCCCGCGCAGGTCCTGCGGGTACAGTGCTAGTCTTGGCTCTCGAACGGCGTCCCAGGAGGCCGGGCGCTTCCTAGAATCGCGAGGCCGGATCGCTGTTGGGAAGGGTCAGGATCACGTGAGATCGGACCTGCAGCTCCAGATCAACCTCGCGGCGGATCCGCCGGTCGGTTCGCCGGCGTTCGGGCCCCTGGCGCTCGGATCGCTTGCGACGCTCTCCGCGCCGCCGATCGAGGATCACCTCGACGTTCTCGTCGTCCCCGAACCGCTCCACCAGATATTCGTATAGGCGCGCTTCGTGGCGGGAGACGAGGAACAGATGTCGGGCCATGGGCTTGTTGATTGTCCGTCGACGCTCTACGTGGCAGGTCATTTTTTCCATACGGAGCGCAAAGCGCAGCATGTGCAATGCCATTCAATCAAGATGCTGAAACTCTTGAAGCTTCCCAGAGGCGGCGGGCGCCGTCTCGGCGAATCGAAAGATTTCCCGACGGGGACGATCGATGCTGCGGGTGATCATCGTGGTCTCCAGTGAGCGCAACGTCCTCCTGGACCGCCGATTCCTGCCGCCGGGCGCCAAGCCTGGCGCGACGAGCGATCCCGGTCAGCGCGAACGACGGGACATCTACGACGAGCTTCAGCAGCGCGGCTTCGTGATGATCCGCCTCTGGTAGTCCGCCTCTCGGACGTCTGGGACCGGTTGCCACATCCGCGCCTGGCTATAATGCGACGAGACTGGGGATGCGACTGGCCTGGACGGTCCGGCGGAACTCGTACTTCGATTCGATCGACCTCATGCGCGTCGCCGAGCAGGCAAGACAGCTCGCGGGCGTGACGGAGGTCGCGGTGGTAATGGGCACGCCGTCCGGCCGCTCGATGCTGACGGAGGCGGGGATGTGGCCGGCGGAGGCCCCGGAGGCCGGCCCCTCGGACCTCCTGATTTCCGTTCGAGCGAGTACCGATACCGTGGCGCACCGGGCCCTGGCGTGCGTCGAGGAGCTCCTGAGCGCCGCTCGGGACACCGAGCTGACCCGCGCCGACGTGGTACCGCGCACGACCGCCAGCGCCGCGCGCCGAAGCACCTCGACCAACGTCGCCCTCATCGCGGTTCCGGGCGCCTACGCCGCCATCGACGCTCATCAGGCCCTCTCGGCCGGGCTCCACGTGTTCCTCTTCAGCGACGGCGTATCCATCGACGACGAGGTGGCGCTCAAGCGTCGGGCGCGCGCGCGAGGTCTCCTGGTCATGGGTCCGGAGTGCGGGACCTCGATCATCAACGGTGTGGGCCTTGGCTTCGCGAACCGGGTGCGCCGCGGGCCCATCGGCGTCGTCGGCGCCTCGGGAACCGGCATCCAGGAAGTGACGAGCCTCATTCACCGCCTCGGCGGAGGCGTCTCTCACGCGATCGGCACGGGGGGGCGCGACCTCCATGCCGCCGTCGGCGGCCTCACGACGCTGCAAGCCGTCGCCGCCCTGGCCGCTGACACCGACACGGCGCTCGTACTCATCGTCTCGAAGCCGCCGTCGGCCGGCGCCGCCGACGCCGTGCTCCGAGCCGCCGTCGAGACGCGGAAGCCTGTCGTGGCGTGTCTGCTCGGACACGAGGGTGCGACGCCGGCGGGTGTGCGCGCGGCGGCGACCCTCGAAGAGGCGGCCACCGCCGCGGTACGGCTCACCGCCGGCGCCGTCCGCGACCTCGAGCGACCGCGACCTCCCGCGGCCGGGCCGCGGGGTGCGGTGCTCGGCGCCTACTCCGGAGGAACGCTCTGCGACGAAGCGCGGCGCATCGTGGGCGGGGGGCCCTCGCATCGCTTCGTCGATTTCGGCGCCGAGGAGTACACCCGGGGTCGGCCGCATCCGATCATCGACCCGAGCCAGCGGAACGGGGCGATCGTCGGCGCGGGCGATGATCCGAGCGTCTCCGTGCTGCTGCTCGATCTCGTCCTCGGCGACTGCGCGCACGCCGACCCGGTCGGCGCCGTCCGCCCGGCGCTCGCCGAGGCGCGCGCGCGGCGCCGCGGGCGCGACCTGGCGGTCGTGGCTCACGTGGTCGGGACCGACCTGGACCCCCAGGGTCTCGAGCGGCAGGAAGAGGACCTCCGCAAGCTCGGCGCGATCGTGTGTACCAGTAACCGGATCGCCGCCGAGACCGCGCGCGCGATCGCCGAGGGGCGCGATGCCGTCTGAGACCGATTTCCTGCGCGATCCGCTCGACGCCGTCGTCGCCGGCCCCGAGCTCTTCGCCGCGGCGCTCGTCGCTCAGGGCGTCCCGGTGAGACGCGTCGACTGGCGGCCGCCGTCGGCGGCCGGCGCGCTCGGGTCCCTCTGGTGCGACGCCGTCGACGCCGCGAATCGCGTCGCCCTCGATCGCCTCCTCGCGGCCCATCAGGTCCTGGTGGACGTCCGCCCCGCGATCGAGGTCGTGCCCGGCATGACGCGTGAGACGGTTCTCCACGCCGGGCCGCCGCTCGCATGGGAACGCATGAGCGGCCCGATGCGCGGAGGGATCGTCGGCGCGTTGATCTATGAAGGGTTGGCGACGACGTGGCAGGAAGCCGAGCGCCTCGTCACCGGCGGCGCGGTTTCCTTCGACCCGTGCCACCATCACGCAACCGTCGGACCGATGGCCGGCGCCACGACCGCCTCGATGCCGGTCCTTGTCGTGGAAAACCGCACCGCCGGCAACCGCGCCTACTCGACCCTGAACGAGGGGCTCGGCAAGGTCCTGCGGTACGGTGCCTACGCGCCCGACGTGATCGATCGCCTGCGCTGGTTCAGGGACATCGTCGGTCCGGCGCTCGGCGAGGCGGTCCGACGGGTGGGGGGCGTCGACCTCCGCGCGCTGATCGGGCAGGCCGTGCAGATGGGCGACGAGTGCCACAACCGCAACCGCGCCGCGTCCGCGCTCTTCATCAAGGCGCTCGCGCCCGAGATCGCCGGGCTCGATCTTCCGGCCACGGAGCGCCGTCGCATCCTCACCTTCGCGGCGTCCAACGAGCACCTCTTCCTGAACGTCGGGATGGCCGCGTGCAAGGCGGCGCTCGACGCCGCCCACGGCGTGCCCGACTCGACCCTCGTGACGGCGATGGCGAGGAACGGCACCGAGTTCGGGATCCGGGTCGGCAGTCTGGGCGACCGGTGGTTCACCGGGCCGGCGCAGACGCCGCAGGGCCTCTACTTTCCTGGATTCGGCCCCGACGACGCCAACCCCGATATCGGCGACAGCGCCATCACCGAGACGGCCGGCCTCGGCGGCTTCGCGATGGGCGGCGCCCCCGCGGTCGTCCAGTTCGTGGGCGGCACGCCGGCCGACGCGCTCGAGTACACGCGGCTCATGTACGAGATCACGCTCGGTGAGAGCACGGCCTATCGCCTGCCCGCGCTCGATTTTCGGGGAACGCCGACCGGGATCGACGTCCGCCTGGTCGTCCAGACCGGGATCCTCCCGCAGATCGACACCGGGATGGCGCACCGCGAACCGGGGATCGGGCAGGTCGGCGCGGGCCTCGTCAAGCCGCCGCGCGTCTGCTTCGACCTCGCGTTCGAAGCGCTCGTGCGCGCGCGCGCCGCCGCCGCCGCGCCGACCGCGCGTCGCCGCTGAGCCGATGACGACGCGGAGCATCGGCGCGCGCATCCCGCGCAACGAGGACCCTCGGCTGCTGCAGGGGCTCGGCTGCTTCGTCGACGACGTGAACCCGCCCGGGATCCTTCACGCCGCGTCGCTCCGGAGCCCGCACGCCCACGCGCGGATCGTGCGGATCGACGCGGCCGACGCCCGGCGCGCGCCGGGCGTCCGGCTCGTGCTCACCGCCGCCGAGCTGGGGGAACTGAACCAGCCGGCGCCGCTGCTGATCCCGCATCCCACGCTGACCCACGGGCGCACGCAGCGGCCCCTCGCCGTCGACGAGGTGCGCTACGTCGGCGAGGTGGTGGCCTTTGTCGTCGCCGACAGCCGCTATCTCGCCGAGGACGCGCAGGCACTCGTCGAGGTGGAGTACGAGCCGCTTCCCGTGGTGACCGACCTGGCGACCGCGCTCTCGCCCGGGACGCCGCGCGTGCACGCCGACGTGCCGGACAACCGCGCCGCGCGATTCCGGCAAACGGTCGGCGATGCGGAAGCGACGCTGGCGCGCGCACCGCGAGTGTTGCGCGAGCGGTTGGCGATCGAGCGAAGCTGCGGGAGCCCGATCGAGGCGCGCGGCGTGGTCGCCGAGTGGGACGCGCGGCGGCGCGTGCTCAAGGTCTGGGACTCGACCCAGGCGCCGCTCCCCATCAAGAACGGGCTGGCCGCGCTCTTCGGTCTACCCGAGTTCAGCGTGGAGGTCGTCGCGCCCGACGTGGGCGGCGGCTTCGGGACGAAGATCATGCTCTTCTTCCCGGAGGAGATCCTGGTGCCGCACGCGGCGATGACGCTCGGGCGGCCGGTGAAGTGGACGGAGGACCGGCGCGAGCACCTCATCGCGGCCAACCAGGAGCGCGGGCAGATTCACGAGGTCGAGGTGGGCTTCGACGCGGCGGGCCGGATCCTGGCGCTGCGCGATCACTTCGTCCACGACACCGGCGCCTACACGCCATACGGCATCGTCGTCCCGATCATCACGTCGACCCAGCTTCCCGGGCCGTATCGCCTGCCGAACTACACCGTCGAGTTCGAGGTCGCGTACACCAACAAGCCGGCGGTCTCGCCGTATCGGGGCGCCGGCCGCCCCCACGGCGCCTTCGTCATGGAGCGCACGATCGGGCTGATCGCGCGCGAGCTCGGGCTCGAGCCGGCGGAAGTGCGCCGCCGGAACTTCATCCAGCCCGACGAGTTTCCGTGGGACGTCGGGCTCACCTTTCAGGACGGCGCGCCCACGCGCTACGACAGCGGGAACTACCCGGCCGGCCTCGCGATGGCGGTCGAGATGATCGAGGCACGCGACTTCCGCCGGCGGCAGGCCGAGGCGCGCCGGGCCGGACGCTACCTCGGGCTCGGTCTGGGCTGCTACGTCGAGGGCACCGGGATCGGTCCGTACGAGGGTGCGCACGTCCGCGTCGAGCCGAGCGGCAAGGTGCTGGTCGCGACGGGCCTGACCACGCAGGGCCAGGGCCACGGCACCACGTTCGCCCAGATCGCCGCCGACGCGCTCGGCTGCGACCCCGCCGACGTCTCGGTCGTCACCGGAGACACCACCAAGTTCAACTGGGGCGCCGGAACGTACGCGAGCCGCGGCCTGGTGACGAGCGGCAACGCGATCCATCGCGCCGCGCTGCAGGTCCGCGAGAAGGTGCTCCGCCTGGCGGCGAGCCTGCTCGAAGTGTCCGCCGACGACCTCGAGCTGGCCGACGGCCGCGCTCGCGTCAGAGGCGCTCCCGGCAAGGAGCTGACCCTCGGTGCCTTGGCCACGGTGGCGAACCCGATCCGCTACGCGTACGGAAAAGGGGCGGCCGAGGCCGCGCTGCGGCTCGTGAAGCCGCGGGACGGCGCCGTCCTGCGCGAGGACGAAGAGCCGGGTCTCGAGGCGCGCGGCTACTACGCGCCCCCGCACGCGACCTTCGCCAGCGGTTGCCACGCCGCGATCGTCGAGGTGGACCTCGAGACCGGGAACCTCACGTTCCTGCGCTACGTCGTCCAGCACGACTGCGGCACGCTGGTGAACCCGATGATCGTCGAGGGGCAGATCCGCGGGGGCGTCGCGCAAGGCGTCGGCGGCTCGTTCTACGAGCGCATCGTCTACGACGACACCGGCCAGCCGCTCACCACGACCTTCATGGACTTCCTGATGCCGACCGCGCTGGAGGTCCCCGAGATCGAGATCGGCCATATGGAGACGCCGTCGCCGCTGAACGCGCTCGGGATCAAGGGGGTGGGGGAGGCCGGGGCCATCCCCGTTCCCGCGCTCGTCGCCGAGGCTATCGACGACGCGCTGGCGCCGCTCGGGGTGCGTGTGCGCGAGATGCCGCTCGACCCTGGGCGGTTACGGCAGCTCATCGAGAACGCTAGATCAGGACGTTGATCCTAACGCTGGTAGGGGGGCAGGGCGACGGGCGGGGCGTCCGGGGGCACCCGGGCGGCTGCGTCACCCACTCGCCCGGTGCCGCAGCTCTTCGAGCTGCGGGCGGGACTCGGGGGTCCCACTTCGCCGCCCGGGTGCCCCCGGACGCCCCGCCCGTCGCCCTGCCCCACTACCCAGATGGCTCATCACTGAGGTTTGAGCGAGCTTAGGACAGGAGACGGCGAACATGTATTCTGGCGCGCCGCCGCACTGGGCATCGGCGTCGCCTCAGGCGAGGTGGCGGCTGCGAAGCTCGACGGTGACGTGATCGGGCGGGAGTTCTCGGTCTTTTCATCGCCTCGACGTCGTCGGGGTGGAGCGGTGACTTCTCGGGTGCTGGTGATAATAGTTTGACAGTTATCGAAATATAGAATATCGTCGAGCTCGCCGTTGGGGCGGCGCCCGGAGCGCGCCGCCGCCGGTGAGGAAGCCGCGATGAGCGACGAGTCGATCAAGGAGATCGTCAGGCAGAAGTACGGACGGGCGGCGCTGCGCGTCACGAGCGGCGACAGCGGCTGCTGTGGCCCGGTGTCGCCGTCGCGCGGGGGCTGC
>Ga0137397_10001155_pt1 | contig 18464 bp, 20 predicted proteins | sample czorhiz116metaG_FD_106658 | JGI IMG/M metagenome (GOLD analysis project Ga0137397, IMG submission 106658) | Vadose zone soil microbial communities from Angelo Coast Range Reserve, California, USA - czorhiz1.16 metaG | ecosystem: Environmental > Terrestrial > Soil > Vadose zone | place: USA... | reverse complement strand
TCACGGCGGTCGGCTGCGCCGCCGCGCTCGGCGCCCGGATCCCCGCGACGAGCACAGCGCTGACCGCAAGCCACGCGGCCATGACCGCGAAGACGAAGCCGGCGCCGGCCGCCGCGAGCATGACGCCCGCGAGCGCGGGACCGGCGACGATGCTCGCGTTCTCGATCGTGCTCAACGCGGCGTTCACGCGGGTGAGCGCACCCGGAGCCGTCGCGAGCGAGGGGAGCAGCCCGTTCTGCGCCGGCCGCGTGAGCGTGATGCTCGTTGCCGCACACGCCGCCAGTCCGTAGATCAACGGGATCGGTGCGTCGAGCTGCAGCGCGACCGCGGTCGCGCCCATCGTCATGGCCTGCGCGACGTACGCGATCGTCAGCATGCGTGTGCGCGGGTAACGGTCGGCGAGCGTCGCGCCGATCGGCCCGAAGAGCGCGGCCGGTATGAGCTGGATCACGGCGACGGCGCTGCTCTCGATCGCGCCGCCATGGCCGTAGGCATATACAAGCATCGCCACCCACGTTGCCCACTCGGCGACGTTGAACGCGACGAAGGCGATCGCGACGCGTGCCATGCGCGGCATTCTGCGGCGGCCCGTCGTTGACGGTCTCGCACGTAGACTGGTCTTCTCGGCCCGGTCGCCTAGCGGTCTAGGGCGCTTCCCTTTCAAGGAAGAGGTCAGGGGTTCGAATCCCCTCCGGGCTACACGGCCGCGTGGACATTGCCTCGCGTCGATGTTCGCGTTTGACTCAGGCCGCTTCCCTGTTGTGGTGGCCGCTTTCCTTCAGGCCGCTTCCCTTTCGTGGCTTCGCGGAACGCGGTGAGCGGTGAGGGTCCGCGGCGCCGCTCTTCGAACGGTCGTGACTTCGTGTATCGCTCCACCATCCGTCCCGTGCGCCATCCACCCTCGGCCTGCAGATCGAAGCGCGAGCCCGATGCCGAGCGGTGGTAGTTGGTGGCCCAGGTGTGGCGGAGCATGTGCGCGCAGAGATCGTCGATGCCGGTCGCGACCTTCAGACGGTCGAAGAGCTTGCGGACCGCGTTGCCGGTGAGCGCTTCGCCTGCGTGATCGGTGAACAGAGGTGAATTGGGGTCGACGTCGCCGGTGCGGACGTCGTTGATGTACACGTCGAGCTCTTTCCCGGCTTCCAGATGCAGCGTGACGTCGCGTGCTTCGCCGGACTTGCTCGTGGCCGCTCGCACGTGGAGACGCCGCTCCCGAAGGTCGACGTCGCCGAGACGCAGACCGCAGAGCTCGCCGCGGCGGATGCCGCAGACGAGCAGCGTCATGACGATCGTGCGGTCGCGGTGGCCCGTCTCGCCGTCGCCGGCGGCCGCGAGGAGCCGCAGGAGCTCCTCGTCGGTGAGCGCGCGGCGCGGCTCGTCCTTGATGCGCGGCGCACGGACGTGCTCGAGCACGCTTGCGCCGTGGTCGCTCTGGATCCGTCGCTCGGCGAGGAAGGTCGCGAGGCTGCGCAGAGCCTTCCAAGCGCTGTGCGCGGACTGCGCGGACACCGTCGTGCGGCGGTGGTCGAGGTATGCGTTCACGATGCCGGGCTCGACGTCTTCAACGCGCGTGGGGCGGCCGAGCTGCGCCGCGACCCACGAGTCGTACAGCCGGAACTGCAGGCGGTAGTTGTCCTGCGTCGCTTGGGACAGATCGTGGCGGTGGATCAAGAAGCTCTCGGTGACCTCCCGTATGGCGGCCTTCTTGTCACGCAAGGCGGACCACCGTAGTAGTGGCGCTCGGGGTGTTGCCATGCCTTCTTCTCCCCGACGCGCCGGACCGACCGGCGAGCATCCTACTCGCGATGTCGTGGCGGGAGGCCAAATCCATCAAGCGGCTTGGCATAGCCGGATGCTCGGGACGGCGGTTAGGAACTGCTTCCGGTTTCCAGACGCCTCGTCGAGCCGCGCCCGGCCCGCCACCCCGGCGACTGCTACAGAAGACGAAGTCGAAAGACGTAGCAGTCAGGTCAGGAAAACGCGGATCTGGCCGTCCTCATTGGCTAATGCCGCTACACGAAGTTACGCCGGGCGTAACGCCGACCAGCCAGGCGACTCGGCGTTTGCCCAATGGATGAACTTGCACCCTTTGTGCGGTTGTCAGGCGTTGTGGGAGTGCAAAGGAGCTCATCGACGGTCGACGCGCGAAGTGGCGCCATGCCTTGGGAGGCGCTGTATGACACACACGCCAGTGACATCGCGCGTTACCTGCGACGGATCGTTGGAGACCCGAACACGGCTACGGATCTCATGCAGGAAACGTTCGTGCGCGGTATGAGCGCGCGTACACAACCGCCACTGACGGAAGTGCGTCCGTGGCTGTTCCGGATCGCCTCGAATCTCGCCATCAGCCACCTACATCAGCCGCGGCTCGGCGCGCTATTCGGTCTCGATCGCGTCACGACAAGAGCGCCAGCGATAGAAGAGGCTGACCAGGTACGGCGGGCGATGCGTTCGCTACCGGCCGAGCAGGCCGTCACGCTCACGCTCGCCTTCCATGAGGGCTTCACGCGGCGCGAGATCGCCGCGAGCTCGCGCGCCGGCTGCGATGATCGAAATCGATCCCGTCGACCCGCAGGACAAGGAGGTATGGCGAGCACTCCTCGAGCCGCGCGAGCGCTACCCGGAAGGCTGGACACTCATCGGAGCGCGCATGGTGACGCTCTATGCACTTGAGCACGGCCGAACGCCGCCGCGCTTCAGCCTTGACGCCGACGCGCTGATTAATGTGCGGCTCATTCCGCGGGGGACGGACCGCTTTTCGCACTTGAGTTCGTGCCGCAACACGTGTGGGCCGAGATATCTGCCGTGTTGTCGGAATGAGGACAGCCAGCACTGCGCGTGCTCCTGAAGAACCATGTGTCGCCAGTTCGATCCTGGCCCCTCGGCGCACGAGGAAAATCCAACCTCGCACGTAACTGTCTCCAGTGTGATTCGATGAACCATGGTGTTTGGCGGGGCCTGCAGGCTCGCTCCGCGGATCGACCGGCCTTTGAATCGACAGCGCGGCGTGTCGTCGGGCCGGAGGTTACTCACAACCTGAGGCCAACAACTCGCCCGATCTCGACGTGGCGCGGGACACATCACGTTCCAGCCGAGCGGGCGTTGAGTAATGCACAACCACTGAGAAACACAGGCTCGTGGCTGACGCGGCAGTCGGGCGGCATGAGGCAATGCCCTCCTGCCAAAGGAGAGCAGTCGATGGACGCTCTGTCGCCACGACAGCGCCAGGTCCTCGAAGGGATCGCGAGAGGCCGTACGACGAAGGAAATCGCATATGCGCTGGGTATCCGTGAGCGCACCGTGAAGTGGCATATCTCGCGCGTCATTCGGAATCTCGGAGCGAACAGTCGGTCCGAAGCGATAGCGATCGCATTCGAGCAGGGATTGCTGCGTGACCTTCATGGCGTGGAGCGTGACAGCTAGAGCTACTGCGAACACGGCGCTGTCTTAGGCGACGTAAGGGATCTTAGGCCCTCGATCGAACGGGTCGACGCGCGCGTGAGATGTCTGATCACTGTTCTCGTGGTCGGGCCGGTGAGCGCGCTTGCCGTTGTCGCGTCTGTGCGGGACGTCCGCCGGTTAGCCGGCTCGATCATTCGGCAAGCCCTATCGGGCCCCGATCCTGTGTTCATCAGTCCGGTAATCGCCCTGCGTAGGCCGGGCACATTAGTGAGCACGGGCCCGGACTACGCTCGGGCGCGTTCGATCGATGGTCTCGGCAGACCACGTCCCGGTTTACGGCACTACCGGAAGCTGTCACTCGACTGCCGCGCAGCCGCCGTCGCATCAATGGCTTGACCCTGCGATGGGCATTGCGCGGGCATGACTTACAACTCCCGCGCGCGATTCCGGGCTTCGTCGCTCTCTCGTTCGCTTTCCCGTTTGCACAGTTGCCACCGCGCCGCACAACGGTACGGTCTACATAAGGCGACAGCGTGGATCAACTAACAATGATTCCGATTCTCGCAACCACCGAGATCACGGGGCGCGATGCTCGCATGGTCTGGAAACTCAAAGCTCCGCGACCTCAACGTCGCACGCGTTGGCGTTCTTGACTACCGTCTGGTTCCCGCGCGTCTCGCCATGCCTGTCGCTGTACTTATCGGTGGAGCCGAGGTCGTTTGCGGGTTCGCGCTCGTGCTCGGACTGCCTATTGCGGTACCGGTCGGGCTAGGGGTAAGCGCCCTGGGGCGGTCGGTGACAGTTGTGAAAGGACGTGGACGACGAACATGAGAGTCATTCGGACCATCGCGCTCGCGACCCTCCTCATCCTGATGTTTCCGACAGGAGTCGCTCTCGCGCACGGCTATGACTGCTGGACCGCTGGCCCTGGCTACACCGTCTCATGCGGCGACATCTCCGCGATCGTGCACCAGGACAATGACTACAACGGCTCACTTCTTGATCAGTTTCAGACGGCAGCAACCTTCTCTCAGGCCGTGTATGGCAGTTTCGACTGGCAGAGCATCCGCATCATGAACGGTTACCGACCTGCCGGCAGCGAGGCGGACTTCGGACAAACCTGGCTTTACGACAGCAACGGCGGCTCGGTCTACCAAGCGAGTTGGTGGGTCTGCGCGCATGTGGATCAGGTCCAATACGACAGCCACAGCATCTCGGCGCACAACCCGACGCTAGTCGGCACTTGGCAGCAGGACGTGCAGTACTACAGCTGTCTGGACCTGCAGCACCGCAGCGTTCACACCCTGAACGTCCACGCGTACGCGAACTAGACGCCTCGAGAGGACAGAGAGGATCGAAATGTTCAGCTCCGTAACAGATCGACTGACGAACCGCAGGACGTTACTCACTTTGACCGCTGCAGCTCTGCTCGTCGCAGGCTTTGCGGTCGGAACCTCGGCTATTCGTGCTGACACTAGCAACGACAAAGCGCGGCCTGTGACACCGACACAAGCCGCGGCGATCCTCGGCCACGCCATGCCTGACCTTGGCTACAAGCCTTTGAACCTTCACATGACTTCGCTGACGGCCAAGCCGCTGAGTCAAGCGCAGCAGAACGTTGCTGCGGGGTACGCGATCAACGATGGTCGTGACGTCGTTCAACTGACGATCTTTAGGGCGGCCTCGATCAAACGTCTTGAAACGAGTGGCGTCGAGGAGACGAGTATCGGCGGCGCGCCGGCGCAGGTGTCAACAAAGACCATTCAGCGGACGGACCTGATCTGGACGATGGTTAACTACACATGGAGCCGCAATGGGCTCTCGTATTCTCTGACCGTCCACCTGCTTGACGGCTTGAACCGTAGCGAGGCGGACCGCATCGCCGCCTCGATCAACTAACCGACAGTCGCAGGCTCACGGGACGGCCGTACGATTGGCCTCGGGGGTATGCGCCGGAATCTTCGATTCCAAGCAATGCGCGTACCCATTCAGACGTTGGTCGGATTCGTTAACGATCGAGGGCTACTTGTGTTTGAAAGATCGATGACCCGGTGTCGGCGCTCGCTCGCCTGCTCAATCACCATCTGACGTTGCTTAATGCGCCTACGATGACGACGTGCTCTGGGTAATTATCCTGAGCGGCTTGGTGTTAGCGGCCGTGGTACTTGGCGTGCTTCTCCGGATGCGAGGCGGTCCCGGGACCGTTATCCCGTGGATTGGTTTTCCTGGCAGGTCCGGAGCGGATATCAACGCGATGCGCGTGATGGAAGATCAAGCGCGAGGTCTCGCAGATGCCGAGCGACCCAAAGACTTAGCGCCATAAGACCTGGATCGGCGCGTCGCGACTCGGGATCCACGCGTCCGGCCGTCCCCGGAGAGGTCACCTCCGACCCCTTTTCGGCATCACTCTCCGCCCCCTAGAGCGGCGTGTAGTTCCCAGACCGTCGCGTGTGCCTGCCGCAGTGAGGCGGCGCACGACCTCATCCCGATAGGACGCGAGGACGTCCGGCGCTCGTCGGAGCGCGAGCATGTCGTGAGCGTCGAAGATCGCCTCGGCTGGTGCCAGGCGGCGAAGCGTCTTCAACGGGTGCCGCGGACCCAACTAGGCAATGCGGGAAATCCACGGGTGCCGCGTGCCAGGCGGCACTGAACGCGTCGAGGTCGCATGCGCGTTCTGGTACGAGCGCCAGCTGCGGCGCTAACGCCGACGCGGTCAGCTGCGACGCGTCTTCAATCGGCGCGAGCAGGTCGCGTCCGGTGACGGTTGGGCCGCCACGAAAGGCTGGGGCAACCGCTCGATCTTGATGGTCACGAGATAGGAATCACACGCCCATGCGCAATGGTCTGGCAAACCATTGCGCCCGGCTGAGCCCTCAACTGCAGCTGCGCTGTTTCTAGCCTCGCTCGAGCAGGCACAGCGTTTGCCGCCGGGAGCGAGGCCCGGCGTCTCGTGACTAGTTCGCATCGAGACGCTCCTTGGAGGATTGGAGGCCTAGTCGGCTGGCGTAGCATCACCACCGTGGCGCGCACCCGGCGAACCCTGCGTGATGAAGTACGTCGTCAGCGACCCGAGGCGAACGCTGACGAACTGATTGCATCGGGCCTGGTCCTCGTCGGCGGCCGACGCGCGTCCGACCCGAACCTCGAGATCGCCCGTGGCACAGCGGTGATCGTCCTCCGTCACACCGTCCTGCGCGGGACCGCGAAGCTGCAATCAGCGCTGACGCAGTTCCGCGTTCCGCTCGCTGAACGCGTGGCCCTTGATTTGGGCGCTGCCGCCGGCGGATTTACCCGCGCGCTGCTGGATGCTGGAGCGGTCCGCGTCTACGCGGCAGATGCAGGTTTTGGCTAGATCCTCGGCTCACTGCGTCAAGATCCTCGCGTCGTCAACCTCGAAGCGACCAACCTGAGCGCGCTCAACCAGCGAAACGTTCCGGAGGCGATCGACCTCATCACGATCGATCTCTCCTACCTCTCGTTAGCTGCCGCAGTACCTCAACTGGAAACCCTGCGCATCGCATCCGGAGCGCTCATGGTTGCACTCGTGAAGCCGATGTTCGAACTCCACCTCGACCGACCGCCAACCGACGAATCGGTCCTGCTGTCCGCGGTCGACATTGCCAGCGCGGGCATATCGGCCAAAGGCAGATGGCGCGTCCTTGAAAGGATGCGATCACCCCAACTTGGTGCGCGCGGCGCGGTCGAGTTCTTCGTGTACGCGGCTCGCGACCGATGAGGTCATACCGGTGGCCGTACACCGGGTGAGCAGGGCAGCGGCGCGATGCCATCAACCTCCACCAGCCAGTTGGCCCTTGGGCGCGTGCATAGCAACGAGGCGTGCCGCACGAGGACGTTGGGGCCGGCGGCCCACACGGTGAGTGAGGCTCGAGCCCTCGTCACCGTCTGCAACGCGCACCTAAAGCCAGACGGATGGCAGCTAATCGAAGCGAGCGAGATTTCAGACAAGCCTGTCTAATGAGGAGGCTCGAGTCCAAGCACGAGGCGCCTTGAAGTTAGCTCTGTGTGCAGAGCCGCGTTCTCTGTGGTCAACATCTCTGTTACTCGAGCTCAAGTTCGAATTAGTCGATGTGTCGGGATTCGGGCACGGTCATCGCTTCAAGAAGGGCAGCGTGCTCATCGACGTCCTCGCACCGGACGGTCTCAACGCGGTGAAACGGCGTATCACCGTGCCGCCGCTCTACACCGTCGAGGTGCCCGGCGGCAGCCAGGCACTGCAGCGGACGGAGCTCGTCGAGGTCTCCGTCGGCGACGCTGGTGGTCTGCTCCCGCGGCCGAATCTCCTCGGCGCGATCCTCGTCAAGACGCGTGCCATTTCGGTCGACGACGCCAAGGACAGCCAACGCCTCGACACCGCCTTCCTGCTGACGCTCGTCGCCGATCCTGAGGCGATGACGAGGACGATCTCTGCCTCGGAGAAGGCGTGGCTTCGTGCGCATCCGGAGCTCAACGACCCGGACCGTGCGTGGTGGCGCGCCCAGCGCGAGCGTCGCGACTGGGGGATCTACGTCCTGCGCACGCTCATGGGCTGACGACCTGTCCCGCCTCTAGCCGCGATCGCACTCCGGGTGGCCGCTTTCTTTCGGCCGATGCTCGCGGCGGCCGCTTCCTTGACGCTCGGAGTTGGTCGGTCCGGCGCGTCTTTCATTCTTAGTTAGGTCGCGCGTTCGAAAAATTCGACCTCTGCCCTTTCAAGGAAGAGGTCATGGGTTCGAATCCCATCCGGGCTACGGTCTCTGCTGCCCGAGGTGCCGCGCAGCGTCCCCGTGCTTGGTGGCATCGTTCTGCGTAATGGCGTTAGGACGGGACCCAGGCCCGGCGGTGCTCAGCATCGCGGCAGCCGCCTCGCTTGTCGCCGCGATCAGCGGCCTTCCGCTCGTTTGGGATGGGAGTTTCCTTCTCTTTACCGTCCTGAACGACCAGCAGCCGATGGTCATTTACAACCGCTTCGTCAATTCGCTGCTTACCGCACCGGTTCTCGCCGCGAGCGCACTCACCGAGGATCTGGGGATCCTCCGGCTCGTCTTCAACCTCTCTTACGAGGCCGTCCCGTTCGTGGCACTCCTCGCTTCGTGGGTCGTGGTGCGTCGGGCCCGCCCCGATCTCTTTGTGTGGCCTGTACTCGGTATCGGCCTTGCTCTCTTGCCTGGGCTTGCTGTGCCGACGGCCAGCTCAATCATCGCCGCTCAGCTCTTCTGGCCACTGTTCCTCGCGGCGCTTGTGCCACCCAGCAGCAGGCTTGTCCTCGCCCTATCCGTCGCACTCGGAGTCGTTGTCGCTTTCAGCCACCCGATCGCAGCAGCCCTCCTCGTACTTCTCGCCATAGCCGGATGGATCGAACGAGGCCGCTCGCGACCGGCTGGACTTGCGTGGCTCACAGGATGCCTCGCACTCGCGCTGCTCAACGTCGTGTGGCTCACGTCGCAGCTCGACGCGTACCAGGCACACATAGCGGAGCCGATCGTGGCGCTAAATATCCTGGGCTGGGCGCTCGTGGGCCCGCAATCTCTGGGCCTGGGCTTCACCGCATTCGCCGCGTGGCTGCTTTACCGGGGCGGCGGCGACCCTCGGGCCCGCGGTCGCGCGCGCATGACGATCGTGATCGCGGCGCTGCCCTTCGTCGTATGGGCCGCGATCCCCTCGCTCTGGGGAAACGTCATCGACTTCCGCGTCGCGGCACTCCCGTGTGCGGTACCTCTCCTCCTCCTTGCGTGGCTCGACGCGCGCAGGCCGGTTCGGTTGCTCGAAGAGCGACGTCAGGCAGCGCTAGCCGCCGCAGTCGTGATGTTCGTCGTAGTTGTGGTCCTCTCCGCAGGCTGGGCGATCCTCGCCGCACGAGTCGAATCTGCCGTCGCACAGGCCTCCGGCTGTGTGCCGGCGGAGTCTATCGAGGGCTATCCCGACTCCGCGCTTGGCAACGCGTTTGTCACGCCGCTGTCCCTCGTGCTGCAAGGCCGCGACCTCCACGCCTTCGTCGAGCCGCTGTCCGCGTGCGCCTCCACAGGCTGGCCAGCGCGGCTGCCCGCCGGGCCCTATGTGTTCGAGCCGCGCTGGTTCCGTTTCCGCTGAAAGAAGTCTTGGCGACGCTGGCCTACACGAGGTCAGTCCTCAGCGCACCGCTTTCTTCACGAGCGCGCTGATCCTCGCCTCTTCCGCAGCAGTCAACTCCTTCAGCGCGAAGGCCACCGGCCATAGGCCGCCTTCGTCGAGATTCGCCGCGTCCAGCCGGCACAAGAGCGAGTTCATGGCGAACATGAGCCATGAACTACGCACTCCGCTCAACGCCGTCATCGGCTTCGCCGACGTCCTTGACCAGCGATTCTTCGGCGAACTCAACGAGCGGCAGGTGGAGTACGTCCGCGACATCGCGGGCTCTGGGCGGCATCTGCTCGATCTCGTAAACGAGATCCTGGATCTCTCCAAGGTCGAGGCGGGCAAGATGGAGCTCGAGCCTTCGGAGTTCGCCGTCGCCGAGACGATCCGTGGCACACTCGCATTCCTGCGCGAGCGCGCGATACACCAGGATCGAGCTCGCCGCCGGTGTCCCGACGGACCTCGGGACAGTCATCGCCGACGAGCGCAAGGTCCGCCAGATCCTGCTCAATCTGCTGTCGAACGCTGTCAAGTTCACGCCGCGGGGCGGTCGGATCGACTTGAGCGCTCGTAAATCCAATGGCGAGGTGCAAGTGTCGGTCTGCGACACGGGCATCGGCATCGCCCGCGAAGACCAGGCAAAAGTCTTCGATGAGTTCCAACAGGTAGGAAGACCCAGCGACAGTTCGCGGGAGGGTACGGGCCTGGGGTTGACGCTGGCCAAGCGCCTTGTCGAACTACACGGGGGCCGCATGTGGCTCGAGAGCGAAATCGGCAAAGGTTCGACATTCACGTTCGCCTTACCTGTGGGTCCGGCTGCGGGCGCTACGGTGTAGCGAGCGGAACTCTCGGCTCCCGCGGCGCCTCTGTCAGCTGATCGGGTTGGGGTTTGCGTACTGCGGGCGCCCGGTGGGCCGGTAGACCTGGATGGTCACCCCGCTGGAGGTGGCCCGCGATTCGACCAGTTCGAGCGCCCTATCCCGGCCGGTGTCAGGGAACAGCCGCGTGCCCTGGCCGATGATCACGGGATAGGTGAGCAGGGTGATCTCGTCCACCAGCTGGTTGTCGATGAGCCAGCGGATGAGGTTGCCACTGCCGTGCACCTGCAGCTCACCCGCCGGCTTGGCTTTCAGCTTGCCGACGGCCGCCGCAGTGTCACCGGAGAGGACGGTCGTGTTCGCCCAGCGCGGGTCGGTGAGCGTGGTCGACGCCACGTACTTGGGCTTCGTGTTCAAAGCCGTCCAGATCGGGCTGTCACCCGGATCTGGCCACACTCCCCAGGAGCCGGCGAATATCTCGTAGGTCCGCCGGCCGAACAGGAACGCGTCGGCCCGCTTGAAGACGCCGTTGAGGAACGTATAGGCCTCGTCGACGAACAGCGGCGGGGCCCATCCGCCCCGCTCGAATCCGCCCCTGCGGTCCTCGTACGCCCCGCCGAGTCCCTGCATCACTCCATCGACCGAGACGTGCGTGACAGTCGTCAGTTTCATCCGCTTAGTGCAGCGTCAGCGGGATGGCGACCACATCCCGATCGCTGCCGTCCAATGGACTCTGCCTAAACACTTCGAGCGTCGGAGTCCCCACGATGTTCGGTGGGATCGTGAACGTGGTCTCGAACACGCCCCATACCTGGCTCGTGCCGCGGCTCGCGGTCGCGCCGCCTCGTGACACTTCGCGGCCGTTGCCGTCGCGCACCCGCCACGCGACGCTCGCCTCGAACACCCGTGCCGCGCCCGAGATCTTGCAGGTACAGCCGGTGGCGCGATCGCCCGCGCCCTGCTCGGGGACGGGGAGATAGACGGCGATGCTCTCGCTCACTGTCGACGGACGGCCCCCCACATCGACGTACAGACGTGCGGTGCCGCTTCCGGTTGGCTCGACCGACACGCGCCAGGGCCGCCCGTCGTCGACCCTGATGGAAAAGCTCGCGTTGGGCAGACCTTGCGGCAGGCTGTCGATCACCGGCGGACCGCTCACCGCGCGGATCGGTCCGCCGGTCGGCTGCTGTCCGAGCGCTGACCAATTTCTCGTCGGGGGTACGTCGAGCAGGTCGAGGATGATCCACCACTTGCCCTCCGCACCACCGCACCCGTCGCAGCGCTCCAGCCTCGCGCTGAAGCGTGGATCGAGCCGTTCGCCGGGTACCGCGCCACGAGCGCGGAGATCGACCGCGAAGCGGCCCAATCCCGGCGTCTGCTCGTTAGTGACGGACCAACTCACGATGTCTTCCGCCACCTGCGTGCCGTCCCCTCGGATCGATGAGGTCTTTGTGCCACTGAACGAGTAGCCCGCGACATCCTCCCGCGTGAGCGGCTTATCGATCGCGACGCCGGCGATCACCGTCGTCGGCTTACCTTCCTCAGCGATGAGAACGCGCCGGATACCGCTCTCCTCGCTGACCGTGTACACGAGCTGCTGGATGAGCGCGCGAGCGGCGGCCTCCGTCGTCACGCCCCAGCTGCTGACCTTGAACGCGACCGTCGCGAGATCGCCGACGATCCGGACACTCGTCTCAAGCTGACCACCACTGCTCGTTCGGCCGGTCACGGCAAAGACATTGAAGGCGTCGGGCGGCGCCTGTTGCGCCCCCCACAGCGCGCTGATCCGGTTGCCGATCCGGTCCTCGGGCAGGTTTCGTCCTCCGCCGTGGCCGGGCACCGTCGCCGCGAGCGGCGGAAGACCGATCCGCGCGAAGAACACGACCGTCGGCTCCGCGGGGACTGCGATCGGACTAGCTGTTTGCGCGGGCGTCGGCAGTGGCGACGCGCTCGCGTTCGGGCTCGGAGAAGCAGCCGTCGTGCTCTCGCAGGCGACGACCGTGAGGCCGACAAGAGCGGCGGCAAGGATGCGTAGACTGCGAGCCATCGTCGATGGGAGTCTTCAACTCCGAAGTAGGTAGCGCAAGAGCCGGTCGGTCACAGCGATGGACTTCGGAAGCTCACATCTAGCGTGACAGGGTCCCGGCTCGCCCTCACGCGGGCGCAAGTGCTCGCGTTCCGTCGGCATGTCGGCGCGCTCGATGAGCGGCTCCCGCGCGGACCGCGCTCGCTCCGGCGTGCGGCATGGGCGGGCTTGCAGGACAGCATGCCGCGTTCTGCGCTCCTCTCGATCCATGCGCGGGTCGAGGGAACGAAGTCGTCGACGTGGGAGGACTCGTCGCTCGTCCAGCTCTGGGGGCCGCGCTACTCCGCGTACGTGATCGCAGCACAGGATGTCGCGGTCTTCACGCTCGGGAGGCTGCCAGACGAAGTTGGCGCGCGACGTGTCGCGGAGGACGCGGCGGCGCGCGCACATAGCGTCCTGGGTCGCGGGAGGATGCGGTTCGGCGATGTCGGGAACGCGATCGCGCTCGGCAAGAACCCCAATTGGCTCCGGTACGGCGCACCGACCGGCACGATCCTGATGCGGTGGGACGGCGCGCGACAGTCGACGATCTGGCGGGTGCCGCGACCCACGGTCGACCCGCGCGATGCTCGCCTCGAGCTCGCGCGTCGATATCTGCACATCTTCGGTCCCACCACGGCCGAGGCGTTCGCGCAATGGGCGGGGATCGGCCCGGAGCGTGGCATTGCGGCGTTCGCCGCGCTCCGCAAGACCCTGACCCCGGTGCGCACCCCGATCGGAGACGCATGGATCCTCACGCGCGACGAGCCGCTCTTCCGCGCTGCCCCGCGGGCCGCGGCGTCTGCGCGGCTTCTGCCGAGCGGCGACACCTACTTCCTTCTTCAGGGCGGCGATCGTGAGCTCCTCGTCCCCGACGCCTCTCGTCGCAAGCTCCTCTGGACGACTCGGGTCTGGCCGGGCGCCGTCCTCGTCGATGGCGAGATCGTCGGCACGTGGCGGCGTGCGCTGGGGAATGTGACGATCCAGGCGTGGCGCCGCCTCTCGCGCGCGGCACGCGACGCGGTCGAGGCCGAAGGGGCGTCGTTGCCACTACCGGATGTCTCGGGGCGGGTCGTTGTCCGGTGGGATGATTGACGTCCTTTGAGTGCGTGGACGAGCACCGAGCTCGACAAGATCGGTCGTGCGGACGAGCTGGAGATCCAATCGCGACGGCGCGATGGCACGCTGCGGAGCCCGGTAACGATCTGGGTCGCGCGCGCTGGGGACGATCTGTACGTCCGCTCCGTGAACGGCCGTGAATCAGGGTGGTTCCGTGGCACGCAGGTGCGCCATGACGGCCGCATCAAGGCCGGCGGCGTCGAGAAGGACGTGACGTTCGAGGAGGCTGACGCCACCACCACCGACCAAGTCGATCGCGCGTACCGCGAGAAGTACCGCCGCTACGCGGCCAGCATCGTAAAGACCGTCCTCACCCCGCAGGCGCGGGCGGCCACCCTACGACTCGTTCCTCGCGGATAAGGAGGACCGCATGACGGACTACATCAGCCCGAAGCAGTTCCGCGAGTCCGAGGGCGTCGAGGATTGGCGCGTCGTCGGCGACGGCGCGAACGCGTTCTTCCGGACCGGCTCGTTCGCCAAGGGCGCCTGGCTCGTACAGGCAATCAGCGAGCTGCCGGGCGTCGACGACCACCAGCCCGACATCGACGTGCGGCATGAGGGCGTGACCGTGCGCCTGATCACCTTCGCCGACGACTACGGCGGGATGAGCCAGCGCGATCTGGTGCTGGCCCGCGGGATCTCGGGAGCCGCCCGAAGGCTGGGCCTCGCTGCCGACCCATCGGTGATCCAAAGCCTGCTCGTCATCCCAGGCGCGACCGATAGATCCGGGGTGATGCCGTTCTGGAAGGCCGTGCTCGGCTACGAGCCTCGTCGCGACAGTCCCGCCGAAGACCTCGTCGATCCGCACCTTCGCGGTGTCCCGTTCTGGTTCGAGCAGATGGACGAGCCGCGCAAGGACGGCGGCGGTGCGATCCACATCGCGGTCTGGGTGCCGTACGAGCAGGCTGAGGCCCGCATCGCCGCGGCGCTCGCCGCCGGCGGGCACATGGTGCGCGACCAGTTCGCGCCGTCGTGGTGGACGCTGGCCGATACGGCGGGCAACGAGGTCGACATCGCCACCACGAAGGGGCGGGACTGACGGCGTGATGCTCCTGTTGACCGCCCTCAGCGGCATCGCGTGGACGATCGTCTACATCGACAGCATCCGCATCGGCTTCAGACAGAAGACCTATGCGATGCCGATTGCGGCCCTTGGTCTGAACATCGCATGGGAATGGACCTACGCGTTCCGCGACCTGACGTCACCGAATCCCGGATTGCAGGCGTGGGTGAATCTCATCTGGGCCCTTGCCGACGTCCTCATTCTCACGACGTTCTTCCGCTACGGACGCTCGGAGTTCCCGGCCGTTGTGTCGAAGCCTCTCTTCGCCACCGGTGGCGTAGTCATCATCGTCACGTCGTTCCTTCTTCAGTGGCTGTTCATCGTCGAGTTCCCGTTGGACACGAAGGCGGCGCAGTACAGCGCCTTCCTGCAGAACCTGCTGATGTCGGGGCTGTTCATCGCGATGTTCATCGGGCGTCGCGGGCCACGGGGACAGACGCTGCTCATCGCCACCGCGAAGTGGATCGGAACTCTCGCCCCGACCATCCTGTTCGGATTCATCCCTGGCTCGCTGTTCATCATCGGCGTCGGACTCTTGTGCAGCGTCTTCGACCTCGGTTACGTCGGGCTGCTCATCTGGGCCAAGAGGGATCCGTCGGCCTTCTCGACGACGTGAGCGCGACCACACTCCACCACCCGAATCCCCGACTCCGCGCCACCGTACCGAGGGCGGCAGCGACTCGTTACACGATCTAGCGTGACGCGGATGAAACCACGGCGCCTCGCCGTCGCGGCGACCATCGTTCTCGCGTGCGCATGTTCCGGCGTGTCCGCCGGGTATCCGGGGACGCCGACCGGCGAACCCTCGCCTTCAGCATCGCTGTCACGGATCACATCACCGAGCGCATCAGTGACCGCATCGGCATTGCGCACGGCAGGCCTCACACCGACGCCACAGCCATCGACTCCCACGCCCACAGTCGCACCGACCGTCGCGCCGACGGTCGCGCCGACGGTCGCGCCGACCGCGCCGCCGGCTCTGCCGCAGGTGCAGCTGGTGAAGGCGCTGGGCGGACTCACGTTCAACTCGATGACCGGCGCGTTCCAGGCGCCCGACGGACGCTGGTACGTGCTCGAGCAGCCCGGTCGGATCCTCACCTTCCGCGAGGGCGACGCGCGCGCCACGGTGTTCCTCGACATCCGCGATCATGTCGAGTTCGGCGGGGAGAAGGGATTGCTCGGCTTCGCGTTCGCGCCGGACTTCGCGCAGAGCGGGGTCTTCTTCGTCGATTACACACGCGGCGGACCGCTGCGCACGGAGATCACGAGCTTCACGTCGAGCAATGCGGTCGCCGACAAGGCCAGCGAGAAGCTCATCCTCGAGATCGGGCAGCCCTTCGACAACCACAACGGCGGACAGATCGCCTTCGGACCCGACGGCTACCTCTATATCGGGATGGGTGACGGCGGCTCGGGTGGCGACCCGATGCGGAACGGCCAGAACCGGAATGTGCTGCTCGCAAAGCTGCTCCGCATCAACGTGAGTGACCGGACCCGCTACACGATCCCCGCAGACAATCCGTTCGCCGCCGGCGGCGGGCGCGGCGAGATCTGGGCCTACGGCCTGCGCAATCCGTGGCGCTTCTCATTTGACACGGCGACGGGCGCGCTTTGGCTCGGGGACGTCGGTCAGGACTCCTACGAGGAGATCGACGTCGTGACGCGTGGCGCGAACTACGGCTGGAACATCATGGAGGGCATGCACTGCTACAACTCGTCGCGGTGCGACATGACCGGGCTCACGTATCCCGTCGCTGAGTACGACCACACCGAGGGCTGCTCCGTCACCGGCGGCTTCGTGCACCGCGGTGCCGCGCCGGATCTCAGCGGCGTGTACTTCTTCGGCGACTACTGCACCGGTCGGATCTGGGGCCTGCGCCTCCAGGGCGGCCGCGTTGTCGCACTTGCGCATATCGCGAAAGCCAATTTCCAGATCGGCTCGTTCGCGCAGGATCGCGCGGGCGAGGTCTACGTGCTGCAGTACGCGGGAGCTGGGGCGATCTACAAGGTCGCGCGCTAGCTCTTCGCGTCGTCCCCGTTCCCGCGCTTCTCGATAACGACTGTCGCGTCCGACACGATCGCGGCGATCGCACCGATCGCGGCCCATACCGGAACGAGCACCACGCCGACGACGCCCACCGTGAGCGGGACCTCGATGAGCGTGACGCCCTGCGCGTTCTTCACGATCAGCCGGCGTACGTTCCCCTCGTGGACCAATTGCTTGGCCTTCTCGATCACGCGGTCGACGCCCTCTTGATCGATGTGCAGCGTCTCGAACAGCGACTCCTTGCTGACTGGCATGACGCGCCTCCCCGCAGGTGACTCTCACTCGATGCTAGGTCTCCCGCCGACGGTCACGATCCTCAAGACGTAGGCTCGGTCACGTGAAGTACCGCCCGCTCGGTGCCACCGGCGTACAGGTGTCGACGCTGGGCCTTGGTACCAATCAGTTCGGACGCGTCGTCGATGAGGCGGGCGCGAAGGCCATCATCGACCAGGCCGGGGAGCTCGGCGTGAACTTCCTCGACACTGCCGAGAGCTATGGCGGCGGCGCATCGGAGGAACTGCTCGGAAAGGCGCTCGCCGGCCGCCGTCAGAAATTCATCGTGGCGACGAAGACCGGAGCGGGCGACGAACCCGGACGGCTGACCCGCGAACGGATCACGCAGCGTCTCGAGGCGAGCCTGCGCCGTCTCGCGACGGACTACATCGACGTCTATTACCTGCACTTTCCCGACGCCGCCACACCGCTGGAAGAGTCACTCCACGTGCTCGACGACGCGAAGCGAGCTGGAAAGATCCGTTCAGGCGCGATCTCGAATCACGCGGCGGCGCAGGTGGGCGAGGCCACAGCGATCGCGAAAGGCCACGGGTGGGCGCCGATCGCGGCCTCGCAGATGGAGTACAGCCTCGTGGAGCGAGCCGTCGAACGAGAGATGGTCCCCGCCTGCGAGCGCGCCGGTGTGTCGCTCGTGCCGTACTTCCCTCTCGCGGGCGGGTTTCTCACCGGCAAGTACGAGCGCGACGTGCCTCCTCCGCCGAACACCCGCTTCGGTCGCGCGGCGCAGCGCTCGCGTTATCTCACGGACGCGAACTTCGAACGCCTCGCGGGCTGGAAGGGCTTCGCGGCGAAGCGCGGCCATGGCGTCGGAGAGCTTGCGGTGGCCTGGCTCCTTGCGCATCCCGTGGTGTGCTCGGTCATCGCGGGCGTGACCGTGCCAAGCCAGATCGTCCAGAACGCAAGAGCCGCGGAGTGGACTCTCACCCCGGGCGACATCGCCGCTCTCTGATCCTCCCGCCGCCAACCGACGCCGGCCAGGCCATTCCCCAATACATCATTGACAAGACATATTTCGCTATAGTAATGTTTCATCCGTGGCCGATATGTTCGAGATCCTGGGCGACGACACCCGCCGGCGCCTGGTCGAGGCGCTCCGCGCGGGCGAGCGTTCCGTGGGCGAGCTGGTCCAGGTCGTGGACATCGGCCAGCCCGGCGTCTCGCGGCAGCTTCAGATCCTCGAAGAAGCCCGCTTCGTGCGCATGCGTCCTGACGGCCGCCGCCGGCTGTACGCGCTGCGTCCGGAGCGCTTCAAGGAGCTGGACGAGTGGGCGAGCCGCTACCGCGATCTGTGGGAAGCCCGCCTCGACCGCTTCGGGGCCGAGCTCGAGCGGCGGAAGAGGGCGCGCGCTAGGGACAAGCAATTCAAGCAAGACAGAAAGGGGAGCACGACATGAGCGCAGTGGTACCCAGCCTGACCTTCAAGGAGCACGCCGAGGACGCGATGAAGCTGTACGTCTCGGTGATCAAGAACTCGCGGATCGTGAACGTCGTCCGAAGCGAGGGCGGCCAGATCCCGATCCCGAAGGGCTCGCTGCTTCAGGG
>Ga0137397_10001154_pt1 | contig 18467 bp, 11 predicted proteins | sample czorhiz116metaG_FD_106658 | JGI IMG/M metagenome (GOLD analysis project Ga0137397, IMG submission 106658) | Vadose zone soil microbial communities from Angelo Coast Range Reserve, California, USA - czorhiz1.16 metaG | ecosystem: Environmental > Terrestrial > Soil > Vadose zone | place: USA... | reverse complement strand
TTTCTGGTGAATGTTCTGCTGAACGGCCCCGGAGGCAACTTGATCTGCTCCGGATCGCCGGGAAAGACCACCAACACCGTCGGCCTGACCCAAGTGAGCGGCATGACGCTGGCCATGGACTTCTGCGAGAATCTTTCGCTCGTGGGTGGTCGATGGGCCGCCATCACCAACACGTCGCACACATCGGGTACGAATTTACTCGTTCCGTCGACACTCACGCTGCCGTTTCACAACAACGCGGGCTCGGCGATGACGCTCGCCGTGGCAGATCCAACGACGGGAAACTTTGCCTTGCTCGCGAACGGTGTACAGCTCCCCAACGACCGGGGTCTGCAAGGACTCAAGGCTGGCGGCGTAACGGCCGACGTGATCCGCGTGACGAAAGGCGACCGTGTGGCCGTCGACGGCTCCGGCCTCGGCGTGGTGGCAGGGAGCAGTGGGGTTGAGGTTACCGAGCCGGCCGGTTATTTACGCGCCGGCGCGGGAGTCCCGTTTACCGCCCTTCCCACCGCGAGCAACGGCACGCTCGTCTACTGCACTGACTGCGCCGTGACCAACCCCTGCACGAAGGGTGGCACCGGCGCGATTGCGAAACGCTTGAACGGACAGTGGGTGTGTAATTGAACGAGCCGAAGGACCACAACGAGCTGAGCCTCGTCGAATATGCCTTCGTCGTCTGGCAGCGTCGCTGGACGATCGCGGCGCTCTGCATCGTGGCGACGGCGGTAACGTTCGGGGTAAACAAGCTACTTCCCAAGACCTATCAGTCGACGGCGACCGTACTGGCTCCGAAAGAGGGGCCGACCAGTGGATTCTTGAGCGGTCTGGCGCCGTCCGCCGGGCTGCTTCAGCAAGTGGTCGGCCTTTCATTACAGTCGGTAACGCCCAACCGTGATCTGCTTCTGAGCGTTCTCAAGAGCGGCACCATGATGGACGCGGTTGTGAATCGTTTCGGTCTCCAGGAGCGGTACCGGCTGCGGTATCGAGAGGACGCCGTGAAGCGGCTGCAGCAGGTAACGAGCGTGTCACTCACCAAAGAAGGTGTGATTGCGGTCAGAGTAGAGGACCAGGACCCTTCAGTCGCAGCACAGATGGCGAACTATTACCTCGAGGTACTCGACCGTCTCGTGACACAGTACACAAGAAGCGAGGCCGGACGCCATCGCGGCTTCCTCACTGAGCAATTGGCCAACGCGAAGGTCGATCTCGACGCTGCCGAGGAGAGCCTCAGGCGGTTCCAGGAGCAGAATCGCGCCATCGTGTTGCAAGAGCAGACGAAAGGTGCGATCGATGCAGCGGCACGGCTGAAGGGCGAAGTCATAGCAGCCGAGGTTCAACTCCAAGTATTGCGGAACTTCGCGACTGAGGCGAACCCGGAAACTGTCGCGCTCCGCCGTCGAATTGATGAAATGAACCGACAGCTCGCCCAGATGCAGTACGGCGAGCGGGCGGCCCGGGCCCCAGGCGGAAGCCGCAGCGATTTCAATGTTCCTTTCGCGAAAGTCCCGGAGGTCGGTCTCGAACTCGCCCGGCTAACGCGTAATCTCAAGATCCTGGAGACCCTGGTTACCCTGCTCACCCAGCAGGTCGAACAGGCGCGTCTTGTTGAGGCGAAGGACGTGCCGGTGGTCCAGGGTCTTGACCGCGCCGTCGCGGCCGAACGACCAATCCGACCGCGTAGCGTCGTTAACGCGGCGATCGCTGGTGTCGTTGCCCTCTTCGCCGGGGTGTTCCTGGCGCTCTCGCGTGACAGCCTGAAGCGACGAACGACTGCTCGACTGGCATAATCTTCGTCACTTGCGCGAAGACTCGGCAGTGAAGCCTTTGACCGGGACCCTGAACGCCGAACGGTTTACCGGGGCCGCTCTGAGCACGCCGATCCGAATCTGCCTTATCACCTCGAAGCACACGATTCGTGACTCTCGAGTGTTCGGCTGTTTCTTTTGTGGCATCGAACAAGCCGGTGGACAAGTCACGGTCGTTGGACCCTCCACGGAGCCGGCCGGGGAAAGCGACGACCCGCGGTCGATTCGCCTGCCAGTGCCAGCAAGCGCGAACGAGGGCACCCTTCGAAGTCTTCGTCTATCGTGCCAGCGTATCAGGGCCCTTGTGCATTTGTTCGTGTGGTGTCTGCGTTTGCGCCCCGACATCATTCAGGCGTGTGATCCGGATTCCTGGCTGGTCGCCTGGCTGGCAGCGCGCCTATCGGGGACCCGCGCGGTCTTTGACGTCCATGAGATGTTCCCGGCCTATCTCGCGGGCCATCTTCCAGCTCGATGGCGACGTACGGGAGAAGCTGCACTCCTGCGCGCTTTCCAGTGGCTGCTGCACCGTGCCGATGCGGTGTTTCATGTCAGCGAAGCGCGGAGAGAATATTACGGGATCGTCGGCGATCGGCACGTTGCGGTACCGTCGTATCCGCGGCTCGCTATCGCTGAGCTCGCGCGGCCGGCGGGAGAACGAACATTGGATGTTGTGCATCTCGGCAGGGTCGTGGAACCGGCGAGTCGCTTTACGCTGGTCGAGGCGCTTCGATACTGCCGCGGTGCCGGTCGGTCGCTCTCAGCGCTCATCATCGGACAGACTCGTAGTGACTTCCTGCTGGGCCTACCTGGTGATGCGGCGGCCACGCTTGGCGACCTGCTTTGCTTCAGCGAGCCTCTGCCGCACCAGCGGGCGCTGGAGTTGGCCTCGGCCGCACACATTGGTCTCGCTCTCTACGACAGCGAAGCCGCATCACGCAATATTGTCGCGTCGCGAAAGCTGTTTGAATACATGGCCCTCGGCTTGACTGTCGTGGGCTCGCGAGCTCAGGGTCTCGGCGATTTCATAGAGCGTCACGATATCGGCACTGTGGTGCCGTTGGACGCGCGAGTTCTCGGATCGGCCTTGCTCAGCCTCATGGACGACCCGAATCGGCGCCGACACTGCGCAGCTGCCGGCCGTGCCGCATTCAGACGCGATTACAACTGGGACGTGCAGAACGAGTGGCTGATGTCGATCTACAGGTCGCTCATTCGACCGGCTGGGAGCCGCTGATGTGCGGTATCGCCGGCTATTCGGGCGCATTCGAACGGTCGCTCCTCGACAGGATGAGCTCACGTCTCGCTCATCGTGGGCCTGACGGACACGGGATCTGGATTGATCGTCATGCTGGTGTCGGTCTTGCCCATCGTCGTCTCGCGATACTTGAGCTCACTGACGCAGGATCGCAGCCGATGGCCACGGACGATGGCTCAGTGCTTGTGGTCTTCAACGGCGAGATCTACAACCATCCGGTGTTGCGAGAAGAGCTTCGCTCACAAGGCTTCGCATTTCGGGGCCGATCCGATACGGAGGTTCTGCTCAAGGCGTATCTGGCATGGGGCGAGAGCTGTCTCACACGCCTCAATGGGATGTTTGCTTTTGCCATCTGGGACGCTCGCACGGGCCGGACGCTTCTCGTTCGTGATCCCCTGGGGATCAAGCCTCTCTACTGGGCCCGGGCATCCGAGGGCGTGTTGTACGCCTCGGAGCTGAAGGCGTTGCTCGCGCACCCGGGCATATCGCGCGCGGTCGATCCCGTGGCCCTTCAGGCTTATATGACTTTCCTTTGGGCGCCGGGTGCGACGACGATGCTGAAGTCAGTGCGAAAACTGCCGCCCGGGCACGCACTGGCCGTTGTGGGAGGTGAAGTGCGGCGCCTTTGGCAGTATGCTGACGTGCCGATGCCGCCCGCCGCATTCGAGCTGGCAGCGCCCAGCGAGTGGGCAGCGAGGCTCCGGCAAACGTTGAGGGGTGCTGTTCGGCGACAGCTCGTTGCCGACGTTGAGGTCGGCGCGTTCCTGTCCGGTGGCGTCGACTCGAGCAGTGTGGTCGCTCTCGCCTCGCAGGAACGAGATACGAGCGCGTTTCGATGCTACACGATCGATCTTGGCCGCCACCCCGACCGAGAGGGCTTTTCGGACGACCTCCCCTACGCGCGCCGTGTCGCAAACCGCCTCGGTGCCTCGCTGACCGAAATCCCGGTTACGGCCGGCGCAGCGGACCGCCTGTCAGACCTCGTGTGGGCGCTGGACGAGCCTCAGGCCGATGTTGCTCCACTCAACGTGTCTCTGATCGCGGCCGCAGCTCGTGCCGACGGCGTGAAGGTATTGCTGAGCGGCGCCGGCGGTGATGATGTGTTCAGCGGGTATCGCCGACACATCATATTTGGCTTGCAGGGCTGGTGGTCGTGGCTCCCGCTGCCGGTTCGTCGCGCGCTCCGGTGGGGTACACGTCGCGTTCCGACGAGAGCGCCGACACTGCGACGCCTGAGAAAGCTCTGCGCCACGCTCGCGGCCACGGATGACCGTCAGCTGGTGGCGTGTTTTGACTGGTCCGACGACGATATCCGAGCGAGCATCCTACACCCCGACGTGAAGCGACAGGCTGGCGACCCGTACGGGCCGCTCCTCGAGACGTTGGCTCGCTACCGTGGTGACGACAACGCGATCAACCGAATGCTGTATCTCGAGGCCAAGGGATTCTTACCCGACCACAATCTCAACTACACTGACAAGATGAGTATGCTGCATGGCGTCGAAGTACGGGTTCCATTCCTCGATCTCGAGGTCATGAAGCTCGCAGCACGGATTCCGCCCGCGCTCAAACAACGCGGCAGGGCCGGCAAGTACATCCTCAAGGAGGCCGTGCGCGGTCTGGTGCCGGATGAAGTTCTTCACCGGCCTAAGAGTGGGTTCGGAGCCCCCGTGCGCGAGTGGGTACGTGGACCCTTGCGGGACATGGTGCGGGATCGGCTGACAAGCGCCGGTTTCCGAGATCGAGGCTGGTTCGATCCTGCGAATGTCGGGCGACTCTTAAACGACACGTTTGCAGGTCGCGTCGACGGTAGCTATGTGATCTGGGCGCTCGTCATGATTGACCACTGGGCTGAGCGCTTCATCGACGGTCCAGTGATGATGAGTGAGCCGGCCGTCGAGACGTGGAGGAGCGCGTGAAACAGGTCGTTCAGAACTTGAAGGATGGTTCCATTCACGTCGTCGACGTGCCCGTGCCGTCGGTGGACTCGGGATTCGTGCTCGTTCAAGCGGCGGCATCGGTCGTCTCAGCCGGCACCGAACGGGCCGCCGTGGAATTCGGCCGACTGAGTCTCTTGGAGAAGGCCCGCGCGAAGCCGCACCTCGTTCGACAAGTGTGGGAGAAGACCCTGCGAGATGGCCCCATCGCCACGGTTCGGGCGGTACTGAATCGTCTCGACAGTGTGAACACTCTCGGCTACGCGTGTGCTGGAACCGTGGTGGAGGTGGGTTCTGGCGTGACGAGCGTTGCCCCCGGAGACCTCGTCGCCTGCGGAGGTGCCGGGTATGCCTCGCATGCGGAATACGTGACTGTTCCGGAACATCTCGTCGCTAGGATGCCGTGCGATGAGCCGGGGCTACTGGAGGACGCGTCGTTCACCACACTCGGGGCGATTGCGCTCCACGGCGTTCGCAACGGTGGCGTACGGATCGGCGAAGTAGTCGCGGTCATCGGTCTTGGACTCCTCGGCCAGATCACGGTCCAGCTGCTCAAGGTTGCTGGGTGCGTGGTCATCGGCATCGACCTCGAGCCCAAGAGGGTGGAGCTGGCGCAACGCTGTGGAATCGACGCCGCACATTCCGAACGCGCGGCGTTTGTCGAGTCGTGCCTCCAACGGACGATGGGGCGGGGCGCGGATGTGACACTAGTCACCGCTGCGACACCCGGTAACGAGCCGATCGAAATGGCGGGCGACGCCACGCGCGACAAAGGGAGAGTCGTCGCCGTCGGCGACGTCGGTCTGCAGGTGCCGCGCCGTGTCTACTATCAAAAGGAGATCGAACTAGTCGTCTCACGATCGTACGGTCCGGGACGCTATGACGCTGAGTACGAGGAGCGTGGACACGACTACCCGTACGCGTATGTCCGCTGGACCGAGCAGCGCAACATGCAGACATTCCTCGACTTTGTCGTTCGCCGTGTCGTCCAGATGGGACCGCTGGTGACTCATCGGTTCTGGGTCGAGGATGCGGCCGCGGCGTACGAACTGATCGCTGAACGAGGCTCTGAGTCCTTTCTCGGAGTCGTCATCAAGTATCGAGAGGCTGCTGCTCCGACGCGCTCGTTCGAGATGCCGCCGCCAAATGCCAAACCGCGAATGTCACGCGTGGTTGATCGGGTGGGGCTGGGGGTCGTGGGGGCGGGCGCGTTCGTGACCAGCGTCCTCTTGCCCGCCTTCCAACAGACTGGGTTCACGAACTTCATCAGCGTTGCGAACCGAAGCGGCGTGACCGCGCGCGAGGCTGCCCGGCGATTTGGCTTCCGTTATGTTGCTTCCGACGCGAAGGAGGTATTCGCAAACCCTGCGGTGAGCTTGGTCGTCATCGGAACGCCCCATAACCTCCATGCGGAGTTGACCGCAACAGCGCTCGCCGGCGGCAAGGATGTGTTCGTCGAGAAGCCGCTTTGCCTCACGCTGGACGACTTCGAGAGTGTACGGGCGGCGCTGAAAGCCTCGCCCGAGCGTAAGTTGATGGTCGGCTTCAACCGCCGGTTCGCACCTTTGGCGATCAAGCTCGCCGAGGCGCTTCGCGATCGCCCCGAGCCCCTCGTCGTGCACTATCGAGTCAATGCCGGGTACATCCAACCTGACCATTGGATCCAGGATCCGACGGTCGGCGGCGGTCGCTTACTCGGAGAAGGTTGCCATTTCCTTGACTTCATGATCTGGCTGGCGCGAACGCGAGTCGAGGAAGTGACGACGTGGAGTATGACCGATGCCGGACGTTATCGAAGGGACAATGTCGTCGTGCAGCTCCGCTTCATGGACGGATCGCTCGGCACGCTGACCTACGTATCGAACGGCTCACGTCAGTCCGGGAAAGAACGGGTCGAAGTCTACTGCGCTGGACAGAGCGCGATCCTCGACGACTTCAGGCGCCTCGAGATGGCACGACCCGGACGGTTACGGCTCGCGAAGACCAGAACATGGAGTGTGGACAAGGGCCACCTGGAAGAGTGCCGTCTCACTGTCGAGGCAGTGCGCAGAGGAACTGACGTCCCGATTCCACTGACCGACACCCTACATTCGACGTTCGTGACGCTGATGGCACACGAGAGCCTTCGTCGACGCGCGCCGATATCGGTCTCCGGCGAAGACGACTAGGAATCGGCTGATGCGATGAGGCCGCTGCACGTCCTTCATGTCGTGGGTGCGCGCCCGAACTTTGTCAAGGCGGCGCCCGTTATCTCGGTCCTGCGTCGTCGCGCCGTGCAACAAGCGCTCGTCCACACCGGACAGCATTATGACGTGAACATGTCTGACGTCTTCTTCCAGCAACTTGACTTGCCGTCGCCTGACGTCAATCTTGAAGTCGGTTCCGGATCTCATGCTGGTCAGACGGCAAACGTTATGACGAGGTTTGAGGAGGTGCTTCAAGACCGGCGCCCTGACGTCGTGCTTGTCTATGGCGACGTCAACTCGACCGTCGCCGCAGCGTTGGTGTGCGCGAAGCTCCTCGTGCCTGTCGGTCACGTCGAAGCCGGCTTGCGGTCCTTTGATCGAACGATGCCAGAAGAAATCAACAGACTGTTGACCGATCAGATCGCGGATCTCCTGTTTACTCCTTCTTCCGACGGCGACGCGAACCTTCTGCGCGAAGGTGCGGCTCCTGACCGGATCCATTTCGTCGGTAACGTCATGATCGACAGTTTGATTCGACTCCTGCCGGAGCCTCGGGCAGAGGAGGAGCCGTATGCCCTTGTCACTTTACATCGGCCGTCGAACGTCGATGATCCTGATATGTTGGAACAGCTCATGCGCACCCTCGCTGCCATCAGTAAGGATCTCGCGGTGATCTTCCCCCTCCATCCTCGGACACGCCACCGCCTTAGAGCGCTCAGCTTCCCCTCTGTGGGGACTCGATTTCGCTTGGTCGAGCCATGTGGCTATCAAGAATTCCTATCCCTGGAGCGGGCCGCGGCAGTCGTGATCACCGATTCGGGCGGAGTGCAAGAGGAAACGACGTTCCTAGGCGTGCCGTGTCTCACAATGCGAGACAGCACCGAGCGACCAGTCACTATCGAGATCGGCACAAACATCTTGGTGGGACGTGATATGGACCGTTTGCGAGACGAAGTCACGAAGATACGAGCTGGTGCCTCAAAACGAGGAGCCGTGCCGCCTCTGTGGGATGGGCACGCGTCCGACCGGATTGCCGACGCGCTGGAGAAATGGTGGATCGCGCGACCGCAGAACCTTGCGGGAGTCGGCTCTCGCTATTCCCCTGAGAACACATGCTCGAGGTGAAGGCGTTTTCGCAAGCAGCCGACCGGCCTTCGTGACGAGTCAAGCAAATGGCCGAGGTCGTCGCTAGTCGAGCGGAAGCGAGCTGGAAGACACTCGGAGCCAGGATCGACTACTGGCGCCGAATTCTGCCGGCTTATCTCGGGATTGGTGTCAGTCAACTCACGTTCTGGCATGACCAACCTGAGCTGAATCGGCGAGCCGTCGGTACAGCCCTAGGCGAGTACTATCAGAACTTCGCCGCCAAAGCCACGTACGGTGGGCCGTACGATGCCGACGGGATTCCGTTGCTCGATTACCGCGGCCACCTGGGCCGTCAGTATAACCCCATCGCCATCGCACAATATGCGCTCGCGAACTACAATGTCCACGCACAGACGCGGAGTGGCGATGCGCTCGCGCGGTTCCTTAGAGCCACGCGCTGGTTGGTCACCAATCTCGAGCGAAACAGTCACGGCGTGTGGGTTTGGCACCACCACTTCGACTGGGAGTATTGGCAGCGCCTCCGTGCGCCCTGGTATTCGGCGCTCGCCCAAGGACAGGGCATCTCGGCGCTCGTGCGCGCCCACCATATGACCGGCGATAGCGCATACCTGAATGCAGCGATTCGGGCGTTCGAATCCTTCGCACGTGATCTTGATGACGGTGGCGTACGTCACGTGGATGACCACGGGGACTGGTGGCTTGAAGAGTACGTGGTCTCTCCGCCCTCCCACATCCTGAACGGCCTGCTCTGGAGCTTGTGGGGGGTCCGTGACTTTCAGCTCGCGACCGCCGATTGGTACGCCGCGGATCTGTATGAACGGTGTCTGGCGACGCTAGAGCGCAAACTGCCTGCATATGATGTTGGCTACTGGTCACGTTACGACTTGTCGCCTACGGCGATTCCGATGATCGCGAGCCCCTTCTATCACCGTCTACACGTCGTGCAACTGCAAATGATGCACCTTCTCGCGCCGCGACCTGTCTTCGTTGAATACGCAGAACGGTGGCAACGTTTTGCAGCAAGCAGTTGGTGCCGTGGACGAGCACTAGTTGAGAAGATCGTTTTCAAGTTGCTCTATTTCTGATCACGTGGACATCCTTTTCCTGACCGAGAACTATCCGCCGGAGCGGAATGCGGCGGCGGCGCGCGTCTTCGAGCGGGCAGTGTACTGGACTGAGGCAGGTCATCGAGTCACGGTGATCACCGGCGCACCAAATTTCCCCGAGGGAAGAGTCCATCACGGCTACAAAAACCGTTGGTACCACGTCGAGTCGATGTGCGGTATCCGTGTGATCAGAGTCAAGACATTCATCGCTCCGAACGACGGAGTCGTGCGTCGTACGATTGACTTCTCGTCGTTCATGGTGACATCGTTCGTCGCAGGCCTCGTCCAGGCGCACTTTGACGTTGTCGTCGCAACATCGCCACAATTTCTAACCGCGGTCGCTGGTTGGGCGGTTGCCATAGCGCGGCGTCGGCCGTTCGTGTTCGAGCTGGGGGATCTATGGCCGGCGTCGATCTCAGCGGTGCGGGTAGTGAGTAATAGCTTTGTCATTCGACTGGTTGAGCGCGTAGAGCTCTTTCTCTACCGTCAGGCCGCCGCGGTCGTTGCACTGACGTCGGCTTTCAAAAGCGATTTGGTCGAACGCGGTATCGATCCTGACAAGGTCGCGGTCGTGTTAAATGGTGTTGACCTCCGTCGATACTGCCCACGCCCACGTGATCAAGTACTGGCCGCTGAGCTCCAGTTGGCGGGTAACTTCGTAGTTGGATACTTGGGGACCCACGGGCTGGCCCATGCCCTCGAGCGAGTCCTCGACGCAGCGGATGCCCTTACGGATGATCCGGATATTCGCTTCCTTTTCGTGGGAGCCGGCGCGGCCCGAGCGACTTTGATGGAGTCGGCCCGCCGGCGGGGCCTCAAGAACATCACTTTTTTATCCGCCCAACCTAAGGAAAGCATGCCGGCGCTGTGGAGTCTGTGCGACTTGGCCCTAGTCCACCTCAAAGACTCTCCGGTTTTTGCAACAGTGATCCCATCGAAGATCTTCGAGGCCATGGGCATGGGAGTACCGCTACTCCTTGCAGCGCCGGAAGGGGAAGCCACCGCGCTTTTGCGGAGGACGGGCGCCGGAGTGGTTGTTCCGCCGGAGACCCCGGCTCAGCTAGCGGATGCGATACGCCGCCTCAAGCAAGACCCTGCTCGACTCGCCGACCTTGGGAAGGAAGGCTTCCGAGCAGCGCGCGACTTCAGCCGAGCGCGGCAAGCGACAGACATGATGGCTGTCCTTGAACGGGTAACGGCCAAGCGAGCTGGTCGCGGTGCCTTGTCGACGTGACGTAATGAGCCTTGGGGTTATCGGCTGGTAAGTTTTGGGGCGCTCCTGAGGACACCGAGGATTCGATCCCGGTGTTGCCCAGTCTGACGACCAAGCGAATGAGTGGAGTCCGTCGAGTGGCGCTCGTTACTGGCGCTACCGGTGCAATTGGTCCAGCGCTTGTTGAGGGTCTGCGTGAGGGAGGCTATTCGGTTCGCGTGCTCGTGCGACCGGGCTTTGCGTCCAGGACGGTCCCGCCTGACGTGGAAGCTGTGGTAGGAGACCTCTGCGACCGTCGCGCTCTTGGGAAAGCGGTCGCGGGGGTACACACCGTTTTTCATCTGGCCGCGAAGCTCCATGGTGAGATAGGCGATCCGGATCCGGCGGCGCGCGCCGACTACGAACGCGTGAATGTGGACGCGACTCGACACCTCGTCGAAGCCTCGGAACTCGAAGGGGTTCGACGCTTCGTCTACTTCAGCACGATCGGGGTCTATGGCCCGAGCCGGCCCGGCGAAATCCACGACGAGGCATCTCCTTTGCGTCCACAGTCCTTGTATGCCATGACGAAATTGCGTGGCGAAGAGCATGTTTTGCGCGCGCCGAGGGGGGTGGTCTTGCGTCTCGCTGCGGTGTACGGGCCCCGCCTGAAGGGCAATTATCGACGTCTCGTCAGAGCTATTGAGCGTGGATTTTTCGTTGAGATCGGGCCGGGAACAAACCGTCGGACGTTGGTACACGAGCACGATGTTGTGCGGGCCACACTTCTGGCCGCACAACATGAAACCGCCGGAATGATCTACAACGTGACAGACGGCCGGGTGCACACGGTCCGGGACATCCTGCGTGCGATTGCAAGTGCGGTTGGTCGGCCATTGCTTCCCGGGCACGTTCCGGCGGCCCCGGTTCGCCTTCTTGCAGGTGTCTTGGAGGGCGTTTTGAGCGTGGCCGGACGAAAGTCCCCGATTTGTCGGGGTGCCGTAGACAAGTTACTGGAGGATGTTGCGGTGAGCGGCGATAAGATCCAGGAAGAATTGGGCTTCCTACCCGTATTCGACCTCGACGGCGGCTGGCGGCAAGCGGTTGGCGATCCCCGGCGTCCGAAGTCAAATCGTCGGCGCGGAGAAGTCTGAGGCGCGTTCGATGCAATGACGTTTTCGGGGCTCGTGGCTGCTGCCAGCCATCTGCGCGAGTATGTGACGCTCGCAGGTCAAACATCGGGATTTATCACTATTCGCTCCCGCCGAGGGCGTGTTGGAGTCGACGACCAAGAGACGTCGCACACCGAATCTCTGCATGAAAGCACCGCGTTGCGTCGCATGATGCAGTCGTGATGTTGATGGGGCTGGGGTTGGCAGGACTTGCGGCTGTGGGGTCCTGCTGGTTGACGGGCCGGCTCTCCCGTAACCAGAGCTTTGGAGCGGTCGACTACCCGAGTGGTCGGTCACTCCATGCGATGCCGACTCCGCGAACAGGCGGCATTGCGATCATGGTAGCCCTCTCTACCGTGGTGGTGATCGGTCTGTCACTCACTTGGCTGGTCGACCGTCCCGAGCTGCGTCGCAACGGAAGCCTCGGCATCGTGCTCCTGGCGACTGGCGTCCTCGCCGGACATTCGTATAAAAGCGATCTTCGTGAAAGTCCGGCGCTGGTGCGTCTCGGACTCCAGGTAGCGCTTGGAACGCTCGTCGTCTGGTGTACCCGACTCACCGTCGATGCGGTCCGGGTGCCTGGCTGGGAAACGCTCTCACTTGGTCAGGCGGCGTTCCCTCTCACCGTCCTAGGGCTTCTATGGACGACAAACCTTTACAACTTCATGGACGGTATGGATGGCTTCGCCGGCGGTATGACGGTCGTCGGCTTCTCGGCGCTGGCCGCCTTCAGCTTCTACAGAGGTGAACATGCCATCGGCTGGCTCGCTCTCTTCGTCGTCGGCTCGTCGGCGGGCTTCCTGGTCCACAACTACCCGCCGGCCAGAATCTTCTTGGGCGACGTTGGTAGCGTGTCTCTCGGCTTCTTGGCTGGATGTCTATCGCTGCTTGGAATTCGCGACGGGCTCTTCGATTTCTGGGTGCCCATCTTGATATTCTCGCCTTTCATCGTGGATGCGACGATCACACTGATACGCCGCTTTCTTCGGGGTGAGCGCGTGTGGCGTCCTCACCGAGAGCATTACTATCAGCGCCTGGTCCTTGCGGGGTGGGGTCACGAAAGGACGGTTCTAGCGGAGTACGCGCTGATGGTGGCGTCGGTAGTGGTCGCTGTCGCTTACGCCGTTGCAAGCGAGGCGACCCAGTTGTGCCTGCTGGCGCTCTGGTCGCTCATGTACTGCTGTTTCATGTGCGGCGTGCGAAAACTGGAGATCGGGCGGAGCAGACGCTGAGGTTTGGTTCAGTGGGATCCCTGTTGAAATATCGCCGCCCCTTCGTGGTGGCGCTGCAACTGGGGGCTGCGGTGGCGGCCCACTATATGGCGCTTTGGCTACGCTTCGACGGTGATGTACCACCGGATCAAGCGGCGATGTTCATGACGATCCTCCCTTGGCTGGTGGCCATCCGCGGGGCGACGTTCATCCCGTTCCGGCTCTACGAAGGGCTGTGGCGCTACGCGGGCCTCTGGGACTTGCGCAACATTCTTGGCGCCGTGCTAACGGGCTCGACGACCCTGTTTGTGCTGATCCATTGGGGACTCGGCTTTGCTGCCTATCCGCCGTCCGTCACGCTGATGGACGGGGTTTTGCTGATCATCTTGCTCGGCGGGATGCGGATGAGCCGACGACTGTACCGCGAGCTGAGGCGGCTTAATCGTGGGAAGCGCATTCTCATCTACGGCGCCGGCAACGCCGGAGAAATGATTGTGCGCGACATGCGCAACAATCCGTTCTATGAGTACGAGCCAATCGGTTTCGTTGATGATGACGCCGCCAAGGTGGGCCAGCGCATCCACGGCGTCAAGGTCCTGGGCACGCGGGGTGACCTCGCTCGCATCATGGCTGGGAAGCGTCCTGCCGCCATTCTGATCGCGATTTCCCGTGCCAGCCCTTCGACGATTCGCGGCATCGTGCAGGCCCTCGAAGGCTTCAAGGTTCCGATTCAGACGGTGCCGAGTCTTCGCGATCTCCTCGACGGCCGAGTCACGATCGGTCAGATCCGGACCCTCTCGGTAGAGGATCTCTTGCATCGAGTGCCGGTCGCGCTCGAAACCGAGGCGGTCCGGCAGATCATTGAGGGCAAGCGAGTTCTCATCACTGGAGCAGGTGGGTCGATCGGCGGGGAACTGTGCCGTCAAGTCGCGGGGTTGCAGCCGCGGCTACTCGTCATGGTGGATCGCTACGAGAACGGACTCCACTCGATCTCTCGGGAGGTCGCTCAGCGGGGAGCTGCTGACCGGGCGCACACGGTCGTAGCAGACGTCACCGATGAATCGCGGATGCACGAGATGTGGCGGACACATCGGCCCGAGATCGTCTTCCATGCCGCAGCGCACAAGCACGTACCGCTGATGGAAGTCAATCCGTGTGAAGCGGTTCTCAACAACGTGCGCGGTTCCCGAATCCTGATTGAGACCGCTGTGGCGCACGGCGTAGAGCGGTTCATGTTGGTGTCGACCGACAAAGCGGTGAACCCGACCAGCGTCATGGGGGTGACGAAGCGCATTGCTGAGATGCTCGTCCAAACCGTCAACAGCGGTGCCCCAGGGATCTTCGCCGCGGTCCGCTTTGGGAATGTTTTAGCGAGCAACGGAAGCGTTGTGCCGCAATTCCTCGAGGAGATCAATGCTGGCGGGCCGGTCAAGGTGACGCACCCGGAGATGCGGCGGTACTTCATGCTCATCCCAGAGGCGGTTGGCCTCGTGCTTCAGGCTGTGACATTGGCCAAAGGTGGGGACATCTTCGTGCTGGAGATGGGAGAGCAGATCAAGATCCTCGACCTGGCTCGCAATCTCGTTCGTCTTTCGGGCTTCTTGCCGGAAGAGATCCCGATCATCTTCAACGGTCCGCGCCCAGGTGAGAAGCTCTCCGAAGAGCTAGTGGGCGATGACGAAGAAGTCGAACCATCCTCCGTCGAAAGTATCTTACGCATTCGCCGCTTCGCCGATTTGGAGGTCTCGTTCCTCCTTCCGCAGATCCACCGGCTGGAGAGTTTGGCGGCCGCCGGCGACAAATCAGCGATGGTCGACTTGCTCCGCGCGATCGTGCCAACTTACCACCCTCCGGGCTTCAATCGTGGCTGATGCGAATGGGCGGACGTTGTTCGAGGCGCCCTGCCCGAGCGTCTCGACGGCTCGCGCTTCGTCGAGCTGCCGGCGCTCCCCGACGGACAGCGGCACGGGTGGCACCTCTTCGTCGTCATGCTGCGCCTCGATGCGGCTCGTGACCCTGCCGCGCTTCCCGGCGATGCCCGACGGCGACCAGGACGACGTGCTGCGCGCTCTCGAGAAAGTCTTCGCCCACTACGCGCGATGAACCTGCACCTCGGCTCCCAGATCCTTTTCGCGCTCGGCCGCCGCTACCCAAGGCTGCCGGTGGCGTTCCTGCGTGCGATGCCGCTGCCGCTCCTCCACGCGCTGCGCGGCCCCGGGCTACGCGAGACGTTCCGGGTCGCCGCGCGAGCGCCGTGGTACCGCGACGCCTTCGCCGCCGCGCGCGTCGACGTCGGGCGCGCCCGTCGGCCCGAGGACCTCGGGGGATTCTTCCTCACGCCGGAGGTACTCAAGACCCGCCCCGAGTCGCTCCTCACCGAGGCGCCCGAGCTCGCCGTCGAGAGCTCCGGCACCTCGGGCCACGTGACGCGGGTCTACCTGAGCCGGCGCGAGCTCGAGTACAACGCGCGCCAGGGCGGTCTGATGCTCGGCCTCTACGGTCTCGGCCGGGGTGACCGGCTCCTGTCGACGCTCGGTCTTGAGTGGGGCCTGGGCTCACTGCTCGTCGAGCGCCTAGTACGCTACACGCCCGTGTTCTCGATGGTCGTCGGCCGAGTGGACCCGAGCGAGGCCTACGCCCGGCTCGCGGAGTATCGCTTCAACGTGATCGTGGGCGACCCATTCTGGCTGGCGCGACTGACCGAGATCGCGCGGGAGCGGGGCCGGCCCGGCCCGCTGAAGCTCCTCATCGGGGGCGGCGAGGGCATCACCCCCCGTACGCGCGCCGAGCTGGAGTCGTTCTGGGGGGCGCTCGTCTGCATGACGTACGCCTCGACCGAGGCGGCGACGAGCCTCGCCTTCGAGTGCACCCACCGCGCCGGCTACCATGTGAACGAGTTCGACTTCTGCGTGGAGATCGCCGACGCGGACGCCGACGGCTACGGCGAGATCGTGCTGACGACGGTAAGCCGGCGCGTGATGCCGCTAATCCGCTATCGCACGGGGGACGTGGCCCGCTGGCTGCCGGAGCCCTGCACGTGCGGCCTGCCGTTCCGCCGGCTCTCGCCCCTGCGCGGCCGGCTCGACGAACAGGTCTCATGCGTGTGGGGCAATCTCCACCCCGACTTCTTCGAGCCCCTGCTGGCCGGTGTGCCCGGGCTCGCGAGCGACTGGCAGGTCGCGCTCTACGAGCGCGATCTCACGACGGTCGTACAGTTCCGACTCGAGCTCGAGGGCGACGCGGCCGCGCGCGAGCGGGCCGTCCAGGAGGTGCTCGGGGCTCTGCAGCGGACGCGGCCCGTCGCGTGGCTCGCCTACTGCCAGCGGCTGATCGATCTCGAGCTCGTGTTCCTCGCTCCAGGCACGCTCCGCACCGGCCGGAAGCTCCTGCGACTCGTGGACGAGCGTCTGACCGGGCCTCCAGGGTGGGTCCCGCGCGCGGCTCAGCGGATCCGCCCGCAATGACCGTCACGTCTGGCTTACTGCAGAACTTGGAAGCCCTCGGCGTCGTCATCAAAGACCCTGAGGCCCAACCCGACCCCGAATTACGGATTTCCGGGTTGGGGGATCGTTCGCTAGAATCGGGGGCCTCGGGAGGGGGTACACAAATGCGGTCGAGGAAGCTCGTTACCACCATGACCCTCATCGCTCTGCTCGCGTCGGACCTGGCCCTCGCGACCCCCGCGGCGCTTGCGCAGACGTCGAGTCAGGGGAACGGCCATCTCCAGATGACGCCGTCGCTCGGCGGTGCTGACGGCACCTACGGCCGAGCGCTCCCCGGCCCGAGCACGACGGCCCCCTACCTCGGCGCGCAACAGCAGGCACCGCAACAGTTCCCGCAGACGCAGTCGCAGATGATCCAGCGGCCCGTCGGCCCTGCAGGACCGAACGTCTGCCAGCCCGGTGGAGGCACGCGAGCCTATCAGACCGTCTCGCTACCGCGGACGCGGATGTCCGAGTCCCTTCCGATGCCGCCGCCCGCCGGCACCGTCACCCAGGTCACGGTGTCTCAAAGCGCACCCGGCGCCGGCGCTCAGGTCGCCCAACAGCCGACGCCCGAGGCAAGGACGCAGATCGGCGGCCTGGCGCCGACAGCGCCCGAGGTCGAGGACCTCTCGCGGATCGAGGCCGGCTTCAATCTGGATCCGGTCCGAGTCCAGCAAGTCGGCAGCCTGCAGCCGCCCACGCAACAGCGGCTGCAGCAGCGGCAGACCGCTCAGGAGCAGGCGTCTGCGACGTACCTCGGTCCGTTCGGGACGCCGCTGCGCCAGTACGGCTACTCGATGTTCGCCGGCAACGTGTCGACATTCGCGCCGGTCGACGACATCCCCGTGGGCCCGGACTACGTCCTCGGCCCCGGCGACGATCTCACGATCAACGTGTGGGGCGCGGTGGACAGCACCTTGATCCGCACGGTCGATCGCAACGGGCGCATCGTGCTCCCGAAGGTCGGCGACCTCCGGATCTGGGGGCTCACGTTCTCCCAGGCCGACCGCCTGATCCGTGACGAGCTCTCGCGGTACTTCCGCGGGTTCCAGACCAGCGTGACCATGGGGCGGCTGCGCACCGTGAGCGTCCACGTCGTGGGCGAAGTCTGCCAGCCCGGCGTCTACACGCTGAGCTCGCTCGCGACGGTGACCAACGCGCTCTACAGCGCCGGCGGGCCGACCAAGCTCGGCTCGCTCCGCGAGGTGCGTCTGCTGCGCAGCAACATCCAGGTCGCCCGCGTGGACCTCTACGATTTCCTGCAGCGCGGCGACCGGGCGCGCGACTACCGGCTCGAGTCGGGCGATACGATCTTCGTGCCGACCGTCGGCGATGTGGTCGCGGTGGCGGGTGAGGTCAAGCGGCCGGCGATCTACGAGATCCAGACCGGCACGCGCCTGGCCGACGTGGTCACCCTGGCGGGCGGTGTCACGCCCACGAGCTACATCAAGCGGGTGCAGATCGTCCGCGCGCTCCCGAACGCCGAGCGCGCGACGCTCGACGTGGATCTGACGGGCCACTACCTGAAGGGCGACGAGGCGAGCAATCCGCTCATCAACGCCGGCGACCTCGTGCTCATCCATCCCGCCGACCCGCGCGTCTACAACATCGTGAAGGTCGAGGGCGCGGTGCGATACCCCGGGGCGTACGAGCTCAAGCCTATGATGCGCATCGGCCAGCTCCTGCCGGCCGACAAGCTCTTGCCCGAAGCGTACACCGAGCGCGTCGAGGTGGCGCGACGCAGGCCGGACCTGACGATGGAGGTCCTCGCCGTCGATCTGAAGAAAGCATGGAGCGGCGACCCGAACCAGGACCTCATGCTGAAGCCGCTCGACGAGGTCACGGTGCGTACCGAGCTCAAGGCGGCCCGGACGATGATACTGGGCGGGCAGGTGGTGCGGCCCGGCGTCTACACCGTCGCGGACGGTGAGAAGCTCTCCTCGGTGCTCGAGCGCGCCGGCGGCTTCACCGATCGCGCCTTCCTCAAGGGGGCGGCGTTCACGCGGGCGTC
>Ga0137397_10001153_pt1 | contig 18469 bp, 17 predicted proteins | sample czorhiz116metaG_FD_106658 | JGI IMG/M metagenome (GOLD analysis project Ga0137397, IMG submission 106658) | Vadose zone soil microbial communities from Angelo Coast Range Reserve, California, USA - czorhiz1.16 metaG | ecosystem: Environmental > Terrestrial > Soil > Vadose zone | place: USA... | reverse complement strand
TGCAGGACCCGCGCGGCCAGATTCTGGCGCTCTTCGTCATCGCCGTGGCCGCAGCCGAAGCCGCAATCGGCCTGGGGCTGATGCTCGCTCTCAGTCGAAACAGGCCTGGAGTCAGCGTGGCGGACCTGACCGAGCTGAAATGGTGACCCCGTATGGACCCCGCCCCTGTATTTGCAGTCAAACCCCTGCTCCCGATTCTCGTTCCGGCGATAGGCGCGCTCCTCATCGCGCGCACGGGCGAGCGCCGCGCCAACCTGAGAGAATTCTGGTCTGTCGCCGCCGGAGTCCTGCAGCTCGTGTTCGTCGTCTCGATGATTCCCGACATCCTGGCGGGACGCACACCAGAATGCCTGCTCGCGCGGATCCTTCCCGGAGTCGATCTCGCATTTCGAGTGGATGCCTTCGGTCTCCTGTTTGCGCTCGGTGCGTCCGTTCTCTGGATCGCGACCTCGTTCTACTCAATCGGCTACATGCGCTCTCTGGGGGAGCACGCACAAACGCGCTACTTCGCGTGCTTCGCGCTCGCGCTGTCCGCCACCATGGGCGTTGCGTTCTCCGCCAATCTCTTTACGCTGTTCCTGTTCTATGAAGCACTGACGCTGACCACCTATCCCCTCGTGGCGCACAAGGCGACGCCGGAGGCCAGGGCAGGCGCCCGCAAGTACGTCATCTATCTGCTTGGTGCTGCGAAAGCGTTCCTTCTGGCGGCGATCGTCCTGACGTACAACGTCGCCGGGACCCTCGAGTTCCACAAGGGCGGCATCTTTCCGGATTCGGCGCTGTCAGCCGAGCCCGCGTTTCTGACCGTCGTGTTCGCGTTGTTTCTGTTCGGGCTTGCGAAGAACGCTGTCATGCCGCTCCATAGCTGGCTGCCGGCGGCGATGGTGGCCCCGACCCCGGTCAGCGCGCTCCTGCATGCCGTCGCGGTGGTGAAGACCGGCGTCTTCGCCACACTCCGCGTCTTCCTGTTCGTGTTCGGCCCTCAGGCCATGCGGCTTCTCGGCGCAGACAAGCTGGCGCTCGCCGTTGCGTCGGTCACGATTCTCGTGGGTTCACTCCTGGCTCTCGGGCAGAACAATCTGAAGGCCCGCCTGGCCTTCTCGACGGTCAGCCAGCTCTCCTACATCGTCATGGGCGCCGCGCTCCTGACGCCGAGCGGGATCGTCGGTGGCATCGCGCATGTGACGAATCACGCCGTGTCCAAGATCACGCTCTTCCTGTGCGCCGGCTCGATTTACGTTTCCACCCACAAGACAGACGTCAGCCAGATGTCCGGGTTGGCGAAGCAGATGCCGTGGACGATGGGTGCATTTGCACTCGCTACTCTGAGCCTGGTGGGTATTCCTCCCGCTTCCGGGTTCGTCTCCAAGTGGTACCTCGCGGTTGGATCGGTGGAGCGGGGAAGTATGTGGGCTCTCGCCGTGCTGCTGGTGAGCTCGCTGCTCACTGCGGCGTACCTCGTCCCGATCGTCTACAGGGCGTACTTCGAAGACTCTCCAGACGCCGGGCACGAGAGAGTGATCGAGGTGCCGTGGATGGTCATCCCGCTGGTCACGACAGCGGTCGTCAGCGTGCTCCTTGGTATGTATCCGGATCCGGTGCTGACCCTGGCGCGCAGAGTGTTGCCGTGACGCCAACTTCGCGCTCTGCGCTTCGGCCGGCACGCTGGTTGTACGCGGGCCTTGCGGTGCTGGCGTTGAGCGAGATCGCGGTGCCGGGTCTCTTCGGCAGAGATCACGCGCACTTCTGGTTCGAAGATCTTCCGGGCTGGGGCTCTCTCTACGGCTTCGCTTCGTGTGTCGCGATCATCGTCGTGTCAAAGTTCCTCGGAAAGCTGTGGCTCACGCGTCCGGAAAACTACTATGAACGTTGAGTGGGTGCATCCCGGGCTCCTGCTGATCATCGGCGCGTGGCTCGTGCCGCTGCTGAAAGGCAGGGCCAGGCGCGTCGCCATGATTTCGCTGCCGGCCGCAGCGCTCGTCGACTGCATCCTGATGGAGCCGGGGACGCACGGCGCGGTGCGCTTCCTCGGACAAGAGCTCGTGTTCGGTCGCGTGGATCGCCTGAGCCTGCTCTTCTCGTACGTCTTCTCGATCCTGGCTCTCCTCGGGCTGATCTACTCGCTCCACGTTGACGATGACGCGCAACACGTGGCGGCGCTGACCTACGCGGGGGCCGCGCTCGGAGTCACCTTCGCGGGAGACTTCCTGACGCTGTTCCTGTTCTGGGAACTGATGGCGCTCTCGGCCGCGCTCATCGTGTGGCTGCGCCGCGAACGCGCCGCGGTCGCCGCCGGATTCCGGTATCTCCTGGTGCACGTGTTCGGAGGATTGTGCCTGCTGGGCGGAATCGTTCTGTACTGGTCCCACACCGGGTCGCTCACCTTCGGCGACATGTCGCGTCAGGCCGGCAGCGCCGCGTTTGTTCTGATCCTCATCGCGTTTCTCCTGAACGCTGCCGTACCGCCGCTGGGAGCCTGGCTTCCCGACGCCTATCCGGAGGCCACCGCCACTGGAGCGGTCTTTCTGACCGCGTTCACGACCAAGTCCGCGGTTTACGCCTTGATCCGTGGTTTCGCCGGGACCGAGATCCTGGTGTGGTGGGGAGCAGGGATGGCCGTGTACGGCGTCGTCTACGCCGTACTCGAGAACGATGCGAGGAGGCTGCTGGCGTACCACATCATCAGCCAGGTGGGCTACATGGTGTGTGGCGTAGGGATCGGTACCTCGCTCGCGTTGAACGGCGCCGCCGCGCACGCGTTCGCACACATCCTCTACAAGGCGCTCCTCTTCATGGGCGCGGGTGCGGTCCTCCAGGTGACGGGCCTGCGAAAGCTGAGCGACATGGGCGGCTTGCACAAGACGATGCCATTGACATTCGCGCTGTACATGGTGGGGGCCTTTGCGATTTCAGCGGTACCCCTGTTCAGTGGCTTCGTGAGCAAGTCAATGGTCGTTTCCGCCGCGGGTGAATCGCACCGCGCAGCGATCTTTCTCTTGCTCACGCTCGCTTCCGCCGGAACCTTCCTGCACACCGGGCTGAAGCTTCCGTACTACATGTTCTTCGGCAAGGACCGCGGCCTCCCAGCCCGCGAGCCGCCTGCGAACATGCTGGTCGCGATGGGCCTCACTGCGGCGGCATGCGTGCTCATCGGTGTCTTCCCGGCGCTCTTGTACCGGTACCTTCCGAATGGCGTGGACTACGCGCCGTACACCGCGCGGCACGTCATGGCGACGTTCGGGCTCCTGGGCTTCACGGCGTTCGGCTTCTTCCTGCTCCTTGCGCAACTGGATCCGGAGTCGATTGTCAGCCTCGACACGGATTGGTTCTACCGCAGGGGCGCGTCTGCCCTCCTGAACTGGTCGCGCGGCGGGCTTGCGCGAGTGGAGGGCTTCGTCGCGCAGATCTCCGATGTCGTCATGCAACGGCTCGTGCTCGACGCAGCAGCGCGTCTGCGCGAGCTCGATGCGCGCGTGATCGACGCGGGTGCGGTCGGCGTCGGCCGGGTCACGCAGGCCACGAGCCGGGGCATGAGCGCTGCGGTGAGCGGTCACGCCCAGCACTATGGACTCCTCATGACAGCCGGTGTGCTGGCTGCCATTGCGATCGCGATCTTTGGATGGTGACCACGTTCCCGGTCCTCACCGTCATGACCGCTCTGCCCCTGGCCGGGGCGGCCGTTATCCTCCTGCTCGGTGACCGGCTGGCGCGCTGGATCGCGCTTGCGACAACGCTGATCGTGTGTGCTGTCTCCGTCCCGCTTTATCTCGACTTCGACAAGAGCTCCGGCGCCCTGCAGTTCGTCGAGAGCGTGCCATGGATTCGGTCCTGGAACGTGGTCTATGGGATGGGCGTCGACGGCATCAGCCTGCCGTTCGTCTTCCTTTCAACGGTGATCAGCGTGCTGTGTGTGGGCGCTTCGTGGACCGCGGTCCAGGTGCGCGTGCGGGAGTTCTACGCTGCGCTCCTCTTCGCGGAGACCGCGATGATCGGCCTCTTCGCCGCCACCAATCTGTTTCTGTTTTACGTGTTCTGGGAGCTGATGCTCGTTCCCGTGTTTCTCCTCATCGGCGTGTGGGGAGGCCCGGACCGCATCTACGCCTCGATCAAGTTCCTGCTCTTTACCCTCGGGGGCAGCGTGCTCATGCTCGTGGGCCTGATCGCTCTCCTTGTAGCGACCGGCACACTGGACTTCCAGGCGCTCGCGAAGACGAGGCTGGCGCCCGACCTGCAGGCGTGGCTCTTTGTCGCCTTCTCGGCTGCGTTCGCAGTGAAGGTGCCGATGTTCCCCGTGCACACCTGGCTGCCCGATGCCCACACCGAGGCACCCACCGCGGGGAGCGTGATCCTGGCAGGGATCCTCCTGAAGATGGGCGGCTATGGGCTGTTGCGGATCGCCTTGCCGATACTCCCCGATGCCGTGCAGCTCTTTCACAGGCCGATGCTGCTGCTCTCCGCCATCGCGATTGTGTACGGCGCGTACGTCACGCTCGCGCAGACCGATGTGAAGCGGCTCATCGCTTACTCGAGCATCAGCCACATGGGCTTCGTGACGCTCGGGATCTTTACGTTGAATCGCAGTGGTGTCGAGGGCGCGATCCTGCAGATGATCAACCACGGGATCGTCACCGGCGCCCTCTTCCTGTGCGTCGGGATGATCTACGAGCGCACACACACGAGGGACATCGCGGAGTACGGCGGGCTCTCGAAACTCGCGCCGGTCTACTCCACGTTCCTGGCGGTTTTCTGCCTGGCCGCAGCAGGATTCCCCGGATTGAATTCGTTCGTCGGTGAGTTCCTCATTATCAGCGGCGCCTTCAAGACGTGGCTGTGGCTCGGGGCGGCGACCATCTGGGGTGTCGCTCTGGGCACCACCTACATGCTGTGGCTCTACTACCGGATGGTCATGGGCGATGCACGGCCGCGGTTCCAGCAGTTGCGCCTCGACCTCAACGCGCGTGAGGTGGCGACTCTTGTTCCGCTGGCGGTCCTCGCGCTCGTCATCGGCCTCTATCCTGAGTCCGTGCTTGGTTTCCTGCGGACGTCGGTGGGGCAGCTGTTGATGTCCGCGAGTGGATCGGGCGTCATTGCGGGGCGGCCGTGAGGGATCTGGTCCTCCTCCTGCCGGAGCTCGTTCTCGCGGGCACGGCACTGGTGCTCATTCTCACCGCGCGCCACCTCACGCGCCCGCGATCTGTGGCGGCCTGTGTCGTCGTAGCCGCGATGGCTGCGATCTTTTCAGGCTGGGCGTTCTCGCCGGAAGCGTCGAGGATCGGGTTCGGAGGGACGATCGCGAGCGACGGGTACGCGCGCTTTTTCGACGTGCTCTTTGCTGCAACGCTCGCGCTCGCCGCGCTTCTCTCGGTGAGGTATCTCGAAACGGAGCGTGTTCCGCCGGCCGAGTACTACGCGCTGCTCCTGCTGGCCTCGACGGGCATGATGCTGGCCGCATCCGCCGCGGACCTCCTCATCCTCTACCTCGGACTGGAGCTCATGATCCTGTGCGCCTATGTCCTGGTAGGGATCGCCGTCAACAGGCCGATCTCAAACGAGGCCGCCCTCAAGTATTTCCTTCTCGGTTCGTTCGCATCGGCCCTGCTGCTGTACGGCATCGCGCTCGTCTACGGTGTCACCGGCGCTACGGATTTTGCGGCGATATCTTCGGCCATTGCCGAGCGCAACCTGGCAGGGCATCCGCTCATGCTCGCCGGCGTCGCGCTCATGGCCGGAGGGCTCGCATTCAAGATTGCGGCGGTCCCGTTCCATGCCTGGGCTCCGGATGTGTACCAGGGTGCCAGTGCACCGGTCGCGGCATTCCTCGCTGCCGGCTCGAAGGCCGCGAGCCTCGCGGCGCTGGTGCGCGTCTGCCTGTCTGCGTTCGGGCCCGAGCAGCGCATCTGGTCGGAGATCCTGGTGGGGCTTGCGGTCCTGTCGATGGTCGTGGGGAGCCTGCTCGCGATACCCCAATCGAACATGAAGCGTCTGCTCGCATACTCCTCTATCGCGCATGTCGGCTACGCGCTCCTGGGCCTCATCCCGGGAACTCCCGAAGGTGCGTCCGCGACAATCACGTACGCCTTCATCTATTCGTTCATGACGCTCGGGGCGTTCGGCGTGGTCATCGGGCTGGGCGAGCGCGGTGAGGATCTGGTAGCGTATCGAGGCCTGGCTGCGACCGCCCCCGGGACGGCCGCGCTCATGTTCCTCTTTCTGCTGTCGCTGACCGGAATCCCGCCGACGGCGGGATTCGCGGCCAAGTTCGCCGTGATCCTGAGCGCCGTGCGCGCCGGGCATGTCTCGTTGGCGGTCGTGGCGGTCCTGTGCAGCGTGGTGTCCGCGTTCTTCTACCTGCGCGTGGCCGTCCTGATGTACATGACAGACCCGCAGGGAGCGGCGCCGGGACGCCTGCCCGCCGCGGTTTCCGCCGCCCTCGCCGTCGCAGCCGCTGTCATTATTATCGGAGGACTTTTTCCCGACACCTTCGCGGCGTGGACGGTGCCGCCGTCGTCCCGGACGATGCATACGGAGACCGGCAAGGCGTTGATCGGGGGCCATTGATCCATGATCGAGTACCTCGGAATCGTGGTCGCGTTTGCCCTGGCAGCTGTGTTCGTGGCTACGAACATCGTGCTCGCATCCACGCTTGGCCCGAAGAAGCCGTCGCTCGTGAAATCGGAGCCGTTCGAGTGCGGACAGGTTCCTTTGTCTCTCCCGATCGGCCGGCTCTCGGTCAAGTTCTACCTGACGGCGATTCTCTTCATCCTGTTCGACGTGGAGCTCGTCTTCCTCTATCCATGGGCCGTCGTCTATCGCGCGCTTGGCGGCCGGGGTCTGGCCGAGATGGGAATCTTTCTTGTCATCCTGATGGTGGGGTTCTTTTACGCCTGGGACAATGGGGCGCTGGAGTGGCAATGAACATGACGGGTGAAGCCGGATTCGTGGCGAGCCGCCTCGAGGAGGCGATCGGCTGGGCGCGCAAGTATTCGATCTTCCAGTACCCCTTCGTGACGGCGTGCTGCGGCATGGAGTACATGGCCACCGCCTGCTCCCATTACGACATCGACCGCTTTGGCGCGGGCCTGCCGAGATTCTCTCCACGCCAGGCCGACGTGCTCTTCGTCGTCGGCACGATCAGCCACAAGATGTTACCGGTGCTCAAGCGCATCTACGACCAGATGGCCGAGCCCAAATGGGTCGTCTCGTTCGGCGTCTGCACCTGCACCGGCGGCTTCTACGACAACTATGCGACGGTGATGGGGATCGACACGCTCATCCCGGTGGACATCTACATCCCCGGTTGTCCCCCGCGGCCGGAGTACGTACTCGACGGCCTGCTCAAGCTCCAGGCAAAGATCGAGGCGCAGCACGCGAGCGGGCAGCGTCCTGCGCAGGAGCGCAGGCCGGAGTTCGTTCCATGACTGCGGCTGGTCTGATCCAGGCCCTCGAGGACCGCTTCCCGCAGGCAGTGCGGGCCGCGCACGCGTACCGTGGCGATGCCACGGTGATCGTCTCCCGTGAGTCGCTGCTTCACTTCGCGCGGACGCTCAAGGAAGACCCCGCTTTCCAGATGAATTTCCTGATGGACGTGACGGCCGTGGACTTCTCGTCGTTCGGGAAGAAGCCCTCGCCGGCCTTCTTTGCATCCTCGGGAGTCGCAGTGCGGCCATCACCGGAGATTCCGGATCAGGAACCATGGCCTGGCCCCCCCGGGCCGGGGCGCTTTGCAGTCGTCTATCACCTCTTTTCTCTGCCGCTCAAACACCGGCTGCGAGTAGAGGTCCTCGTGGAAGAAGCAGATGCGGAAGTCGATTCCCTGACTCCGCTGTGGGCCAGTGCTGATTGGCTCGAACGGGAGGTCTGGGACATGTTCGGAATCCGCTTCCGCGGGCACCCGAACCTGACGCGCATTCTGATGTACGAGGAGTTCGTCGGCCATCCGCTCCGAAAAGATTACGCGGTCAACAAGCGCCAGCCATTGATAGGACCAGTGAACTGATGGCCGAGCTCGAAACGCGGGAGATGCTCCTCAATGTCGGTCCGGCGCATCCGGCGATGCACGGGATCATCCGGATCGTCGCCACGCTCGACGGGGAGCGGATCACGAGCGCCGAGGTGGAGATCGGCTACCTCCATCGAGGCTTCGAGAAGATGTCGGAGACCGTTGACTACAACGGCGTGATCCCCTACACCGATCGGCTCAATTACGTCTCCCCGCTCATCAACAACATGGGCTACTGCATGGCAGTGGAGAAGCTGCTGGGCATTTCGGTTCCGGAGCGCTGCGATTACATCCGGGTGATCGTGTCAGAGATCTCGCGGATCACCGATCACCTCACGTGTGTGGGCGCGAGCGCCATGGAGTTGGGGGCCTTTACCGTCTTTCTCTATATGATCAAGGCCCGGGAATTCCTGTGGGAGCTGGTCGAGATGGTGACGGGCGCGCGTCTGACGGTTTCCTACGGCCGCGTCGGTGGAGTGAAGGGCGATCTGCCTGAGGGTTTCGATGAACAGTGCCGGAAGGCCATTCAGGAAACCCGCAAGGTCCTCGATGAATCGAACACGCTCCTTACCCGCAACCGCATCTTCGTCGATCGCATGTCAGGGACCGGCAAGATTTCGTCCGACGCCGCTGTCTCTTACGGCATCACGGGGCCGTTCCTGCGTGCAACCGGCGTCGCCTACGACGTGCGCAAGGACTGCCCGTACTCAGTGTACGACCGGCTCCAGTTCGACGTGCCGGTGGGCACCCGAGGGGACAACTTCGACCGCTACCTGGTCCGGATGGAGGAGATGGAGCAATCGATGCGGATCATCGAGCAGGCCCTGCGAGACATCCCTCCCGGTCCGATCCAGGCCAACCCGGAGACAGGGCGTCCGATCCCCGCAGCGGAGATGGTGGATCAGGCCAAGGTCGGAAACATCGCAGCGATCATAGACAGGCGCGCCGTCACCGATCCGACGCTGGATGGGTCGGCCAAGCCCCTGCACCACCAGATTGCGGCCGACGAGAAGCGGGTATTCCTTCCTGCGAAGGAAGACACTTACGGCAACATCGAAGGGCTGATGCATCACTTCAAGCTCGTGATGTACGGCCACGGCGTGCGGCCGCCGAAGGGAGAAGTGTACTTTCCAGTCGAAGGGGCCAACGGCGAACTGGGCTTCTATATCGTCAGCGATGGCGCCAACAGCCCGTACCGCGTGCGCGTCCGTCCGCCGTGTTTTGCCATCATGTCGGCGCTGCCCCGGCTTGTCATTGGAGACATGATGGCCGACCTCACGCCGACATTCGGGTCGGTCAACATGATCGGAGGCGAGCTGGATCGGTGAACCTCGCAGCGCTCGAACCAAAAGCCGGGGAAATCATCGACCGCTACGACGAGCCACGAGCGGCCATGTTGCCGCTCTTGTGGCTGGTGCAGGAGAGCTTTGGCCACATCTCTCCGGACGCCGAGTTCTGGGTTGGACGCCTCCTGGGTGTCGCTGTCGCGCATGTCCGGGAAGTCGTCTCTTTTTACTCGATGTTCCGCACGCGCGCCGCTGGCCGACGCGAGCTTCGAGTCTGCACGAGCCTGCCCTGTATGCTGCGAGGCGCCGGGGATGTGCTGGCGCGCCTCCAGGATCATCTGAACATTCGCCCGGGTGAGACCACCCCGAACGGGGCGCTGACGCTCACCGAGGTCGAGTGCCTGTGTGCCTGTGAAATCGCGCCCATGGCGCAGCTCGACGAGCAATTCGTCGGACCGCTGAACGAAGAGACCCTGGGCGCTGTCATGCGCGCGGCGCTCGGCGAACCCGATGGTTCGGGTCCGTTGCTCGAGCCCCGCCCGTTCTTTTCCACTGGCGGACCGGTGATCTCCACTCGGTTCGGCTGCACAGAGGGAGCGGGGTGGGACGCGTACGTTGCGGATGGTGGTTATGTCGCGGCGAGAAAGGCGTTGTCCATGACGCCCTCGCAGGTCATCGACGAAGTCTCCCGCGCAAACCTCCGCGGTCTGGGCGGCGCCGGGTTTCCAACAGCCAGGAAATGGTCCTTCATCCCGAAAGGCAGTGCGAAGCCGAAGTATCTGGTGGTCAACGCCGACGAAGGGGAGCCGGGGACCTTCAAGGACCGTTACATCCTCGAGCGGGATCCTCATGCGCTGCTGGAAGGCATGATGATCGCGGCCTATGCGATCGGAAGCCACAAGGCCTACGCGTATATACGCGGCGAGTACTACCGGTCGGCTCGACGTTTCAGCCGCGCGTTGCAGGAAGCCTACGCTCACGGTTGGCTGGGCAAGGATATCCAGGGAAGCGGCTTCGATCTCGATGTGGTGATCCATCGCGGCGCAGGCGCCTATATCTGCGGCGAGGAGACGGCGCTCCTCACGTCTCTGGAGGGTGGGAAGGGGTTTCCCAGGAACAAGCCTCCATTCCCGGCAATCTCCGGCCTCTTCCAGTGCCCGACCATCGTGAACAACGTCGAGACGCTGGCCTGCGTTCCGTTCATCCTGCGTGAAGGCGCAGAACGTTTCGCAAGCATGGGCACACCGAGGCAGGGAGGCACGCGGCTGTTCTCGGTCTGCGGGCATGTGAAGCGGCCCGGCGTCTACGAGGCGCCTGTCAGCGTGACTCTGCGGGAGCTCATCGACAACTACGCCGAGGGCGTGCGCGACGATCGAAAACTGAAAGCCGTCATCCCCGGTGGGCTCTCCGCGAAGGTGCTCACGGCAGCGGAGATCGACGTCCACATGGACTTCGACTCTCTGATGGCCGCCGGTTCGATGGCGGGCTCCGGCGGCGTGATCGTGATGGACGAGACCACCTGCATGCTCGACGCGTTGCAGACGGCCGCCCGGTTCTTCGCTCACGAGTCATGCGGCCAATGCTCGCCCTGCCGCGAAGGCACCGGCTGGATTCACCGCATTCTTCGTCGTCTGTCGGACGGAAGCGGAAGGCTCGAGGACCTCGACGATCTGCTGGCCATTGCCCGGGACATGGAGGGCAAGACAATCTGTGTGTTCGCGGACGCTGCGGCCTGGCCGGTCCAGTCGTACATCATGAAATTTCGCGCAGAGTTCGAGGAACACATCCTGACTGGCCGGTGTGTCCGGGGCAATGAGGCCGCATGCCTGCTCTGACGATCGACGGCAAGGCGATCGAATGCGTCGACGGCAGCATGGTCATACAGGCGGCAGAGAGGCTCGGGATTTTTATTCCGCGGTACTGCTATCACCCCGGGCTGTCGATCGCGGGAAACTGCCGCATCTGCCTCGTGGAGATCGACAAGAATCCCAAACTGCAGATCGCGTGCAACATGCCGGTGACCGAAGGGATGGTCGTCCACACAAACAGCGCCAGGGCGGAAGAGGGCCGGCGCGCCGTGCTGGAATTCCTTCTCGCCAATCATCCGCTCGACTGCCCGGTCTGCGATCAGTCGGGAGAATGCGACCTTCAGAACTTCTACATGAACTTCGGCCTGTACGACCCGCGGTTCCGGGAGCAGAAAGTCAAGAAGAAGAAGGCCGTGGCGATCGGCTCCCACGTGATGTTGGATCAGGAACGCTGCATCTTGTGTTCACGCTGCGTGCGTTTTACCGATGAGATCTCCAGGACGGGTGAGTTCGGCATTTTCAACCGCGGTGACCGCGCCGAGCTGGGACTCTATCCCGGTCAACGGCTCGACAACCCCTACTCGGGCAACGTCGTCGACATCTGTCCTGTGGGCGCCCTGACAGATCGGAATTTTCGTTTCAAGGCCAGGGTCTGGTACCTCTCGTGCGCCCCGACGGTGTGCAACGGCTGCGCGCAGGGATGCAACGTCGATATCCACTACGTGCTCGACAGACCCCATCTCAACGAAGGCGCGCGAGTTCTGCGCCTGAAGCCTCGCTACAACGCTGACGTCAACCAGTGGTGGATGTGCGACGAGGGACGCTATGGTTTCGGCTGGATCGACAACGGACGCCTGACGAAAGTCCGCAAACAAGGCGTTGAATCGACCTGGGAACAGGCCATTGCGGAAATCGCCGCGGAATTGGCGAAGCTTGGCCAGGGCGGGACCGGCTCGCGCATCGGCGTGATCGCCTCGTCACAGCTCACCAACGAGGAGCTCTTCCTGATTCGCGAAGTCTTTCAGAACGTCCTGGGCGCGAAGGTGACAGTCTCTTCCCCCACGCATCCCGGATCCAGCGATGACTTTCTCATCAAGGCCGATAAGAGCCCCAACACGCTCGGGGCAACTTTGCTCGCTCTGCCTGGCGAACCCTCCGACGCTGCCACTCTCGTCGATGAAGCCCTTCAGGGACGGATCGAAGCCTTGTGGGTCTTCGGCCACGACCTGACGAAGCTCAGCGCGAAAGATCGAAGCAACGAAGATCCAAGTAATGAAGATCCCAGTAAAGCCTGGCTCGGCGAGCTCTCGCGCAAGCTTCGGCTTCTTGTCTTCTCAGGGACCAACGAAAATCCTACCGTCCTCTGGTCGCACTGGGTACTTCCCACCGCAGCTTACGTGGAAAAGGACGGGACCTTCGTGAACTGCCATGGTCGTATTCAGCGCATTGGTCGCGCGTTCCCGCCCGTGCCGGATTGCCGGGAGGACTGGAGCATTCTGCTGGAACTGGCCAGGCAACTGAATCACCCGCTGCCTTGGCGGAACCCTCAGGAGATCTTCCAGGGATTGGCAGACGTCGTGCCGCCTTTCGCGGCCTTGACATACGACAAGATCGGATCCCTCGGAGCCGCGTTGGCGCTGCCTGACTCCGCTGGTGTATCGGCCCGTGGTGGGGCAGGCGCATGACGATGATGGATCTCGCCGTTAAGCTGATTCTTGTCACCTTCGTGTTTGTCGGGGTCTTGAACCTCGCAGCGCTGCATACCTGGTTGGAGCGCAAGCAGTCGGCCGTCATCCAGGACAGAATCGGGGCGAACCGCGCGAGCATCATGGGATGGCGATTGATGGGGCTGTTTCATCCCCTCGCCGACTCCATCAAGATGTTCACGAAGGAGGATATCGTCCCAGACGGGGCTGACAGGATCCTCCATACCCTCGCCCCCGTCTTCTCGGTCTTCTTCGCCCTCGTGGCCTTTGCGGGAATTCCATTCGGGGATCGCCTTGTCCTGGGAGGCCGCGTCGTTGAGCTCCAGATCGCCAGGATCGACGCGGCACTCCTCTATATCTTCGCGATGCTCTCGTTGGGGGTGTATGGAGTGATCCTCGCTGGATTCGCCTCCCGCAACAACTACGCGCTGCTCGGTGGACTGCGCGCCACCGCGCAGATGATCTCCTACGAGATTGCCCTGGGCATCGCGATCATTGGTATCGTCATGGTCTACGGGACGATGGACCTGCAGGAGTTGGTGCGAGGTCAGGGGAAAAACCTGGGAGGCTGGATCCCCCTGTGGGGCATCGTCGTTCAACCCGTGGCATTTTTTGTGTTCCTGACAGCCGCCCTGGCTGAAACCAAGAGAGTTCCCTTCGACCTCCCGGAAGGGGAGTCGGAAATCATCGGGTATTTCGTCGAGTACAGCGGCATGAAATTCGGGATGTTCTTTCTTGCTGACTTCTTGGAAACCATACTGGTCGCCTGTCTGGCGACGACGCTGTTTTTCGGTGGGTGGCAGGTGCCGTACCTCACGCCAGACGGGTTCCGGTTTCCGTGGGGAGCGACGCTGAGCGTCTCTCCGTGGATCTATGTGCTCCTCGGGGTTGCGAGCTTTTCGATCAAGGTCGTGGCCTTCTGTCTGTTGTTCATGCAGATCCGATGGACCCTGCCACGTTTCCGGTACGATCAGCTCATGCGGTTGGGTTGGCTCGGACTGTTTCCGATCTCGGTGGCGAATGTGCTGGTGACCGCCTCTGTACTGGCCCTTTTCACAGATTAATTGTCATGGCGGTCAAGGTGCTCCGCAGGCGCGAGCTGACGTTCTGGGAAAAGCTCTATCTGCCACAGATCGTCGGCGGTCTGAGGATCACTTCCTCACACTTCTTCCGGAACCTTTTTCTTCACGCCGCGCACCGCGTCGGACTGCTCAAGCACCTCCGAGCTTCTGTCACCTTCCAGTACCCTGAAGAGGCCAGGCCGCTTGCGACGCGATTCCGGAGCCGTCACCGGCTCACCGTCCGAGAAGACGGAGCTCCTCGCTGCGTGGGGTGCATGCTCTGCGAGACCGTCTGTCCGGCGAAGTGCATCACCATCGTGGCTGGGGAGCACCCCGACCCCCACGTCGAAAAGTACCCCGTGCGCTTCGACATCGACCTGGGGGTTTGCGTGTACTGCGGATACTGCGTCGAGGTGTGCCCTGAGGACGCGATCCGCATGGATACCGGAATTCTCGATGTGGCCGCCTACTCTCGAGATGCGATGAAGCTCGACATCCATGAGTTGATGGATCCGGCGTTGCGCAAGCCGATCGGGGATTGCAGCCTCAAATTCCCGCACCAGTGCCGACTCGCGAATGGGCAGATGAAGGGTGGCTGGAACGAACAGCCGTTGCCCTGATCGAGTCTGCGACCATGGCCCATTCCTGGCTCTGTGACGGACCTTGGGACGCGACTCCACCCGGCGGCCCGTCCGAGGCGTTCAGAGAGCGACGCAGCCAACGAGATGCGCGTCGGCATCCTCTGGGCGTTGATGCCTGGCATCACCGAGGCGGCCCGGCGCCAGGTGCTCGGGCCGCCGAAACCAGTCCTCGACCACTTCCCGCACGACATGGGCATTGTCGGTCGGGCCGACACCGCCTGGTGGAGCTGCCGACGCCAGGCTCCCGCTGAGCGTCGGCGAACCGATCGTCACGACGAGCAACCGATCCTCGCCGCGAACCTGCCGCCCCGTCGCGCGGAGAAGATCGACGTGGATGCCGTCCGCCAGACAACTGGCCCGCACCTCGACGCCTGAAATTCCAAGCGCGCCTCGACGGCCTTGCCGGATCTCGCCGGCCAACCACCGACCGAGCTCGGCGCCGCTCAGGGTGACCCGCACGACGCGATTGTCGAACGGGAACACGTCGTACAGCCGTCCAAACGTTACCGGGCCATCGGGGAGATCCGCCCGAAGACCGCCCGTCGCGTTGTTGATGACCGCAACGTCGGCGCCCGGCACCGCGTCGCGGAGCGCATCGGCAAAGAGGTTTCCGAGCGGCGACCCGAGATCGCCGACTCGACGAATCGGGGCGTCCAGGGACACGCCGAGCGTTGTTGCCTGGAGCTCATGAACGCGCTGGAGCGCCGGCGCCATTGCCTGGACGACGACCGGATCGGGCGTGACGGCTCTTCCTTCGTACTGCGCCGGCACGTCCGATTCGGTCGCGGGGACGCAGTTCCCGGTTGTGGGATCTTGTTGGGCGCAGACCTGGCGCGGTGCGAAGAGCTGAATGCGCGCGACGCTCCTGGTCCTCCGATCGAAGACGAGATCGACACGACCGAGCGCCTGTCCGCGCGAGAAGGGCTCGATAATGCCGATCCCGTCGACTTGATGTGCGAGCCCGTCGTGGGTATGACCGGCGGCGATCACGTCCACCAACCCATGGGGCAGGCTTCTCGCAACCTGAAAGATCTCTGACTCCGAATCGCACGACGAAAGATCGGCGGGCCGATCGAATCGATCGCAGCGCCCGCCCGCATGGGAGGCGACGATGACGACTTCGGCGCCGGCAGCTCGAAGCTTCGACGCCTCCGCGGCGATCGTGGGCCCGAGCGGCGCGACCCGCAATCCCTGAACGTTGGCTGCGAGCGTCGCCCTCAGCGCACCCATCGTCATGACGCCCACGACGCCGACTTTGACCCCGGCCGCGTCCACGAGCACCGACGGCCGAACGTTCGGCCATTCGACGGGTCTGCCCGTCGCATCGTCAATCAGGTTTGCCGCGAGGAAGGGATATCGTGCCTGGGCGGCGCGCGCCTTGAGAGCGCCGCGCAGGTCGCCCGGCAACTGTCGTCCGGTCGGCGAGTCGACCGACCCGAAATCGAAATCGTGGTTGCCGACGGCCTCCGCGGCATATCCCATCGCGTTGTAGGCGTCGACGACGAGGGCGCCCTCGCTGAGATTGGATTCGATGCCGCCCTGAAAAGTGTCGCCGGAGTCGATCAGCAGGACGGCCCCGCCGTCCGACGCCCGGGTCACGCGCAGATTGTTCACGTATCCCGCGAGCAGGGGCAGACCGCCGAGGCCGTTTCTCGGAAAGGCGGCCCCGTGGAGATCGCTGGTACCGACAATCGACAGAGTCACCAGCGCCGGTTGGTCGGGCGCCGCGGCGAGAGTCGGGAGATGTATCGCCCTCGCGAACCAGAGGCACGCCAGCGCGAGAGCGCCCGGGGCAATCCGCCGGGCGGTTCTACCCGATTGTCTTGCGCGCATCGTGATCTCCGGAGCTCCTGCCGGCGTCCCGCATGATGGCACAATGGATTGCCCTTGTGATACGCGAATGCATCGCCCTCGTCTCTGACTCGGGCCCGCGTGGCGTGCCATGCGAATCAACCGGATGGCTGCCCTGCGAGCCTGACCATGTGGCTTCCACCGCCGTCGTGTCTGAGAAAACCCTATTGCTCACGACAGTACGACCGCACGCGACTCGGCTTGGGATGATTGCCACGATGACTCACGCTGCCGCGACCACGAAGACACGAAGACACGAAGAACGACACGAAGAAGAGATCCTCCTCTTCGCGCCTTCGTGGGTGCATCTGTTTTCGATGCTGAAATCAGTTTTCAGACTCAGTAGACCACCGCGGTAGCGGCCCGGAGAAGACCAAGCATCCGGAGGGCTATCACGATCAGTAACACGATGAGCCAGAGAAGAGCTGTCTTGCGCGTAGAGTTCCGCATACATGCCTCCCGGCTCGTGTAATGGCAGGCGTCCGGTGAGTCTCGCGCCCGCGGCCGGCGTCTATCGTGCGGCCTTCGACCGCTCGACTTTCCTGATATTCGCTTCCATCTGCTGCGCTCCGTAGTACAGCGTCCGGCCGTCGGGCGATGCCACGATGCTCCACAAATCATCGGGCGGCAGCGGCAGCGTCACCGCGATCTCGCGGCGCTCGAGCGACGTGATGTTCTGCATGACGAGCTTTCCACCGTGTGAAAGATACCTGCGGTCACACCGCTACCAAGGCCCTCGCGATCACGATCGACCCGGCGCGCCCGTTGGTCATCACCAATCAGAGCTCGACTCTGCGTCCGGGAACCGTTGGGTCGGCCTACGCCGCGAACTTGTTTGCGGACGGAGGCGTTCAGCCGTATCGCTGGGTAGTTGTAACCGGGCAGCTGCCGCCCGGATCGTCTTGAACTCGTCCGGCCGATTCTCGGGCACGCCGACCACTGTAGGGACGTTCACATTTACCGTGCGGGTCACGGACAACGCCGGTGCGCAGGCATCTCAGGAATTCAGTATCACGGTAAGCTGACGCGTCGAATTGGTTGTCCGTTGGCGTCTGAGAATCGCGCCTGGGTGCTGCACACCGACTCAAGGCGCGCTTGCCAATCTGTGGTTGGAGGTGGGCGCTGACAACGCCGGGTTCACCTGGATGGCGTCACGCGTCGGCAATCAGTGCCGGCGATTTCTTCATGATGATGGCCACCGAATCATTGCCGCCCCGATCCTGACGCGGTTGCATCACGAATATCGCGTGGAGCCGTTGGCAGCGTGAATCGTGAAACCCGTGTCGCCTTCAGTAGTTTTTGCGGAGCCCAGCGCGTTCCCACCAGTTTGACAGCCACGGCCAAGTTCCCTATGGTGTGCCTGTCGGTAGTTTCAGAGACGGAGGCGCCTGTGAAGGACAAGTTTTTCGGCGTATTCCTCGGGGCCGTTGGCCTTCTGGTGACTTCGGTTGCGCTGGTCGCACACCACGGAGCGGCGAGCTTCGACACGACAAAAGAGCTCACCTTGAAGGGGACCGTGACCGAATGGATCTGGGCCAATCCCCATTGTTTCCTGAAGTTCGATGCGAAGGACGACACCGGCTCCGTCCGAAACTGGGCGGCCGAGGTCAGCAACCCGACCGACATGACGAAGCGTGGCTGGGCGCGGACGTCGTTCAAGGCCGGGGACGAAGTCACCGTGGCGCTGCAGCCTGTCAAGAACGGCGCCCCTGTCGGGCGCATCAGACACGTGATTCTGCCCAACGGCCAGACGCTATCGGCGGGGGCGCCGCCACCACCGCCTCCGCCTCCCGCCAGATAATCAGTCGTGTCCCGTCCTACAAGCGAGGATTCCGACATGGCGAAACGCTTCACCATTTTCATCATCGGTTCAGCGGCAGCGCTGACGCTTTCGTCTGTCATGCGCGCGCAAAACCAGCCCTGGAACAACGCTGGATTGGCCCAGAGCCCGAATCAACAGCAGCAGACGGGACCACCGGCGGCGCCGGCTCCCCGCCGCGACCTGAGTGGAATCTGGGACGCGGGAGGCGCGGGAATCGGGGCACGCGGATACATGACGGCTCCGCTCACGCCCTGGGGCGAGGCGCTGGGCAAGACCCATAAGTCCGGAGACGGCG
>Ga0137397_10001152_pt1 | contig 18473 bp, 11 predicted proteins | sample czorhiz116metaG_FD_106658 | JGI IMG/M metagenome (GOLD analysis project Ga0137397, IMG submission 106658) | Vadose zone soil microbial communities from Angelo Coast Range Reserve, California, USA - czorhiz1.16 metaG | ecosystem: Environmental > Terrestrial > Soil > Vadose zone | place: USA... | reverse complement strand
GAGGAATGATACAGAATTTGCCCGTGAAATGGAGTCTGCCGCCGGGCTAGGATGTAACAGATACTGCGAACCGGAGAAATTTCCGACACGCGACTGCGGGGGTATCGCAACAGTGTCCGTCTGACGTGGCAAGTTACAATTCAGCGTGTTCTCAGACCTGCCAGATGCTCGCGCATCGTTTTGCGCGACAACGCCACTCCTTGGCGCCGGTACATCCACTCCTGACGATGTAACGACAGATGATGGCCATACTTGCTGACGGCCACGTGTGCCAGCAACCCCGGTCCCGGCAGACCCTTCTCGATCGGCCGCATGGGCTTCTGCTCCGTGAGCACCGCGTAGCCCTTGCTGCAGGCATATTTCTGACAGGCTTCCTCGATCACAAACAACGAACCGGCTGACCTCTTCGCCGATGTGATGCACTGTCCCTCGCATTGGGGACATTTCTGTTCGTGTTCTCCGAGATTGTAGGATCAATCCGCACGGGACAGGAAATCCTGTCTCTTCCTAAAGAGGGTGAAACGGAAACCACAAGACCGCAATGCCAAGGTTATGGCTGGCGACGCCTGCCGAGACCCCTGGAGCGACGGCGTGTGGTCTGATGATCCCGGACGGCATACAGGAACACCTGAATTTCATCCACTCGTTCGCGCTTCTGCCTTGTCGCGCCAACGCAGCAACTGCTCGACCAGGTGCTGCAACTGTTGGAGCTGGCGATCCTTGGAGTCCACTCCGCCAAAGGCTGGCCATCAACTGCCAAGGCGGCCGGATCTTCCGGCAACCTATTGCAATCAGCGCCCCATCGCTTGGCTTGGCGCCAGCCCGCTCGGCGCGCTCCAGCTCTACCGCTAGATCCACCCACTGGTTTACCAGTTTCCGAAATCGCTTGTAGTTCTCTACCTTGTGGCGCATCTAGGCTACACCCTCCGCCCGGACGAACCGCTTCTGTTCTCGCCTCGCCAGGTAAAGCTCAGTTGATAGTACGGCCCGTGCTTACGCGGCTTCTTGGCGCCCTTGCATTGGCAGCCCGATGTGCCGCACACGTTGTACTGCTCTCCGAGACTCCCCGGGTGCATCGGCCCCAGCTCGGCCAACCGCTTCTTGATCGCTCCGAGTTGCCGCTCGATTTGTTTGGCATTAATTAATGCCAGTAGCACGATGCAGGCTGCCGGTGTATGTCAAGCCCAAAATGCAAAACTCTGTCTTGCCTTCCCGCCGCGGTAAGTTCGATAGGTCCCCGAGGTGCCCCAAAAATCAAAAATGCTTTATGATTGGGTTATTATAAGAATAAGATCTGTTGTATGTTCTTGTTCGTAACCAGTCGTGAGAATGGTATGCCGTTCCTGGACCTCCGACTCGACCTAAGCCGCGTCCCCAGCTTGGACTCGCGGATGGACCTCACGACGACAAAATCCAGTCTGTATGGCAATCAAGTTTGCTTTGCAAGCCAATATCAGCCGCCCGCGAACTAGAATTTGCGACCCTTGCGCGGGGCTCTCTTCTTCTGTGCCGGCGGTCGAGTCAGCGGTTGGCTCCGCTTCCGGATTGCATCGAACTCATCGCCCGGCTGCCAGCCGATCAATTTGGGCTGCGAAGCCGCCTGAACTCCGAGCTCATAACCGAACATCGCCATCTTCGCATCGCCGGTAAAATCCATTCCCGGTAGGTATTCATCGGTCGGCTGATGGTAGCGGTGTTCCACGTAATCCCGTTCCTCTGCCTCACCCCACGCCTCATCATGTCCTTTGAATTTCAATCCCTCGCCAATTGAAAACGACGGGATCCCCACCCTTGCCAGGCTGAAGTGATCCGATCGGTAATAATATCCCGCTTCCGGATGCGCATCCGGCCGAAGCGCTAATCCCAGCGCCTTCGCCCGCGCTTCTATCGTGGGATAAAACGTCGTCCGCTCCGCCCCACTTACTTCCACCTCCTCTGGGTCCCCGATCGGTGCCAGCGCGTCGTAGTTCAGGTCCAACGAGATCTTCCCAGGGGAGACTGGGGAATGCGTGCCCAAGTATTCCGAGCCAAGCAATCCCTGCTCCTCTGCCGTCACGGCCGAAAACAAAATTGTTCGCGGAGGCGCTGACGGCGTCATCTGCGACCACGCGCGTGCCAATTCCAGCAGTACGCCACATCCCGTCGCGTTATCCACCGCGCCATTGTAGATGTTGTGGTGTTTCTTGTCGGGATCGATACCCAGGTGGTCGTAATGCGCCGTGTACAATACGGCTTCCTCTCTTAGTATCAGATCTCTCCCCAATAGCGCCGCCAGCACATTCCTCGAAACGAACGACCGCAACTGACTCGCCACGCGTGCTTGCAAGTGCACTGGCAATTCGATCGGATTGAACTCCCGCGACTGCGCCTGTTCAAAGAGCCTGTCCAGATCCAGCCCCGCCGCCGCTACGAGCTTTTTCGCCACTTCTACGTGAATCCACGAAGCCGCTCGCAGTTTCGGCGAACCATCCAGCTTCAGATACGACTTTTCGTGCCCCCAAGAGTTCCGGACCACGTCCCAGCCGTAACTTGCCAAGTCCGTCCGGTGGATGATCAGTGTGGCCAACGCCCCTCGCCGGGCAGTCTCTTCGAATTTGTAGGGCCATCGTCCGTAATACGTCAGCGCCTTGCCCTTGAAAAAGTTTGGGTCGTCCGAAATCGGCTCGTTCACGAATAGCAGCGCCACCTTGCCTTTCAGATCAACGCCCTTGTAGTCGTCCCAACCGTACTCCGGCGCGTTGATCCCGTATCCAACAAAGACAATCGGCGCGTCGATATCCGCATTCTCCTCTTGGCTTTCGTTGCTGGTCACGTAATCGTCGAGATTTTTTAATGTCCACGTTCCCCTGTCAGCAGACACGAAATTGAACGACGTGTCGCCAAGCGTCTTCACCCCCACCATGGGGACATCCTGAAAATAAGTGCCTTTGTCCCCGGCTGGCTTTAATCCGTACAGCGCAAACTGCGCCGCGATGTATTCAGCGGCGATGTCCCCCCCACGTTGCCCAGTGCCGCGTCCCTCCAGCAGATCGCTGGCAAGAAATTTCACGTGCGCACGGATCTTTTCCGGGTCCATGTGAACTGAGGCAGGCTCCGGTTTGTTCGCCGCCGCTTCGCTGGGCGTCGCCCGTCTCGCCTCGGTCCTGCTTGCCTGCGCGCCAACGTAAGACACGCTCAGCGCGGTCGCAAGAATAACTCCTAACAGAAACTTGAACTTTCGCATGACTCACTTTCCTCGATTGAAAATGACTTTTCTAAACGAGATGTTGAGCATTCCTAGGATTACTACGGATGGCCCAAACTTTCCACAAGTACGTTGAAACTGTGTCCCTTCCGATCATCTGTCTATGCGAACCTGGAGCCCCTTGCATCACTTCTTGGCCCGGCCCTTTAGCAGGGGTTCTTCAGCTCGGACATCTGTCCACAGTTCGACGGACTCCGGCCATGCGGACACGCGCTACGGCCCCGGAGAGATTCTTGATGCACAACCTTCCGCCGAAACAAGGCGTCCCCACTGCCCTGTTCGAACGCGGCGGCGTATTGCGGGTGTCAAGAGAGACATTCCAGCAGCCGAAAAAGCTGTATAATCGAATGAAATAACACGCTTCGCTCAAGAAAGGGGACGGTTATGAACAAGAACCGATTTGCGAAACGAGTGGCGGTTGCAGCTGGATTCTTTTTTCTATGTGCGGTACCAGGGCTGGCCCGCGCGCAGAGCAGTCCACCCACTCCGGCACCGACTCCGCACAAGACTTTACCGGTGGCCCGACCGAAGAGAGACACTCGCCCAACGGACGATTTTGCCGGATTGCAATATACGGATGAGCAGCGAGCAAGAATTGACCAGATTCATCAGGATTTGAAGGTGCGCATGGATGCTGTGGTGAAAGACGAAAAGTTAGCCGCGGAGCAGCGAGACGCGATGGTCGCGGGGTACCAGCGTATGGAGCGCAGCCAGGTTTTCAAGGTGCTAACGACGCAGCAGCAGAAAGAAGTTCTCAAGAGGGTGCGAGCCCGGCACGCGGCAGAGCAAGAGGAGCAGAAGAAGCAGTCTCCGCCAAGGTGAAAATAGGAAGACTGTGGATTAGTCCCGAAAAACTTACGGGGCCACTGTAAAGAAGACGAGGAGCTGGGACTGCAGCCAATGGTTTTCTACCGTGGGCAGCAGGAGTTTTTCGAGAGAGGCGCCGCGGTTTTCCATTCCAGGAATCGTCAGGACAGCCTGTTCTAATTCTTGGTAGGATTTCTTTCTAGACAATAGTGTTATGCCATGAAGCGACAGCCTTTTCCTGTTTTTTGTGAGAAACTCCCGATTAAAGCAACCAAATATTCAGCGGAACCCCGGCCGGAGAAATCCGCCCTGGTGTGCCGGTGCTTACTTGCTAGTAGCTTGGGTTTCGGGCTGCGGCGAAGGCCTGGCGAATAGAGAATCCTCCAGCTTCGGGTTCACGGCGACGTTTTCGATGAACATTTTATGTGTGACTTTGTTGCCCTCTACGGCGGTCTCGAGAACATAGGGAACCATCAAGCCATTCACGGCCTTGTAGTCGCGCAGGTAAATCGAGACAGGCCGCATCCTGCCATCCATGCGGCGAGGGGTGCCCTCTACCTTGACTTCTAGAAAGGTCTCAGCATCGACCCAGATGTGCTGCACCTGACCGGCCTTCATGGTGACCTTGAGCTTGTAGGCATCCTGGCCTTCCACCTTCTCGACGCCCTCAAGCTCCACCTTGTTGCCTTTAGCGGTGTAATCCACCAGGGGACCGTCAACATCTGATTCGAAGGAAGCCGATTTGAGCTCCTCGGGTGAATATGGTTCCACATCCCTGCGCCCGAGGTAAGGGCGCAGCTTCCAGCCGTTGACACCGTCGTAGACCTGCACCGCAGTATCATTCTCGAAGACTAACTCGATCCTCATTTTCCGGGGCCGCTTCTTCTCTAGCACAAACGGCAGTTGGACCTTAGCCTTTCCTCCCGCGTCCATCTTGCCGGAGAAGGAAATAGTTTGAACCGCCCGCCAAGCCTGCAGTCCCCCCTTCGCGGACACATTCTTCTCGACGATCTGCGCAGCAGTAAGATTGGCCGGTGGCCGGGGGCTACCGGTGCCGGTCATCGCTAGGGACATGCAAACGGACAGAGCAACAGACGACAAAAACGTTTTTCTCAGCATGGACGAAACTCTCCTGACGGATTCTTGAGGCTTTCTGAGTTATTCTACGACCAATCCTTCGAGCCGAAATCTGCCGATCATTATGTCCACTCGGCTCCCGGGTTTTATGACTTTGCCCTTATTGGAAAAGACCATCCAGTATTCACGGCCATTTTCGGGTGTCGCAGTCTGGCGTAACTGCCCTACTTTTTCCATTATAGGAACTTGTAGCGCGAGTCCCGTTTTCTCCTCGATCAGATACGGGGGCTTTGTTTTGTCGTTTATCAAAGCAGCCTTCTCAGCATCCACAACGCGGTAACTAAACCGAATCAAGCTGCCCGAGGCGGTTTCCCGAACGGCGAGGTCGTCGATACCCCAGCGCTTCCTGTAAAAGTCGGCCCCGCGTTGACTCGTCGCGACGGCGGGAGCAGAGCGAGTCGCCTTTGGAGAGGCAGAGGGTGCAGGAGCAGGCGCGGCGGGCTGCGCTGTGCCGATCTTATCGTTTCCCTGTGCTGCTTGGGTCAAATCAGAAGAAACGACAATGCTGCCCGCGAGTGACCCCGCGAGCAGCATGGCCTTTAGATATTTTGTCTCGCCGTTGAACATCAATTCCGTATACCTCGGTTTTTGTTCTCTCGGGGGCAATCGGACCGATAGCCCCCGAGGTCAACTCAGTTGCCGTGGAAGGCGGCGCTTGTCTGGCTCGGCGTCAGAGCTCCGCTGTCGATGAGTGTCACATGCGCGATTGCCATTGCCTTGTCCGCGGGTGTGTACCGAATTTTGATCGTGCAAGTCCCGCCCGGTGCGAGGACCTTGTTGGTTGTACAGGTTCCGCTAGTAATCGCAAAGGTGCTGGCGGCCGCGCCAGCCGTCTTTGTAATGGTTGGCGCGGCACTGAGAATGAGCCGGCTCGAACCCCTATTGCTGACAGTAATTGTGCCGTTCTTCACACTCATATTAGCCGGAGCAGTCGTCAAGTCCGGATTCGGATCGGAGATGGAGACCACCGCGTCGAGATCCGATAGGGGCGCACCGGCCTCAATTGCCCCGATATCGAAGTTACCAGCAGCACCACCGTCCGACCTCGGGTTACCGAAGAAGTCGGTCGGCGGGTGACTGATATTGTTCGGGACCCAATCGATGGCCGGCGAACCTCCCGCAGGAGCGTAATTTGCGAGCAATGCACCATAGCCCGTAGCGCCCTTCTGGATCACTGGATTCGTCATCGACAGCGGACCGTAGAACATGTTGATCCAGTTGCTGCCTTCATCCACCGTGGCCGCAGGTGTCAGTGTGAACAATGGGAGGGGAGGGACAAGGGAATCCGCAACGCCTCCAGGCACGGTGGTTCCTACTCCTACCGTTCCTGGCTGTATGCAACCCGGAGCGTTGGCATTGCCTTGGGGACCGCTGCAAAGTGCCGGTGCAATTTCTGGGGGCACACGCGAACCATCGCAGTACTGGCTTGCAACGGTCGTGTTGTTCCCCTGACGGTTGTTTGCGCCCGGATAATCGGCCGCATCATCCAAAATGGAGTACGTCGGATGGAGCGTCAATCCCGAGTTGTGGGTGTTCGGTGCCGTATCGGTATAGACGCCGATATCCCAGTAATACGCTCCACTGGGGCATCCGCCCGTTGCGGTTTGGCTTAACGCCGGTGCCAGTTGGACTACTCCTGCGTTCGTAGTGATGTTGAACGCGCGGTTCCCCCAGAAGATGTCGCTGGTCAGCGCCGGGACCGAGAATTTCGTGCAGTTATGGGTCGTCGTCGGTTCCCCCGGGCACGCCACGTTGGGGTCGGTGAATGCTTGGAGGAAGTTTGCGCTGTGCGTCTCTGTCGCCAACCCTGCCGGCTGCTTGTTCGACGTAGTGACTGAGCCCGTGCCGCAGGCCGCGCTATTTGGATTGTTCGTCGGGTCGCATCCCGGTGGGGCGTGATTGGCATTCGGGGCTCCGAGGGTGTCGAAGAGTACGCCCGCGGTAGCAGTAGCATCGTTGGACACCACCGTGTTATTGCGGAAGTCAACCTTCACGGCGTCGTACAGCGCGACTCCGCCTCCGGTCCAACCAGCGACGTTATCCCCGAAAATGTTGTTGGTGATCGAGACTCCGTACCAATTACCAGCATTGCTGGGGTTGTTTAGCACGTCGTTTCCGTTAACGTGCATCAGCATGAGCCCGCCGCCGCTGCCTTCTTCGGCGGTGTTGCCCTGGAACAGGTTAGCGTTAATTCTGAGGCCGGGACCGGAGCCATCCGAAAGCGCCGGAGGGCAATCAAAGTCGATCAAGGCGTTCTCGCAAGCGGCCCCATCCGGAGCCGCACCTTGGACGATAAGGCCGCCGCCGTAGGTAGTCAGCGTCGGGTTGATGCTCTGATTGAAGATGATCGAGTTGTGCTCGATGTCGCCATTCCACATGAACCCGTGCTGCGCAACGCCACCACCGTCACCCGTGCTCAAATTGCCGCAAACCCAGTTGTAGTCGAATAGGTAGTAATCGGAGCCCGTGCAGAAGGTCACACCGCCGGCCGACGACGGGGTGGTGGAGTTCAATTCGTCACCATAGGCAGCGTTGAAGGTGACCGAATTGTTATGCACGTGAGTATGGTGGTTGAGATTTAATGGTTGCGCAACGGAACTGTTCGTGGCGCCAACGAGGGTCGGGTCCACAGTCTCCATCTGGCCAATAGTGATGCCGCCCGACAGAGTCCCGCCATTTCCGAAGACGTGGTTGTTGGAGACTTCCAGGTAATGGGTCCAGCCGTGGGCGAAGATACCGCCACCGCCTTGGGAAGATTTGGTGAAGGTCATGCCATCGACGCGCGATGGGTTGCAAAGGAAGTTGGACTGGTAGAATTGGGATGTACGGTTGCAATCTCCGCCAGTAGCGGTACTGTTGTTGAGAGGGATGCAGCCAGCGGCGTTCAACGGAGTGCAGTTCAACGTATTGTTGTTCTCCAGGCCCTTCGCGAGGATGGTAATGGCCGCACCTTCGTAAGCGCCCATCAGCGTGGGTTCCTGCAAGAGTTCCGCAATGTTGCCATTGAGGGTGGCGTCCCAACCGACAACGGGCTCGCCCAGTGCCGGATCTACCGAATTCTGCATGTTTGTGCTGCAGGTGAACGGATTAGTGAGATTCGGATCATAGGGGTGTGCGGCGGTGATGAAACCACCGTCTAGTGCCAAGCCAAAGAGGCAGTTCACCTGCCTGCGCCAAGGCTCGAGCAGCTTGCCGGCGGGGTGCGTGTTCGCGTTCACTATAACGGAGCCGGTGCCGACGCCTTGCAGCCGGAGGGGCTTCCACATTAGCAGCAGTTCGTTGTAGGTCCCCGGGCCAACGATGATGAGGTCGCCTGAGAGGGCACTGTCGATCGCCTTCTGGATGGCGTTGTTCGTGGCATTCTCCCCGTTGACGTAGCTTGGAGCTTTGCCGCCGATGGTGACGGTTACGGTGTCGATCGACTGCTGGCCCCTGGGGTAGGCCGCACTTGGTGCAGTAGTGATCACCAGTTGACCGCACTGTGCCGGAATCTTTACACCCGTGAGAGGATTCGTTTGCAGCAGTGGGCACGTTGGTACACCTAGGGGCACGGTGCAAGTCATTGCGATGTCGCCGCCGGTGCATGTCGCGGCAACACCACCGATGGTTACGTGGGCGCCAGCGCCAAAACCATAGTGGCGTGTGACGAATTTCTGGTTGTACGGAGCACTGGTCGCTGCCGGTCCAGAGTATGCGTCGTTGGGTACCACCTGGTCGCCCAACGCGGTGAGGGTCAAGGTGTGATTTGCTGCGCTGACCCAGGGTCCCGCGCCGCCGCCGCTCGTATCGCCCGTCACGCTCTTGATCATCGGCGTGGCATCCGGGTACGCGCAATCCGGCGGGTTGTAGCCTTCAGCGAACGCCGAGACCGGAACCACCGGCGTGTCCAAGTAAGTGGCATCACCCGGCATAAATGGCATTTCATAACAGAAGGTGCTATATGTCGGGGCGTAATAAGGATCCGTGATCATGGTGCCACTCGGACCCGGGATCGGCCCTGCATCGTTCATGCACGTAATCATCATGTTGGGCGAGTAACCGGTTATGTTGGGTACGTTGACTTCCCAGCTGCCATATACCAGTCCGTTGTAAATGCCCCACTGGTCCGAATATAGGCGGGAAACTTCGTTTCCGTTGAAATCCTTGATGGATACCGGCACGTTGGGGATGGCAAACTTCTCGCCGAAAGCCGGCGAGGCGGGGTCAAATTCGGAAGAGAAGTCGTCCGATATGAACCCGGTAAAGGTCACGGCTTTGGCCACCTTGGTCCAAATGAAGAAATCCGCATTGGCCTGCATCTGATCCTCGAGGGTGACTTCCTTGCGGTCGCACAAGTTTTTAGAATAACCCGCGAAAGGTGCCACCTCGCCGGATTCCGGGGAGATGCTCAAATAATCCGGAACGATACGTAGCAGACCGACGCAGGGCGCGTTCTGCTGGATGATTCCGCCGGGCCCGAAACTTCCGAAGGTGGTGCGGCCATAGTCCCCTGCCTGTTTGCCGTTATTGGTCGTGCTCGGAGTAAACGTGCAGGTGCTAGCCACACCCGGCGTTGTGCAGTTGCTGAACGGCTGAGTGTACGGATTGGCGGCAGTGTAGGGACCCGTATACGAGGGGTTGGCCGCATCGATGGAGGCCTGGTCCGGCGTGATGAAGATGTTGCCCAAGCCGGCGCCGCCGAACTGCGCTACCGCAGGGGCGATGTACTGGTCACCAATCAGGAGGTTCAGGTCTTCCTCCTTATTCAACTCCCAGTTGGGAGGCACGATCACCTCGGTCACGTACTTGGCGGCCGGCAGGATTGCCGGCAACGCACCCATTCCCGCGGCGCCGGTTTGACCAAAGGCAGGGTTGGCGATCGTGGCGCAATGATAAGCCGTGGTGTTTCCTGGAAGCGTGAAGGTTGCGCCTGGTGTCAGGCAGGTCGCGCTGGGGAACTGATACAAGCCATCATACGGCGCGGGCTGCAACTGGTTGAGGTTGTGATATCCGTCATAGCATTTGAACTGCGAGTTGTTCGGCAGCGGCGTATTGGGATACAGGTAGTTCGTCGTACCGGCCATTGTATAGCTGAAGAATGGATCAGCGGGATCCTGGCCGGTGCAGCTCATGTTAGGCACTGAGGTTGTCCCGACGGTGTGAAAGCCCTGGGCCCAAGCATCCCAGCTAGATGTCTGCGTGGTGTCCACAAGGGTGAGACTTGTCGTACCGTCTGGGGCGGTGCCCTCCTGATAGAGGTTGATGGTGACATTCGGAACCAGAGGATCCCAGAGGTTCTGGAAATTGTTCCGGGGATCGTCGAAAGGCCGCGTGGAGGTGTACACGACATGGCCGCGGATGCCGCCGTTTTCACCTGCAATGTACGGTGTCTTGCCCCAGTCGAGCATATCGAACTGGCCGACGCCGCCCTGCCACCCTTCTACTGTAACGTTGCCCGGATCAATTCGTCCGGTCGAGGGGGTGGAAGAACTACCGCCGGCGATCCCACCGGGACAGGCCGCACTAGCGCAGTACACGGAGCCCGGAAATCTCAGAGCGGGAGGAAGCGGGAAACTCTCCTTCGAGTTCAGTATTCCCTGATAGGGGCCAACGTTTCCGTTACCCACCGGTCCAGGACCGTCAACCTGCCCACCAGCGTCGTTGACGGCGTGCACGCCGGTCCCGCGGAAGCGCGTGGTGTCTGATTCCACGGTGTAGAAGGCAAATAGGGGAAACGTTTCGTCAAAGCGGGCCGTGCCGGTGATGTCGCTCAACAAGGTGTTGACAAATTTGCCGTTGCGTTGGCGGACCCGAGTGGGAACCTGAATGAGTCCTGGGCTAAGAAGCGGATCCAGATTTCCGTCGGGGAGAAGCACCGGGGCGCCTCGACCTCCGACATCCATGTAGGTTCTGCTCCACAGGTGCGTCTGCCAGGTGAACGTCGGGAATACTAAATTCACCGTCTGGTTGCCGGTTAGGTTCACTGGTCTGCTTGATCCGTCCACGATAAAGTCGTCCCACTGGTCGAATAGCACGATTCCATAATTGCCGGAGGGCAGCCCGGGTGCCCCGGCTAGCCCATCAAAGGTGAAGTTCCCATCGGGATCGCACTTGGCCAAGGCGATCGTGGCGCCGTCAGAATCGCCTATGGCGGCGTAACAGTTGGTATACGATAGCGGCGCGTAATTGCCTGGGTTGCCCTGGCCAAAGACGGCGCTACTGTAAAGGTTCTCGTTCGGCGAACGCGACTGGTGCAGGTTCGTCACCTGGCCATGAACATGGTTGTTGCATGGCGGCGTAAATGGCGGTGCGCCAAGAGTGGTGTTTGGCGGTGCGCTGCATATCGCTGCCAATCGTGCGTTGATATGCGCGGGGTTGGCCATCCCGAAAAACACGTGGTATCCCCCCGGTCCAAATTCCTGGAAGTAGGGAGGTTCACCCACCCTGATGAAGGAGTCCAGGAAGTGGCCGCCGTCCAAAGAGTTGGTCTGGAGCCATTCCTCTCCCGCAGCCTCTCTCGCGGCTCCGGGGTGGGCGATCAGCGAATATTTCCCTTGCATGAGGTTCCGAACAACCACTTGGCCCGTGAGGGGCGACGGAACGGGGTTTCCTGCAGCATCGACTCCGTTTTCGAATTGCGGGCACACAATGATCACGCCAACGCCTGCGCCTGCAGTGTTGGAAATGGGGCAGGCGTCAAACCCCGTGTTCGGGTCGATGGTTCCGTTCAACGCGTTGGTTAGCGGCACGTTGAACGTGTCATAGGACATCTGTCCGGTAAAGTCACCTACCCCGCCCGCAGTGTCCCAGATTTCGATCTGGAAATCTCCTAGCGGAACCTCCAGGGTCGGCATGACGTCCGCGCCCCCTCCGGTGTCCGGTTCCCCATTGAGTGGGTAGTTATCCTCGAAAACAAATGCGGTGACCGTGGCCGTCCTGAGTGGCTCCAGTTGCAGGTTCACGGTCACATTCGCGACTGCGGGAGCGGCGGGCGCAGGATAGGTACACGTGTAGCTTGCTGTTCCTACTGTTCCTGTGCAGACTCCGGCTGGAACGGGAGCACCGCCCATGGTGTGCCCGCAACTCGAAGAAATTGCTATTCCCGTGGGCTCTGTCCCAGCAGCGCAATTGGCCGCGTTGAAGCTCCCGTCCGGGTTATACGGACTCTTAGTATTCGCGGTGTTGAATGCGTTCGTGGAGTCGCCCGACAAGATCGAGATGTAATAGGCAGCAGGGGTCCCGTCTGGATTGGTGGCGGCCAGGTGAGCGTCTACGGGGGAGGACATCGGCAGTTGTGTGGCACCGATAGTGCAAATGCCGTAGCCGTCGCAGGCCGCCTTGACGTGCTGCCCGGCGGTCGCGCTGCACCCGGCTGGCACGCCGGGCGATGTGCAGGACGTACCCGCGTCGTAGACCGTTTGTCCCTGCCCGCAACTCTGCGGGCCCGTGCAGCCCGACGCTATGACCGGATAGTGGCTGGTATGGAATTGCGTGGCGGGGGTGGGAGGCGCTATCGAGCCAGTGGGCAGAGCAGGGCAGCCCGTCGGCCTGGCGGCGCCGGTATTCACCTGGCACGCGGGGTCGATGTGGAATGTAAGGTCTTGCTCGATGATCCACTTATAGTCCGCGATCGCGGCTTTGGTCGCCGCATCCTGCACCCTCACGTTCAGACCGCTGCCAGGCTGGAAAATCAGCGTCGCTGTCGCAGTATTACTGAGTATAGCCTGCGAGTTTTTCGCCTGGTACGTGAACGTGCAACCTGTCGGGGGGCCACAAGTGCCAGGAGCTGCGGGTACGGCGGTGAAGGAGCCATCTGCGCTCAAATTGACAGTTACGCCAGACGGAGTGCCAATAACGGCACTCAGCGGGTAGTTGTTAGGATCAGTGTCGTTGCGCAACACGCCCGGGGCGGCAACCCTCATGAGCGACGCGGTCGCGCTGGTGTAGCTATCGGGATACGCAGTCGGTGCGTTCGCGGAGTTGGCGGTGGCGGATGCGTTCAACGTCACCGTCGTGCAATAGGACGGGGTGCTGGTCGTCGTAGTCCCATTGGCGCAATAACCAAAGGAATCGGCGCCAGATCCGGTCGGGACATACGTAAACGTTCCGTTGGGATATAGGGTCACTGCGGGTGACACCGTCGAAAGTTGAACTCCATAAACGTTAGTGTCGTTCGCGATTACACCCTTGCCCGGGTCGGAGACCTTGAGCGTGACGCCCGGCGCATAAGCGTAGTGGTCCGCTACGACGTTGACTGAGGAATTCGCTGCGGCCAACTTGGCCGCGCTGCCGTCATTGACGTCCAGGATGGCTTGCATGCCGCCATCACGCTGGCTGTTGGTCCCTAAAGCCAGGGAGCGATCGAAAATAGGGTAGGTGGCAGAGTCGTAGGTTCCCGCAGTGGTCTGGGGGGGGCTTACGATTACGTCGTACACCTTACCTGCAGCCTGGAATACCTCGCTTCGAACCTGCAGGCCTGAAGGTTGCGTGCCTGTGGGTGTTGGCTTTGCTGTCAGCGTTTTGTTCAAACTGAGAGCCAGCGCGACGTCCGGAAGAACATAGCCGTCTTCCGCTACCAGCAACATATTCAAATTGTCCACGACAGGAACGTGCATGTGCGAGCCGGCATTCACGTAACGCACCAGGACATTTCCGGTGGCGCCAGCCGCAGGAACCGAAAGAGCTGAGGCTACGCGATTGTCCTTACTGAATGCCAAGCCATTGATCATGAAGTACGTCGGAGTGTAGTCGACGGCCGGTGGGTAACACGTAGGTGCTTTTCCGCTGTTTGTTAGGCCGTTCGCGCCTGCGCCACACTGGATATTCCATTTTGCCGTCTCGCTGAACCCCGCGTTCGCGGTTGAGCTGCCCGTTGTGCCGGTGGCCGGGAAGAGGGCCGCGACCATTCTGTTCTGCCGGGCGTCAATTTCGCTCTCTAGCGCGACTACATCGGCATCGTAAGTGACGCCTCCCGCTGTAGAACCCCCGACGGGATAAGCTAATCCTGCCGTTCCTGTAACGGGGGCTCTTGTCACGACCAGGACTCCGTAAAGACCCATAGGACCCTGGATTGAGGGGTACGTGCCCGTGCGAATGAGATAGGTTCCAGGGTTCAAGTTAGTCCATTGGTAAACCCCCGGCAGGGCTACGGTCCCACCGAAAGTGGCGACCCCAGCAATTTCTATCGAAGTAAAAGTGCGGGCCCGTTCGCCTTGAATTGGAGGCGTGAACGTGCCGGGAACAACCGTGGTCCAAGTCGTTGCGGTCTGACCTGCATGAGCCCCATCCATTCGCGGCCCAGCTTCCCGGACTGGAGCTCCCAAACCGCCGCCGGGTTGACCAATGATCACAAGCGACGTCTCTACGGGCAGAGTGTTCGTCAGATTGATCGTCAGGTTAGTGGCGCCGGCCACATAGGGGACGACGATCAGCGGGGGCTGCCAAGTCGTGCCCCCAGTCTGGAGATTATGGGCACCGGTAGTGGTGTTGTAAGTCAATGCCGTGCAAGAGGTACCGGCGGTCGTGCCCTGAGTCACCGTGCCGCACGTCCAGCCCCACATCGGGATGGTGTTGCCGTCCGGAAGAGTGGTGGACTGCTGTGACGCGGTAAGATTCACGGTCTGGGCGGAAGATACACCCGCCATCGAGAGAAGAACGGTCACCGCGAGTATTGCTGCCTTCAGAGTTGCTTTGAGATAATTAGATCGCATGGCTCTTCTTCTCCTCGTCCTTACAGCGTCTCATCAATGTTCCAAACGTAGGGATCAACCAGCATCATCATCAGCATGCCGCCCGGGAAAACGTCGTTCGTGGTGATCTCGCGCTCGTTGTGGGAATGCCACATAAAGGCGATACCGGACTCTGGCGTCGGGTTCTGGCTGGGGCTGCCAGGAGGCAAGGGCGACGGCCCGCGTGATCTGAGGACCGCGTCAGGGCCCAGGTAGGGCGTGCCGTTGTACCAGAGGCCGTTGGTCATGATGAGCGGATCGGGCAGGGTCATGGGACCCCCGCCGCCCACTTGGCCGACAGGGTTACCCTCCAGCGAGTGGTTATGGTCGGCGCACCATTCGTAATAGTTCTGAGAACCGCTGACAAAAAGCCCTCCAGAGTAGGTTGGGATCGTGGCGCCGCTGGTTTGTGTGTAGAATCCGTTGACGTCCGGATTGCAGGGAAGATTGCCGACGTTGGTACTTGTGTGTCCGAAAATATCCCAGCCGAGGCCTTTACCCGACCAGTAAAAGATTCCCTCATCCGCCTGGCCGGGAGTCACGTCCGTGTTGAATTCCATGCGTCCAGCCAACAGTCTCGGATCCGTCCCAGTCTGGCTGAGGAGCAAATTCCCATCGCGGCCCAGGATGCGCACGTGGTTCCCGTGCTCGTGAAACGGATGTTGCCAATGTCCTTGTCCCATATAGCGTACGAGCACCAACTCGCCTGGATGCATGTGGGGATTGGCGTTGTACGGCTGGTTCGGATAATTCGGCGCATAATCCGCGTCCATGTTGTCCGGCATGGAGCGCCCATTAATAAGGAAATAATTCGGGTGATAAGGCTCGGTCACGACATTGAGCGTGGTCGGGCAGGAAAACTGCAAAGCTGTGTTAGCAGGGCATGATTGAATCAATTTGATTTGATCTTCCGCTTGCTTGTGAATCTTCGGGTCTATCTCGGACCACTGGAACAGGTATTCCCGGTCGTAGCAAGTTAAGGGGTGGTCGTACGCGGAGGATGCCAGCCTGAAATCCTCCCGGCCGGGCTCGGTAGTCGTACAATTGGGCGCACTGGCCGACGTGCCCACAGGATGCGCGGGCCGAACGACCACTGCTCCAAAAAGACCCATCTCGATCTGCAGGTCCGGTTGCGTACCGCTGTAGTACTCGTGTGTGCCCGGCGCCGCGTAGGTGACGGTGTACGTCACTGGGGTTGTCTGCATAGCCTCCTGCGTTAGCAGTCCTTGCACGCCCCCACTGAACGTCACTGTGGCCCCGGGGAACAGAATAGAAGTATTGCCCGCAGGTGCCGGCAGACTGTTCGTGAGCGTCACCGTAAAGGGTATCCCCTCTGTGACGATCAACGTGGGACCCGGCAATTGCATCGTCGGACAAAACCCGAGCGAAGCGAATTGCGCTGGGGCGTAGGTGGGCGTAAATCCCGTAGCGCAACCGTAACCCCAAGAATAAATCAACATCCCGTCCGGCTGGCTGCTGTAGCCTGTGCCGGCATTCAGGCTGAAACTCGTGCCCGTGATGCCGGGTGCGGCAGCATGCGCCGAAGCCACGAGCAGCAAGGCCACCGCCACCACCGAGAAGAATCGAGATACTGCACACCAGGTTTTTGTATTCATGTGGCTCATGGTTGCTCTCCTACGGAGTTACTACGACTTCGGTCATCAACCCGCCGAAGTTCTCGGCGTCGTTCGACAAATGGTCAAGTTGTGGCGTGTACAGGAAGTACGTGCCGGGGGCAACGCCCGTGCTGTCGAGAATCACATCTAGGGACTCGCCGCCGCCTAGTGTGATCGAGTTTGTCTTGATGTAGAGGTTATTGCCTGCTTCGTCTCGCAGGATCTTGGCGTTGAAGCCCACTAGCAGCATGGGGATGCCGACGGAGGAAAGCGTCTGGTATTCCTGAACGTCCAGGTCGGCAATGCGCAGCGCCGCCCTTTGCCCGCAAGTTGTTGCTGTACCGCAGGTTCCGGCGGGGCCTCCGCTGGCGCTTAGCGTGATTAGGGTTGGCAGCGGCTGCGAAGGACGGCTAAGTGTATCCGTGTCCGCCGTTGAGATGGCGTGCGTGGCCGGATCAGGGTTTGTCGCGGTGGCGAGCTGGCCTAGAACGTCCGCCGGTCCACCGGCAACTCCCACCGTGTCGGGATAGCTGCGGCCATTCAGAAGGAAGTATTTGTCCTTCATGTCCGCGAAACCTTCCGGGTTGAAGGTCATACCGACAAAGTGGAAGTTGGGATCGAAGCCGTGAATCTGGATGGGCACGTCGACGTCGTACCGGGTGGAGCCGTCGCCGTCGTTGTAGACATACTTATAACCCATCGCGTTCGGAAATCCCGGGTGCACTGCCGGCAGCGGCGCCGAGCAGAGGATGTCGGGACCCGGCTGGCCTGCAGCAGGGAGACCAGGATGACATGCCGTTCGGAGATCGTTCTGCTGAAGTAGGGACGTTTGGTAGACGTCGGTGCCTGCGGGCGTTCGATTTTGCCGTGGACGCACATAGAGTTGCCCGACCATGCCCATCTGCAAGTGCTCGGGAGGCGTGATGTGGCAGTGCCAGAAATAAGTGCCGGCATCCGGCGCGAGGTAGTAATAGGTGAAGCTGCCACCGATGTTGATAGCGAGCGAGGCGTCCGGAACGCCGTCATAGAAAGAAGATGCGTTGGGGTATCCGTGGAAGTGGACGGTGTGCTGCTCGAACAGGTCCGGGCGCATAATCATGCCGACGTTGGTGAGCGTCAAGAAGAACTCGTCGTCCTCATCAAAGGCCATCAGCGGAGCGGGAATGTTTCCATTCAATACGCCGGTGTTCATAATGGCCGCAGCATCGGCGCCTGGGCTGGGGTTTGTCGCAGTGGGCGTGACATAACCCACCGCACCGTTAGGGTCGGTGGTTGAAGGGTCGCAGGGAGAGTAGGGATTGGGTTGCCCGCTGAGGTAATTTGCGTTGGCGGGATCGCAGTACGACTTGTTGAAGACGGCTGGAAGCTGCGTGCCCGCCTGGCCGTTCTGGATCGCCTGCAGGCCGGACAAGGGACCGAAGGAGAACATATAAGTCTGGTTCCCATCCGCCTCAGTCATCATACCGTCGCCACCCGAGACTTGCTGGCATTTGATCGCGCCGCCGTTGTCGGTGAACGTCAGAGGAGGATTGTATGTGTAGTGCCCGGACGGATCTGTCGCCGCCGTCCTTGTAATCGGGCCGCTGTAGGCGGCCTCCGCGCTTGCAGGCGTAGAGTTACCGGTGCCAGTGCCGCCGGGATGCAAGAGTGTGGCGGTTGGGCATTGAACTCGAAACGACCCTCCGCCTTGGGATCCGGGAGCCTGAGCGCTCGCGACCGCTGGAATAAGACAGACTAGAAGTATCGGCAAACAAATCTGGTACGGCTTTCTCATGCGTGTCCTCCCGTGGCTGCGTCCAATTGGTGCTTACGGCCAGGAACCACCGGCCTGCAGTGGTCACGAGAATAAGGGCCCGGCTACACAGACTCATTGCTATAGAACAAAATAACCACCTAGATAACCACATTTCACAAAATGTTGACATGTAACCAAGCGAAGCTCGGTAATTAGCAAATAACGCG
>Ga0137397_10001150_pt1 | contig 18515 bp, 26 predicted proteins | sample czorhiz116metaG_FD_106658 | JGI IMG/M metagenome (GOLD analysis project Ga0137397, IMG submission 106658) | Vadose zone soil microbial communities from Angelo Coast Range Reserve, California, USA - czorhiz1.16 metaG | ecosystem: Environmental > Terrestrial > Soil > Vadose zone | place: USA... | reverse complement strand
TCTGAGTTAGGTTGAGTTTAAGTTGAGTTTGAATAGATCGGCTGGTTCCGAGCCTACGCGAAAGTGTGAGACCAATGTACTGCCAATCGAATCAATCTCAAGCTCAACAACGCGAGACCCTCATCACCATCTGCACCTCCAAAGATGTTGGTGGTGAAGACATCCTGAACCCTAGGAGATGCGTGCTGTGAAGCCATTAAGAAACGGGTGCGATCCAAAATATGGAGTGCTGCGCCACAAATCATGAAATCATTGAAATCAGGCCATATAACCTCGCTTAGAGTATGGCTAAGCGAGGTTATAGCTGTCTCCTCACAATCACATGGTGCCGATACCCTCCGAGTATTGGCATCGCCATCGAACATCGCAACTCTCAGGCAAACCGAGCCCACCGCCCCTTTCCACTGGCAGGCTGTGTTCTGCATGATATGAACGCCCTAGCCAATAACAGGTGCTATTCGCCAACTTGAAACCCCTTCAATACCTGAAATCACGCTATATTTGAAATCACATTGACTGTTCGTGGCAGTGGACCAACAGACATACCTTATTTTGTGCATTTTGCCATCTGACCTCCCTCATCAACTCGATTCGGGTGATTGGGAAGGACAGCGTGCGCCAACTCTTGACTTGTATGCGGGCTTGAACAGTACTACTAGTAGTTCCTAGGGGAACCCGAGTGCCAGTGGTCGTGTCATTTCTCGATTCTCGCAGAACTAGCCAAAGCCAAGGAAGTGACGTGGTCTGTGATCTACGCCGGCATAGCTCTGGGGTCATTGAAGGGCTTCGCGCTCCTGCCATCGTTGGATGTCACGAATACCGGCGCGACGTTGCCTTAGATGCGACCGGGTGCTAAATGAACTTGATGTGTCGGATCTTGGCGCACTTCGATGGAGGCTCATGGATCTCGACGTTTCGGGGGGCCATCTGCTGCGCTTGTGAAATCACAGACTCACAACAAAAGCTCCACCCCCACGCAAAGACATACGCCACTTGTCACAGCGGCAAGTCATGGGACTAGTGGATGGTGAAGGACTTAAATACGATGTTGAGAGGTGTGTAACGTTAAGATAAATTCTCGTTCTCTGATATTGATAGTCATGCATTCTCCACTGCTTCTTTCAGTCCTCACTTTTTCGACCGCAGTGGCGGCCATCCGATTTACAGGATTCAAGCACACAAACAGTAGTACGGCTGTCTACGATTATCTGGACCGACTTGCACCCGTCTCTAAGAACACACTCCTCCATGAGTTGATGGGACCAACAGTTGGATCCGATGTGAATTCATATCCCTATACGATTACTTCATATTCTCTTAGGCTGACGTCTCTGTTCTTTCTAAGCCAGGTGTCCTCGTCCCCACCGCGCCCGATCCCGAACACCCTGAAAATGTTGTATACTGGCTCAGGGATGGTTGTCGCGTCTATCACACCTGGCTCAATGAACTAATTGTGCCCGGGCCGCATGACGACACCAAGCTACTTCGCTCCCTACTCGACGATTCGGTACATGCCCTCATCAGAACCCAGCAAGTTGTCAGTCTTTCTGGGAACGTCTTCACAGGTGGTCTTGAAGAACCCATCTTCGACATCCACCTTAACAAGATAATACACCCTGCCTATCGTCCTGGATCCCCAGCGGCCGGTGCGTTATCAGCGGTTGCTACACATCAAAGTGTTCTAATTGGACCCGTCGCAGATGGGCCGCCGTTCCGTGCAGTGGTACTAATCAAGTATGCCGAATGGCTCCTGGAACCCGAACAAAACAACGGGACTTGGGTCGCCGACGTACTCTGGCCTGCCATCAATCTTGACCTTCAGTGGGTCTCTATGCGCTGGAATGACAGCTCGTGAGCTATGTCGTGATACGACGTTATAAATGAACTTAGTACCGATCGTAGTTGGGACCTCTGGTGGCCTTCTGTGTGGGGAGGGTCATTCTGGACCGCCTCCCTTCAGTATCGTGCGCTACGGACAGGAGCTCGCCTCGGCAGAAACATAGGCCGCGACGATAGTTCCTTCGAATATGAGAGCCGTGCATCAATGCTTCTTGACTACCTCCAGGTAAGCGACCATAAATGTCGTTTTCCATTCCACATTTACGCTGATTAACCTCTCACGTCGCAGACATTCTGGAACGAGGGAGAAGAATATATGAGCGAGACTACGGTCACTGACCCCAAGACGGGCGGTCGGTCTGGAAAAGGGGCGGCGCCTCTTACGGTTTCCGTGCTCAACTTTGACCCATCATTGGGCTGCGATTCGGCAACATTCCAACCATGTTCTGACCGCGCGCTTTCGACCATGAAAGTCGTCAGTGATGCTTTCAAGGAGATTTTCCCCGTCAGTAGGATCCTCCCTCCTGACCAACCCAGCGCATTGTACGGCTTCTTTCTCGAAGAGGAGGTGCTCGGAGGACATGTAAGATGATGAAAGCTCTTCCTCATTGTCCGGACCTGTTCAGCTGAACTTGTTTTTATCCTCTCCAGGCGCAGTACTTCGCGACCTTGCATTCCGCAGAGCAAATATTCGATGCCCTCATGACGTGGGAACTCATTGGCGAGCTCCAAGTCACCAACCTTTCTCTCAAGTTCTTCCGACAATTTGACCCGAATATCAAAGTCGGGACGTATCGTAAAGGCTCAGAAGTGTACGAGAGCTTGACGTACGCCCTCACAAGTTGGGCAGAGAAGACACTACTTTTCCTCGGTGATCACACTCCCGAAGACTACGTGCTTCCGCTGGCGATTGATCGCACGACCGGAGAGCCTACGGGTCCGCGGGGTGTAATTCACTGTCAAGCCGCTGCGCTTAGCGTTTATGACGCGTACGGTGGCTTGATTCCGCCTTCGTGGGCGCACGGTGGTCGCCCGTGGAACGACGCCGACCTTAACCGCGGTGAATACGATTACCACAATGTCGTGTTCGGCGAGGGCGGCCAGATTAGCGTCGGATATGCGGCCTGAGTCTGAGAAGCGTCTGAAACTGTAGCCATGAATAATACTGTCCGTTCATCGTCGTTGGTAGTTAATTTCGTTTTGTAAAGAATATTGGTGTTCGGGCATCGGGTATTGAGTTGAGCAGTCACAGCGAGTATTGGGCCAGCGTCAAGAGGCATTGAGCGCCAGCCCTCGCCTGAAATTGAGATCCACAAGTCTGGTTCTCACGCCCGCGCGCTCACCAACCGGCCTGCATATCGCCGATGTGCTGGTTCCACCTCCACCTGCTTCGTGGAGTCAGCTACACAATAGCCTGAGACGCTGGGTCTCACACATGTGATTTCTTGTGTATTAGCCCGTGGGGCTCCCCCCTTACGAAAGTTTCTGTTATTAGATGCCGCAGCGTATACGGTTATGATACAGAGGGAGAAATAATTGGGATCCCAAGCTAGCTGTTCAGAGCCCAACCAAATTGGACAACTGGGACACCATATCAGAGACATTACCTTCTCTCCGAGTAAGGGAGTCCGAGCGCCCCCGCGGATACCAACCCTTGGGAGACCGGCGATGCGCGAGATCCAGCGCTAGGCGTCGGCAACGCGCGCGTTGGCAGAATCTGTACTGTACCAGCCGAACGTGGAACGGGGAGGCGTCGGACGGAACTGCCATCGCGTAGCCTCTTGCGTCCCTTCGGCCTGACCAGCCCGCACCGTCACCTCCGATGGGAGGGCCTGAAAGGGCACAGAGGTTCCTGCATCGGCCCCGACGGGAGTGGTTTCCAGTTCGGTCTACGACGGACGTTCCGGAATGGTGGGGCATGGATTGTTTTACGTGGGACCGCAACGGGCCACGGAGCTATCCACAGTAGTGGGAACTCGGATGCAACATCCGCACGCGTTCAGAAAAGAGGAGACGGGTCTGGAGGGAATAACACGCGGGGACTGGATTTAGAAGGAATCCTAGACGGCTTAGAGGTTTGCAAACTTGTGATTAAGCCAGGGATGTGATGCCAGTGGGTAGACGACGTACCACTGATGAATAACTCGAAGACTTGATCATGGCCCGTACACGTCGTCGCGGGATCGCGGGAACAGCGATCGTTCAGACCGGATAATCGCTCGCTCCATTTTAGAGTGACGAGAGAACGGGAGGATCTTTGAGATGCGAGGACTCGTCGGGGCCTGGCTGCCAGTGTGTGTGTCCTGTCGAGAGTACCTTTCTTCATCGGGTGACCGTGATTTGTGATCGAAAACCGAGTAGAGCTGGAGCACAACTTAGGCACAACTTGCCTCTAACCTACCACCACCGTTCCTCGTCGCGTCGGCCCAATGCTCATCAAAGTAAAGGTGTGCACCCAATCACAACCTTCCCATCCCTCCATCGTCTTTCTCACCTGTGCCGTCCCCAGACCCTCACAGGCAAGGAGGCAAGTGCTCATCATCACCCTCATCCTCCCGTCCCATCTTCAGCACGTCGCTGAGCAGAAGTTACCTTCCTAGATCGAGCTTGACATCAATCTCGATGATAAGGTAAGAGGAACGGCGTGTCGCGCATTCTCGTCGCTGCTTTCCGTAAGGGCTGCCCCGCTCAATCAAATTTTTGCTGCAGATCACCCGGATCAAAGAGAAAGTAGAGGAGCAGTCCGGTGTCCCGCCCCCACAACAACGCCTCATCTTTGCTGGCCGACAGATGTACGTTGATCATGCGATACCATGCGACGTTTCATTTCTTTGACCTCCCCCTTTTACTCCTTGCGTGCCCACAGGCCAGACGACAAGACCGCACGCGACTTCAACATCACCGCGGGCGCCGTCCTCCATCTCGTCCTTGCCCTACGCGGCGGTCGATAATCCGCCAATTCCGCATCCAACCTTCATGAGTCGTCGGTAACACAGCAGATGAGCAGGAGGGTTGTGATTTTGCTAAGGAAGTCGTGCATGCACACAATGCCACATCGTACGTCGATTAGATCGTCTGTAATACTCCAACGCTTTTTTCCTACGCTTTCTCGTTTTCACCAACTTGTCTGCCCTGCATCTGTCTGATGATCATCCCCACCGTCCGAGTCGACATCACCGCCCACGATCTCTGCACCGGGCAATAGCCACCGAAATGTGACGCTGACCCTGAAGCCCCTTTCTTCCCACTGCCACTCGTCCGTGCCGGCAGCATCCTCGACTTTATCTCTCATGCGCGGCGCAATCCCATGCGTCCACTCATACCGTGCCTCCCCCGTGAGCACCAGCACGCTCCGCGGCGGCAACCACACCTCGTGATAACTTCCATCCGCATCACCCGCTGCATCCCCCTCAGCAGCATCCCGTTTCCCTCGCGATGATTGCGCCCGCGCAAACTGCATCGAGGCGCCACCACCCAAACTCACTCCAACGATCCCATCGTCAAAGCGATTCAGGAGATCGACGTGCGGCGTGATACCCTCGCCCGGGTGGTACAGATTAATGATCGCCTGGCGCGCCCGGGGCACGCCCTCGTTTTCTGGGGGAAACAGCATCGCGTGCGTCTCTCGCGGCAGCGTCGGGTGCCTTAAGAGGAGTTCAGACGTAGCGGCGAGCAACGCGCTCAGGAAGACAGGGAACGCCGTCGACTCGCCGCCGTCACGGCCTGCGCGGTCGAAGAGCATCACTTGGTTGATCCCTGTTCCTCCGGGATCCGCGAAGAAGGAGCTCATGCACGCGTGCAGGGCTGAGTCCGCTAGATCGTTCGGCAGGAGGAGGGTGGGGTCCATGAAAAGGCCCGGGATAGGCGGGGCGGATCGCCGCGAGATAGCGCCGGTGCTTGTGGTGTACACGTTGTCGGGCGCAACCGAAGCAGCTGTGGTGCGAGTTCCAATTGGCGGCGACTCTTGCGGCTCGTCAAACAACGAGTCTGGACTGAGTTCGCCGTCGCTTAGTGCTTCTGCGTCAAGCGGGGTGGGTGCAAGAAGACGAGTTGCGGGCGAGGATGAAGCCCGCATGTCACGGTTAAGGTCAAGGTTTGACGAGGCAGTGGTACTCGTTCGGCGAAGTCGCCTGTGTGATCATTTCTGCCGTAAAGGCGCACGCGAGTAATGAGGCCGGTTTGGCACGACGAACATGGATTAATTTGTATCAACTCCCAAGCGCCAAAACAACCCTTCAATTGGGCCCGATGAACTGATACAGGACGCGGCGCACGAGGCCGGACAAATGTTGCGGATCATTCTGCATCACACGTCGATGTCAGCAAAGAGAAAATGGCGGTGCGGAGTATCCGGATGCCTCACGAACCTGGTAGGTGCTCTACATTTCCCAACGTCAGACACGAGGTAAAGCAAGAAGAGATGACGGATCGACGCACCATGACCATCCCCATCGCAAACGCGGTCAGCTATCATACACGCAAGGTAAGACCGCACAGTCCACGAAGCCGGAATGAACCAAAGGAACGAACGTACCAGGGGGTTGCCATATTTCCCGGTGTGCAAAACCAGCCCTCGTCCGCGCAGTGTGGCCCATGCGCTCTCAAGGCCCTTTGGCAACGCGTACATGGCCAGTTCACCCCGCCTGTGCTTCGCCTCGACAAATAACGATAAACCCGCGAGGGCGCCGCCAATCCAATGCGCTGGCCGCGACACGGCTGCCGCAATCAGCCACGCGGGGATCGCCGGGCGCTGCGCCGACAGAGCACGATGCGCGTTCTGCATCGCGCAGAACCAGCCCTGGTACATAATGACCGCAACGGAGAGGAACGCGGTGCTCCGCGCGGTGCCCCACGCCGCGCGCAGGGCCATGCGTCCCGGCGCACGCGCGAAAGAGGCACGCTTGAAGAATAAGAGGGGCACAAAGTGCAGCGCGCCGTAGACAGGAAGCGTCCAGCGCGCGACTGAGAGTATTCGGTCCTGTGGGACGGAAAGACAGCGCGATATATGCGGGTGCGTGCCGGCGCAGGGGGCGTAAGGTGGAAGCGTCGCGCGCCATTGTTCAATGTATGTGGCGTTGTCTGGGTGAAGATCCGGCTTCGACAACATTTTCGCGAGATCACTGGGATCGTAGGACCCGCGACGCACCATGTTGTGGTGCGTCGAGATGGTTTCCTGCGGGACTTGTATCATGTTGCCGAGCCTATCGTGTTGTGAGTCTGGATCCAGATTCAAACATGTGTTCCAGGCGTACCAACGTCTGTATGATTTGGGGAGCGTGTGCGGGCTCAAAAGGAACGCATATATAATCTGTCCGCATCTTTTCTGATATTAAAACGTACGTAGCGAAGGAAGAAAGTGTATGCGTACGCAAGCGCGAAAACCATGACCTCGCCATGTGGAATGCGGAAACCACGTTTCTCCGAGTAGGCGTTGTATGAACCCTGCAACCCACTGTCCAAAGGTAGGTTTCTGAAATTACCGGGCAAGAAAGCAAGTCATACCGCACGAAAAGCTGTTGCGCGATGACATTCTGACGAGAGCGCTTCTCAAAAGATACAGCAATGAAGCCCGCAGTTGCGCCAGCTAATATAGAATGCCATCGTCGCGTCTTTCTGCGGACCCAACTCTGATGTGCCTGTGCAGACGATGACAGTCGGGCCTCTCGTCTCTCCCCAGGCGATATGTGTAACGGTAGAGACTGTGCCCGTAGCGGCGAAGGCGTTGAGGACGAAGTTGGGGTGTCGTCTAAACCGAAATCATCATGCTCGTCTTGAGTGGAGAAAAGCGTAGAGAATAGGTTTCGAAGGCTTTCGCGCAGGGGAATGTTGGCGGGGAAAAGGAGAGGGAGTGCGTTCAGAATGACGCGATACAGCGCCACGAAACTTCCTGTCGAGGTTGTTAGGACACGTAGATGGGAGAAGTGTGGTGCGCACCTAGCATGGCAGCTGCGCGGAAAGAATCTGAACCAAAGAGTACGTGCCGTATGAGAGACAAACGCCTCTCCCTGCGATGATAATAGTGTTTGAGCAGGTTGCGAACCCGTCGGAACCCGGGATGCAAACACACCTAGGGAAATTCTTGATACGTGCCAAAAGTAGGACTACATTCACGCCAGACCGGATGGCAAAGGCGATGGTAGCAGCACCTTGATAGAGGCAGGGGGATGAAGTCTCGTTAAGGATGATGCAGGAGGAGCGACAGGTAGGAACAAAAACGTACGCAGGCCGCCACGCGCCCCGTGAATCAGACATTCGTGCACGTCATGGATATCGACTGCTGGCTCGCCTCGGTCGCGCCATACCATTTTACGTGCCTCACGAAGGTGCTCCTCATAATTGGCAAGGACAACGAGATTGTCGAAGGATGCGATGGTGCTGCGGCGTGGGGTAAAGGTCAAGTAGGAGGACTCTCGCTTCGATTCTGGGCGGGCATGAGGGGGGGTCATGTTGGCGTTGCGTTGCAACAGCAAGAGTCGTACTATCTCGGGTCGCGGGTCGCGCTAGCTTGTGATTTTCCATTTTAAATTGACGTGGCTTGTTTGTCCACGAGTGGACGTTCTCAGCACCGTCTTTTCTTGCTCCTCGACATACCTGCAAGGATGGGATTTGAAGAGAAGCTGTGCTTGCCCCGGTCGGTGATACCGAAACCGTAAACGCACAGGCATTGCAACGATCATTTCTGCAATTGTATCTCAGAATTTATTGGGCGGTGATGGATAAGCCACTTATCGAATTATGGCTATGTTTATAGGCGGCCGCGCACTTCGACTTTCCCGCCCAACCCTCGCTACCTACACGAGTACCCGGTCATCCCTCGACGAGACCACGTTCCTTTCTTTCTCTTATACTTATACCACCTCGTCGACTTCATCGACCTCCTTTTATTTTTCCCCTTCTTAGCCGTTTTCCTCCAACATGCGGTCTCTCTTCGCCTTGCTTGCCCTCGTCTCATCCGCCTTTGCCTACCAAATCCTCACGCCCGGCACTTCGAACGGATGGACTACGGCGGGTCCCAACCAAGTCACCTGGCAGCGGGTCAGCACTGACGCGACAAATTTCACCATGCTCCTCGTCAATCAGGTGCGCTATCCTCCTTAGGCCTGCCCTCTCCCTCGTACCTATTCCCATCCTCGGGCGTCTCGCAGAACAAATCCATCCTACCAAGTGGCTCGGAGCTCCTCGCTGCCCTTGTCGACGGTAATCAACTCAAACTTACCGTCTCGCCACCCAGCGGGGGGTTCGTAGCCGGGACTGGCTACCAAGTTAACTTTATCCAGGACCCGGAAGATCCAAATACTATTTATGCTCAGTCGGGCCAATTTGCTATCACCCAGTCCTCCACGACGGCTTCCGCGGCGAGTACCCAGGCAGCCGCGTGAGTACTGTTTTTTTTTTCGTCCCTTGGCGCCTATGATTCCATTCCACAACATGTGCTTACGCGTTTTGCACAGCACGCTACCAAATCCTAGCGTATCGACCACGGAAAGCTCCGGCGATCTCAACCCGACTTCGTCATCCACAAGCACCCCGTCTTCTGGCGCAGATCGTATTACCGCCGCAGGTAGTACCAGCCTCATATTTGCTGCGCTGGCTGCCTTTATCCTTTAAATGGCTTCCTCTCTCAAACGACTTATTCGTTATCCTTGACAACGGGTTTTTTTCCCTCTCTTTACCGGTACCTATCGTTCATAGTCAGGACTTTTGGGTTTTGTCCTCAATGACCGTGCGCTTCTAATCGCAGACTTTGAAAAGATGACTTTACCCTATTGATTTATATTTTTTCCTCGGATATGTGGTGGACACTGTTTATATCATTCATAGATTTATACATGCAGTCACTGCACCCTCCGTTTGGTATAAAACGACCAGGCGCTGATACCTATGCCTGAGCGCGTTATCAAGTCCAAGCTCAAGCTCCCAAGCCTACATTGTGAAGTCGACGAGGCCACGGGTTCCGAAGACCAGAAAGACGACGCGGCGCAGAGGAAACCAGTTGGCTGCCGCTCCCACTTTTCTATCGTACGACTGAGCACCTGCGCCAAGTCAACCTGGCAACGTGCAATTCGATACTGTCAGGTGGGGTGAGTAATGTCCGATTTCGTAAATGTTCGTTGTATCACGTAGACGTAAAACATTATTCGGGCCATATGAACTCCTCTATCATTCCAGTGCCGGGCCGTAGATGAACGGAGAAATGAGTGGATAGTTCTGTTTAAGTGATCTACTGTCCAAATGAGATTGGACCATATGGTATTTTTCTTCGCAGGAATACCGTGGAAGGTGATGATTTCGGAGAAAACGCCCTCAGAACGGCTGAAAGTAGAGAGACACCGAACCGCTCCGAATGGAAGGGGGGGTGTCCACTCACAATCAAACATCTCCGTTTCTGGTAAGGCTCTACGTGCATGAACTATATCGGTTCGGTGAAAGGGGTGGATTTTTGCTGTAGCCCGCCTCGTTAGGTTAGGGGAACGGCCAAGGGGAATAAGTCAGGCACTACACTCCGAGTCTCACCTAAGAGAGTGAGAGTAGTAGGGCAGTGGAACCATACCCATGATGTCGAGTGCAGGAAGGGAATGTGGTGTTATGAGGATTGCTATTGCCAGAGTTGTAATGCTGAAACAAACCCATGGCATGAGCAAGCAGGACGAGACGATGCTTAAGGATAAACTCGGTAACCTTAGAATATTCCATAGGCAGTTGCAGGAAACTGCTTCGAAACGAATGTCAGAAGCACAGTATCGAGTATATGCCTCATTAAAAGCCTCATGCTTTGTTGGTCTAGACGCATGTTCGAGAATGAGAATTGTCGCTATTTTTGATGTCAGCAATCGCAGAGGCAGACAGCAGAAATGTACCAATCAGTGACTCACTAGAGGTTGCGCGCACTTCAACCGTGACACACGCGGATACTCATCTACTGGCAAGGCATGGCACCGGACAATTACCCTTTTCTTCCACTTGATGAGGGACTACTGACTTGTAATTGCCGATTGTGAGTCTGCACGACAGAATTTCCTGACAGCCAACGGTCGTACTACAGGGCTGCTCAACCAAGTCACTTTCTCGGGGTGAGGAAGCTGAATCCTGTAATATCAAGGCGATGTAAAAATTGACGACCTCCTGGTTTCATTCCAAGACCATTAACCAAAGTACAGAAGTCACTTCCACAGGACACCTCGATATAAACTCAGAAAGTACTCAAGACTGAAACACATGACTGACACTGTCTTCACCATCGTGATCCAAATTGTTCGACGAGAACGACATTAGCACCTCGTCGGGTGTCAACACCCCTGCGTGCTCGCCGAGTTGTTGGACGACTCGAAGCCGGTCATCTCGGTAGAACCTACAACCGTTTTCCCAGTGGCCATCATCGCGAGCAGTTTGAACACGGCATCCAAGAGTGGCTCAGAATAGATTTTCTGGCCGGACCGCGTGCGGAACTCCTGGACAGCCATGAACTCTCCTCTCGTGAGCAGAACCGGGGTCACCTCCATCCTCGACTCGCGACACTGAACCCGCATCTGCTCGAACCCTGCGCAACTTTTGCAATGACGCTTGGCAGAGTCGTACCTCCCCGCCCTGAAATGCGACCGTAAGAACCGAAGAATGAATGAACCATAAAAGGAAAAGAAAGGCGAGGGCAAAGCGCGGTGGGGAAGGGGGAACGTACTTGGCACTTGTGCAATGGGCGTGCATGGAGAGGAAGGCAGGGCACGTATACGCAGGTTGCGTGTTCAGTTGTTCGCCGTTCGTCGCGATTTTGAAATGGCGTTTGGACAACCTATGTTTGAGCAAGGTGGAGTTGTCCTTCTTGTCGATGTCTCTGCAGCAAGCGTAAGACTGAACGAGGTCCCGCTGGACATCCGCCGACAATGCTTTCTTTTGCGAGTCTGTAAGGCCCAGGTCCCGAGAACGTGATTAAGGTGAACGTACAAACATCGCTGCAAATCCCTTGCCAGCCGGTCCGACAGAATTGCCGCGCGGCTTGCGCTTACTACCAAGCTGCTTGACTGCAGGTTTAACATTCCTTTCCTCTGTCTCTGGCTCGAAGATGGGTTGGGATAAGTCGTCCGAGAGAGAGCTAGATGGCTGGGTCGATGGGGACTCCCACAACATCGATGACGCGACGCTCGAAGAGGAGTTGCTTGGAAACGAAGGTGGAGTTTGGAAAAGGGGAAGCTCATTGCATGTCGGGTAGGCAGGTGCCAGTTCCCCAGCAGCAGCGGATAAGTCGTAAGATCCCCCAAAGCCCATGTCGGGTTTAGGAAACGAAGGTGGAGTTTGGAAAAGGGGAAGCTCATTGCATGTCGGGTAGGCAGGTGCCAGTTCCCCAACAGCAGCGGGGAAGTCGTAAGATCCCCCAAAGCCCATGTCGGGTTTACCATCGACTTGGTTCGTGTAATTCATGACATAGTCATTGGGGGGGATATCGTAGAAAGAGGTGGAAATGGAATAAGACATTGTAGGCGGTTCAGAAGCTTGTTGCGTGACAGTGTAAGGTAGGAGCGGAGAGCAGATGCAGATGCAAGTGAGTTGGGGAACCTAGATTGCGAGAGTCCTCTGGCTTTTAAACATGACTTGACGACCTCGGCCTTTCAGCTGTCAAAGTCGACAACGTGGAATGTTGTGGATACAATAAACAAGACGCGACAGAGATCCATAGCGTTCCTGCAGTACTCGGGGAGGGCCATTGATCACAATGCCAGCCGAGCGGATGAGTAGTGAGTGGCACGCACAGAGATGCGGATGTGAAGGTAGGTTTTGTGGACGAAAAACTGAAAACAATTTTGTCAGTGTGACCCGCGACGCAGTCTCACCAAAGCGTCGGACTACGCAGAGCTTTTGAAATTAGCTACCGAGCGATCCTCAATAATAAACATAAAAATAAAGACATGCCACGAGGATGGGCGATCTCCGGACAAGTCGGAGGGGAGATGGGAGGGATGGAAAGGAAGGGGCTTGCTTTTGCGCTCGGGGAATCCACAAGTCCTTCACTGAATCTCGATTACTGTGCCCAACTTTGGCAAAATTACCAGAGACACAACCAAAGTATCATGTTTCTCTTTCGCGACCTGCGAAATGGCAGACCCGTTGACAACGTCACTCAGCCTCGACGTCTTGGTGCGCGGTCGGTCCAATGATTCGAAGGTCCTCAGGCACCTCCTACGATATCGGATGATGGACGCTGTGCATTCTTCACGTTTATTCGCTTTAAGGGGACGGTTGGTCCCACCTACTGGATTTCTTTGAATCCTTCTAGTCGATCAGGGAATTGATTGTGACTCCTGGGAAGCTCAAGACGGGGCATGATCGGTCTGGTGAGCCGATGCCGCAATGATCATATCGGAGCCGAAGACGAGCTGTGCGGGGAATACAGGCACTGGCAGGGGCATGCGGGGAAGGTGTTCGAGAGACCAGCGGCTTCCCATGCATGATCGATGACAGGGGTCGGAGAGTCATGCCAACATTGGTGCCTAGCCTGCCAAAAGAAAAGCTCAGCAAGTCCAAGCGGAACGTGGGATGCCTATGCACAAGGCAAATCATCGTGGGGGAATCGAGAAAAAATCAATAAAGCATAAGGTTAGATCAGACATCCTAACAAGTACGCTGCCCTGAAAACAAATTTCGAACAGCACATATCGTACAGAAAGAGGCGGGAGAGCGGTCGGCACCCTTGGTCTTACACTTTGTCACTCGCGTAGTTTCTTCGCCAAGACCGCTTCCCCAGGGTTGGGCTGTACCAACGAGACTTGCTGTAGCTCTATGGTGAGTTGCTCAATCTGTCCCTTCTTCAGCCTGCTGGTTAGCTCTCCAGGATCGGCGTTCTGGAAGGCGCGTGTAGCAAGCGCTCGTTGAGCCTGAAAGACAGATCGGGACCGCGTCAGCGCTCGTTTGTCGCAAGGAAGGGCGTGCTGGTGTAAATACCGGTGCGGAAAGGGTCTGCCAAATAGATTTGATGTCGGCCAGACTCCAACGCTGCTGACCGAGATAATGCCAGCCATTCTACATAGAGGTTGCGCGCACATCGTCACGATTGACCGCGTTGTGGACCGAGAAATAGGCAAGGACGCACCTTCCTCGGTGCATAAATGAATGTGTGTAGCTCTGTGTGTTTCTCTTTCGCAGCCGTGATGTACGCCTTGGACTTCTGACTGGCCTCTACATCGCACCATTCTACAACATACGTCGCTTCCGGGGCTTCGAGTAATATGGGATCATACAAAAAGGCGAGTCCGAGTACGTCGTAGATGTATAACTTGAGATTACCGGCGGGCTCCGAAGATAAACTGTGTGCAGAAAATAGGGCGATGTCCCATCTGCGCACCTTTCCAAGGACTCACCTCTCAATGGAACGTCTCTGTGATATCCGCGGGGCGATGATCAAAAAACAACTGAATCAGCACTCGGAATAGATAGATAACATGAAAATTGCCCACCGCGTCTTCCTCGAGCTCCAAATTTTGCAAAAGCGTGGCCGTCGTCACGGGCTTTGGGAGCGCAACCGCCATCGCAGACGACGGCGGCTTCGCGAAGTGGATCCTCCATTTCTGTACCGTTACCTTGCTCGCGATACCAGATAGGGGCCGGGACGACTCGTCGTACTGCACGGACAGACCCTCGCTCATACTCATACCCGGGCTCGAGTTGAGGGACAAGATGCGGGTCCCGCCGGGAGAACCACGCACGGGGCTGCCGGAGAGGTCCAACTGGAGCGGGCGGAACACCTGCGGCGATAGAGGCAGCTGTGGAGGCGACGAAGAGGGCTCGCGCGTGTCGACGAAGGGCGCGCCGAGGGCGTGTGGTGAAGTGGCCGTGCCTTGGTCGTCACGGGTGCGCGTATTGTCGATAAGCGTCGCGGAGGTGTGCGTAGATAGGGGCTGGGAGGACTGCGGGGGTCCACTGGTGGGGGTGGATGCGGAGGCGGCCTGAGGGTGTGCGGGCGCATGGTGGTGGAGCACGCGGCCGAACTTGTCGTGCGTGGTCGTCACGTCCGTCTTGGGCTCGGAGACGGCCGTGTGCGCGGGCGAGGGAAGCTCGGAGGTGGGGATGGAGTGTTGGGCGTGTCGGCCGTGCCGAGGGCGTACGGTGCTGGTCGCACTTCGTGGACCGTTCTGTGCGTCGGTGCTCGTATCTGCCTCATCAAACTGCGGAAAAGCGGAAAAGCCGTAGTGAGTAAGTATATCGAATATGAAAGTTGAGCCTGACGCACCGCTTGACCGTCTATGAGCTGCCTTATGCTGTACAGCTTGCGGAATAGTGCGTCGCGCTCCCGGATGACTTCATCCTTTTCTTTGGCGGCCCTGGCAAGTCTGGCCCGGAGGATAGAGTTCTCGTCGCGCAAGCGGCGCACTTCAGCCGACGGGTTGTCCTGCTCGAGTTGGTCCGCCCTGCTCAGGAGCTCTTGCTTCTCGTCGTGCAATCGTCGTATCGCAAACGCGGCGTGCTCGTAGATGTTGGACAGGTCGTTGACATGTCCGGTGAGCTGGGTAAAGGGCGAAGAGGTATGACGTTTTATGTATGCCTCGGACGGCGGATGAAGAGCGTACTTGGGTGTGAAGCCAGACGATATCTTCGTGGTCTGTTGGGTCCATGTAGGACGACGATCCGGAGAAGATGCAATGCGGTGTAAACCGTTTACGTTGACGTCGCAACGAGCATCCATCAAGCGCCAGCGAGAGCATATCAACGACGGGCCGAGGACATCACAGGCACAACATCTCACTTCCGAGTCCCCGACCAGGTTCAAGTTTCTCGCCCGGCACGTCCTCGGTTTTGTAGATATGTCACTCCGCAAACTTCTCGTTGACGTTCACACCCATCTGTACCTTCCACGCTATGCCTCAGTCTTGCGCTCTCGTTCTACCGCTCCTCGCATTCTTACGCGCAACACGCCCTCTGGCCAGAGCGAAGATCGTCTGCTCATTTTAGACGACGAACCCAGCGGGGGGCGCCCAGTCGGTCCTCAGGTGCGGCGCAGCACCCTCTCATATTTAAAGTATCGAGGAGGATAATGGCATGAGGACAGTACTGGGACAGAGACGAGAAGCTTAGATTCATGGACCGACATGGGATCGACATATCGTTCGTCAGGCAAGTCAGCTCGTTGTACATCTCATAACGCCTTCCGGCACCTAACACCGTGTCTTGTTCTTTAGCTCCGCCAACCCTTGGTTAGATTTCCTGCCATTTTCTGAGGCTGAGACACTCGCTCAGCAGCTAAATGCAGACCTCGAGGCTTACTGCGCCAGCGGTCCCTCGGTTGCGTCCGCTGCGGAATTAAAGCGACTCTATGGATTTGGCCTGCTCCCACTCGTCCCCGGTGCTTCTGCCGACTCCTTGTCGGAAGCGGTTTTACAACTCGCAACTCGACACCCGCATATCCGTGGTGTCATCATTGGCACGCAGGGCGTCGGTTCGGGCTTGGATGACCCCGCGCTAGAACCGCTCTGGGCCGCTCTCGCAGAAACAGGCCTAGTCGTGTTCTTGCACCCACATTACGGGGTCGGTGCACAGGCATGGGGCCCGCGCGACAACGGTCACGTCCTTCCTCTCGCGCTGGGATTCCCGTTCGAGACGACAACTGTATGCGCCTTGCGTTCCGTTCCGCTCTATATAATGTGATGGTCTGAATCGCCCATCACGACAGGCAATCACGCGTCTCATCCTGGCAGGCATTCTCGATCGCCACCCAGACTTGCGCATCCTTCTCGCGCACTCCGGAGGCGCGCTTCCACAGCTGTCATCCCGTCTTGCATCATGCATCGATCATGATCCCGTCTTGGCAGGCCGGCTCGCGCACGACGCACGATGGTACCTCGGCAGATTGTGGTTCGATGCCGTCACGTACGGGGCAGCCGAGCTGGGCTTCGTCAGCGAAGCAGTTGGACGGGCGAGCGGCTATGCTGCAGGGAGTGGGAAAGCAGTCGGGCGTGGGAGACGACAAGAGGGCGCTTCGAGGATGCTCTTCGGGACGGACCATCCATTCTTTCCGCCGCTTGGGGAGACCGAGAAATGGCGGAGCGTGGTTGAGAACTTGGAAGCGATAGAAGAGGTCGAGGGATGGAACGAGAAGGTCAAAGCTGGGGTGAGAGGTGGGAACGCTTTGAGGTTATTCCGCTTGTCGTCCGGGATGTGACCAAATGGAGATGGTTTCCTGGCGGCCCTACCCTGATGCAACAGAACAATAAAAACAAATAGCTTCCCCGGATGTCTCGCCCTACCTGGTTCCGGAATTTCTGCAGAGTAACGCGAAATATCCAGTGGGACGCAGAGTCGTTTCTGAGCACATGTTACATAAAACGACATGATCTACTACTCCAAGTGTCGGGCTGATCCGATTCCTACTGCCAACAAAGATCCGTGATTCACCGAAAAATCCGTGCATTATCTTGGAACGTCATCGGTGACCAAACGTTTACTCGGGTATCCCATGCGTTTGGAAATATTGCAGGGCCTGTGTAGCGGCATTGCGCTTCGCGACAGCCATGGTCGTGCCCTTGGCTCGGCCGACAACGACACCGCGGACTGGAGAAGTCAAAAGTCATTATTGCAAAGTCAGGAACACAGCATTATGGCTGACAGGTGTAAGTCCCAGTGTACACGGCCTGGTGATTCGGTCCCTCTTGTTCGCTCGTGAACTGCAAATGCGGTAGCGGATTCCCTTCCCCCAAGGAATCGTTTAAATCGCGAAAAGGATCTGGATGATGCCATCAGGAAAGAGTAAAGATACATTCTGAAGCGGCTGCGGAGCACCAGACATGGGGTAAAGTTGCTGTGAGTTCGATGCTATAAGGTAGTTTGACTTGCGGGGGTCGACCACGTAGTCGCATCATGATGGAGCTTTTCATTACGACAAACAAAAATGTACTGGTAGGAGAGTCCCCGGCCACTCCTGAGAATTATCTTTTCGCCTCGATTTCTCGTCGTACCACACACCTCCAGGTCTACGGCTACCTAACCTGAATGAAAAAAAAACGACAAAACAGGCGTATTAATAGTAGGTCCATTAACACTATCGTGGCATAAGCAAACAAAATGAGGACTTGTAGAGCCTTCAATTCGTGTCACGGCAGCCTCTGTTTGGCAAGGCAAAGCCAATATCCCATTGACCGTGGCTCAGCACATTTCCTAGTAGGCTGGCAAATGCACGCTTGGGCGGTAGCATAGTAGGTCTGTTGGTGATCAGGACTCTACTTCCTCATAACTCGTGAGAGATGATAGCACCTAAGATCTCCCTTTGCATGGCCTTAAAGGAAGTCATTGAGGTCCCGGACGATAGGTCTATGTTGCGTGCGGTAGTCGTCATGGGCTTTGGAAGTGCAACCGCGACGGCGGCGTCGCAAACGCAAAGTGGATATCCCACTCCTGCACCGTTGCCTTGCAGTGCTAGTCACGAGCCACGACGACTCGCCGTACAGTACTGCACGAAACAGCCCTATCCCCAGGCGCAACTTGAGGGACAAAATCGGCGTCGCCTACAGTAGTTTTTTTTTTTGGAAAGCGATTTATTCACCGAAAGCGACTAGTTAAGTAACTAATTACTAACGATGACTAAGTGCCAGATAGTGGGAGATTTGCCATCAGCCCTATCTGGCGCGCTGAAGCCGGGTCAAGGACCCAGAGTGAGGGTAAAATGCCAATTTACGCACACCCCTTGGTGTAGGGGTAGT
>Ga0137397_10001149_pt1 | contig 18516 bp, 16 predicted proteins | sample czorhiz116metaG_FD_106658 | JGI IMG/M metagenome (GOLD analysis project Ga0137397, IMG submission 106658) | Vadose zone soil microbial communities from Angelo Coast Range Reserve, California, USA - czorhiz1.16 metaG | ecosystem: Environmental > Terrestrial > Soil > Vadose zone | place: USA... | reverse complement strand
ATGGTGCAGGCCGGGGCCGTGCCGATCACCTGGATTGCTGTTATGAGCGAGTGGCAGCGCGACTGGGCACGCGAAGCGACGGTCCCGGCCATCGCCGAGATCACCGTCGCTCACGGCGGCGCATCAGGCATCGCGTTCGCGTGGGAGCAACAACTGCTTAACTCGGGCAAGAAGTAGGCAATAGCTGTCAAGGAACCCGTCGCTAAGCGCGCTCGCAGCCTTGGCGGCGGAGCCCTGCGCTGTATTGCCCGATGACGGGAGACATCCAGGTGCAGAACTGGGCGCTGATTTGACGCTGATATCCGGAATCCCAGTGCGTAACGGCACCGGATCGATGATTGCGCAATTATTCGCAGCAATTCGGGCTCATGTTTCGTATGCTGGACGCCCTCCCGAGAACGGGCTAGCCGGTCATGACCGAAAACCCCCTGGCGTTGCGCATTCTGCGATACGCGCTGCTCGATCCGTTCGACGACGCACGCGATATCCTGCGACGGTTACAGAACAACGAGGCGTTCCGGCATTATCTGCGGAAACGCACGTTGCGCGCGCTCCCGCTCGTCGTGGGGATCGTGCTTACGAGTCTCGCGTTTTCCGCAGCGGCGGTGTTCTTCTTCTTGCGCGCCGGTACCTTGCTCGGGTTGGCGGCGACGATAGTACTTACGCCGATCGTGCTGATTGCGAGTTTTTCGGTGCAGGCGTACGCGCTCCTCTCCTGGCTCGAGGGGCGCTCGCTCGCGAAGCTTCAGGAGCACCACCGCCCGCGTCACCGCGGGCCGATCGGCCAATGGCTCGTGCGGAGCTATCGCATCGATATGGGGCCTCTTCCCCGGGTGCCGTGGATTCCCGCGCTGGTGTTCTTCCTGCTGCCCGCCGCGATGCTGGCCCGAGTCGCGGCGCCGGTCGCCGCGACGCTTGCGGCTTTTCAGATTGTTGCCGCGATCATTTACGCCAGACGAGACCCTGTGTCCAGGGCCGATCATTTTCCCGCGCGGGGCGAGGTCGAGGCACCCAAGTCTTTCGCGGCAGCTCCTGCGCGGAACGTGCGGATTCCCAAGCAGGCAAGCGACCTGGACTTCGCCTCTCCCGCGGCCCGATCGGGCACCGGAGGCCGGACCCGGCGCCTTCGTTCCTTCGTGCAATCCGGCTTCCGCTCTGTTCGTTTCCTGGTTGAACTCTGCTTACTCAATCTTCTTCCCTTCGTCGAATACTGTGCGCTCATTGCCGGCATTCTTACCGTCGCGGAGGGCCGACGGTCCGCCACCGAACGGGACGTTGCGCTGGGGATGCTTCTCGTCGGCGCCGCGCTTCTGCTCGCGGGGCTGGCGTCGGTCGTCACGAAACGCATGGGTTTTCGCTTTCACGGCAGCGCGCGTACAAGCTATGCGGGAGGGACGGCGCTCATCACGGGCATGATGCAGGTGATCGCGGGTGGTCTCGCCGTCGCGACGGCTTATGCTCTTGCGACCCACGTGTGGCAAGCGAAGCTCGATGCCCTCATCACGAACCCTTGGCCCTTGCTTATTCCGCTCGGGCTGCTGCTAATTGGCGCGGGGCTGTTGCTGGTGCGCCGCTCCAGCAGTTACGTCGGTCCTCTCGGGATCGTGCTCTTCATCCTGCCGAAGACGCTGACCGGCGTGGCCGCTCTGGGTGCCGGCGCCGCGATCCTTGTCGGCTGGGCCTGGAAGATTTACGACCCGCAGGCATTTCTCAGCTTTGTCCGCCTCTTCCCGGAAGAGGATATGAATCTACTCGCGAACTGGTGGAGCGCAGCGATCGCATTGCTGCGCTGAAGGTGAACGCCCGGAAGAAGAACTTAGAAGATCTTCTAAGTTATGCAGGCACGCTCTACCGGAGCAACTATTTGATTTGATGGTCGGGGCGGCGAGATTCGAACTCGCGACCACCTGCACCCCATGCAGGTACGCTACCAGGCTGCGCTACGCCCCGAAGTAGGAAAAGTATATCAGCGAGCCGAGCCGGACGCCTTCTCGGCAAGCAGTTCGATGACGCTTTTCAGCTCTTGCTTGAGCGATGCGAGATTGACCCCGCGTCCCTCGGAAGCGCGCGGGGATGCGACCGTCGACGATATGGCACGCGCGGGCGCGGCACTCAGGCTTTCGTCGAGGCGATTCCGCGCGCCACTGATGGTGAATCCCTGCTCGTAGAGCAACTCGCGGATGCGGCGGATGAGCAATACCTCGTGATGCTGGTAGTACCGGCGGTTGCCGCGTCGCTTTACCGGTCGCAGTTGTGTGAATTCCTGCTCCCAGTAGCGCAACACGTGCGGCTTGACCCCGCAAAGTTCGCTTACTTCCCCGATGGTGAAGTAGCGCTTTGCCGGGATCGCCGGCAGGCTATCCTTGGTCGCCTTGCTTTCCATGCGTTTGCTCGACCAAGGCCTTCAGTTTCTGGCTGGCGTGAAAGGTGACCACGCGCCGCGCCGTGATGGGAATCTCTTCACCGGTCTTGGGGTTGCGTCCGGGCCGCTGCGGCTTGTCGCGAAGTTGGAAGTTGCCGAACCCCGAGAGCTTGACGCTCTCGCCGCTTTCGAGCGCAAGACGGATCTCTTCGAAGAACGTCTCGACCATGTCCTTCGCCTCGCGCTTGTTGAGGCCGACCTTCTCGAAAAGCATATCCGCCAGCTCGGCTTTCGTCAGCGTCATTTCTGCTCCCTTGGAGGGTAAAATCGCCCTCCACTTCATTACTTAAGTACGTAATTTAGCACCGAATTTCGCGGCAAGAAGCTCTGTAAGTTGCGCCATTGCGGCGTCCGCTTCCGCATCGGTCAACGTCCTTGCAGTATCTTGCATAACTACCCGAAACGCAAGGCTTTTTTTACCGCCTTGTACACCCTTACCCCGGTAATAGTCAAACAGGCGGATTTCCAGCACTCCGGCGGGGCGAAAACGGCCCATTTCCTCGAGCAAGTCCCCCACCGGGACGGCTTCGTCGACCACCACGGCGATATCGCGGATCACCGGGGGAAACCTCGATATTTCGCCGTGATGGGGCAGATCGAGCCGCTCGAGCGCTTCCAAATCGAGCTCGAACAGGGTGGCAGGCAGCGGAAGCCCGTATTTCCGCTGCCAGCGCGGGTGCAGCTCCCCCAGCCATCCGATCGCCGTTCCGTCGAGCGTCACGCGTGCCGAGCGCCCGGGATGCAAGGCCGGGTGCAGCGCCGACTCGTAGCGCGCCCTGCGAGGCGCCAGTAGCGCCTCGACGTCCGCCTTGACGTCGTAGAAGTCCGCGTTGCGGGCGGGCATGCCCCATTGCTCATCGAGCGCCGGGCCCCAGGCGATCGCGCCGACCCGCCGGGGCTGACGGATCCCGGCCACGTCCAGCGCGCCTTCTTTTGTCGCGGGATCGCGCAAATACACGCGACCCAGCTCGAACACCCGCACCCGCGGAAGCTTGCGCGCGACGTTGTAGCCCACGTTCGCCACCAAGCTCCCGATCAGCGTGGTGCGCATCACGGCCAACTGGCTCGCGATCGGATTCAGGACGCGGATCGGTTTCGCTTCGCCCGCGAAATCCGCCTCCCATTGCGGATCGACGAAACCGAAATTGATCGCTTCCTGGTAGTCGCAGTCGGCGAGGCGCTGCCGCAAGACGTGCGGTGAGCGATGCGTTTCGCGCTGTGGGAGCATGGCGACCGGCGCACGCGGCGGGCGCGCGGGGATTTGCTCGAAGCCGTGGACGCGCGCCACCTCCTCGACGAGATCCTCTTCGATCTCGATATCGAAGCGGAACGAAGGGGGCGTGACGACGAACGCTTCGCCCCCCGCACTTTCACGCGAATGCGCCAGGCCCAACCGGGCGAAGATATCGGCCATCTCCGCCGCGGGCACCGGCACGCCGATGATCTTGTGCGCGCGCGCCACGCGCATGCGCACCGGCCGGCGCTCGGGCAGCTTCGCCACGGTATCGACCGTGGGGCCGGGCTCGCCGCCGCAGATATCCGCGATCAACCGGGTCGCGCGCTCGATGCCGGCGACGTTGTTCTCGAAATCCACGCCTCGCTCAAAGCGATGCGACGCGTCGCTAGTGAAATTGTAGCGGCGCGCGCGCCCGGCGACCGCGTTCGGATAGAAAAACGCCGACTCGAGGAAAATATTGCGCGTCGTGAGCTCCGCCTTGGTCGAGTCACCCCCCATGATGCCGGCCAGACCGATGGGGCCTGAACGATCGGTGATGCAGAGCACCGTCTCGTCCACGTCTGCGGTCATCTCGTTGAGCAGCTTGACGCGCTCCCCCTTGCGTCCGAAGCGCACGTCGATGCCGCCGGCCAGCTTGTCGAGGTCGTAGACGTGCAGCGGGCGTCCGAGCTCGAGCATCACGTAGTTGGTGACGTCCACCAGCGCCGAGATCGAGCGCTGGCCGGCGCGCTCCAAGCGCTCCTTCATCCATGCCGGGACGCGAGCGGCGGCGTCCACGTTGCGGATCACGCGACCGGCGAAGCGGCCGCAGCCGGTCGGCTCGCTGATCTTCACGGGAAATTTCGCGTCGATCGAGGGCGGCACCGGGGGGATCTCGGGTAGGTGTAGCTTGGCCCGCGCCAGGGCCGACACCTCGCGCGCGACCCCGAGGACCGAGAGGCAGTCGGCGCGGTTGGGCGTAAGCTTGAGCGTGAACACGCAGTCATCGAGCGCTAACACCTCGCGCACGTCTCGCCCGAGCGGCGCGTCGGCCGGAAGCACGAGCAGCCCACCGTGATCGTCCGACAGACCGAGCTCGCGCGCCGAGCACAACATGCCCCGGCTCTCTACACCACGCACGGGAGCTGCCTTGATCACGAGCGGCTCGTTTGGGGAGGCTCCGGGCAGCCTGGCGCCGACGAGCGCCACCGGCGCCTTCATGCCCTCAGCCACGTTCGGCGCGCCGCACACCACGGAAAGGGGTGCGCCAGTTCCGGCGTCTACACCGCATACCGTCAAGCGATCCGCATTGGGATGCTTCTGCACCGACACCACTTGGCCGACGACCACGCCGGAGAACGGCGGCGCTACCGGACTGCAGGTCTCGACCTCGATACCCGCCATCGTAAGCATGCGCGCGAGCTCGTCCGACTTGAGGGGCGGATCGACGAAGCTGCGCAGCCAACGCTCGGAGAACTGCATCGTTCAGGCGAACTGCCGCAGGAAACGCAAATCGTTCTCGAAGAAGAGCCGCAAGTCGTCGACGCCGTAGCGCAGCATGGTGAGGCGTTCCAGCCCCGAGCCGAAGGCGAAGCCGATATGGCGCTCCGGATCAAGACCGTAGTTGCGCACCACATTCGGGTGAACCTGACCTGCGCCGGAGATCTCGAGCCACTTGCCCCGATTCGGGCCCGAGCCGAACATCATGTCGATCTCCGCGGACGGTTCGGTGAAAGGGAAAAACGACGGGCGAAAACGCACCTGCAGATCGTCGCTTTCGAAAAACCGCCTTAGAAAATCGATGTAGACGCCCTTCAAATCGGCGAAGCTGACGTCCTCGTCGATCCACAGGCCCTCGACTTGGTGGAACATCGGCGAATGCGTGGCGTCGGAGTCCACGCGGTAGACGCGGCCCGGCGCGATCACCTTCATCGGCGGCTTGTGCGTGCGCGCATAACGCACCTGAATCGGGCTCGTGTGGGTGCGAAGGAGCAGCCCGCCTTCGACATAGAACGTGTCGTGCATGGACCGGGCCGGATGATTCTCCGGCTGGTTGAGAGCGGTGAAGTTATACCAATCGGTCTCGATCTCGGGCCCGTCGGCGACGTCGAAGCCGATCGAGGCGAAGATCGTTTCGATGCGCTGCCAGGTGCGGATCACCGGGTGGATGCTGCCGGTGCCCCTGCCGCGGCCCGGAAGTGTCACGTCCAGCGCCTCCTCGGCGAGGCGAGTATCGAGCTGCGCCGCTGCGAGCGCTTCGCGCCGAGCGGCGAGCGCCGCTTCGATGCGATCCTTCGCCGAGTTGATCCGGGCACCCGCTTCGCGCCGCTCGTTCGGCGCGAGCCGCCCCAGCTCCTTCATCGCCTCGGGGATCGAACCCGACTTGCCGAGATACCGCGCCTTGATCCTCTCGAGCTCGGCGGAATCGCTGACGCCGCCGAACCGGGCGATCGCTTCGGAAACGAGTTTGTCGAGGTCGGTCATAAGCTATTCCCCTCTCCCTGCGGAGGGGCACCCGCGCTTCGCGTTGCCCTCCCGGCGAAGGAAGGGATTCGACCGGCGTTACGCGCCGAGCTTGGCTTTGGCTTGGCCCGCGAGCTGGGCGAAAGCCGACTTGTCGGCGACGGCCAAGTCGGCGAGCACCTTGCGGTCGATTTCGATCGCGGCCTTCTTCAGGCCGTTCATGAACGCCGAATAGGTCATGCCGTGCTCGCGCACCGCCGCGTTGATGCGCGCGATCCAAAGACCGCGAAACTGGCGCTTGCGTTGCTTGCGGTCGCGATAGGCATACTGCCCTGCCTTCATTACCGCCTCTTTGGCGATGTTGAAGACGTTGCCCCGCCGGCCGCGGAACCCCTTGGCTTGGCGAATGACTTTCTTGTGCTTGGCGTGCGCGGTTACGCCGCGTTTGACTCGTGGCATGGCGGCTCCCCTTTACGCGTAGGGAAGCATCGCGCGGACGCGTTGCTTGTCCGTGGAATGCACGCCGGCCGTACCGCGCAAGTGGCGCTTGTTCTTCGTTGTCTTCTTCGTGAGGATGTGGCGCTTGAACGCCTGCGAGCGCTTGATGCTGCCGCCGGAGCGGGTCTTGAAGCGCTTCGCGGCGCTGCGCTTGGTTTTCATCTTGGGCATTGCACGACTCCTGTTTTGGCATGGCGACGGGTGGCCCCTGCGGAGCACTTTGCAAACCTCGGCACCACTTCTTCTGAACCGCTATTGCCTGTTACGCAGAAGCGACCGGCTTCGGCTCCTTCGGTTCCTTTTTCGCTTCCTTCTTGACCGGTTTTTTCACTTCCTTCTTGCCCTTCTTCGGCGCCAGCACCATGATCAGCTGACGCCCCTCCATTTTCGGGTACTGCTCCACTATCGCGTGCGGCTCCAGGTCTTGCTTCACGCGCTCTATCAACCGCACGCCGAACTCCTGGTGCGCCATCTCCCTGCCGCGGTAGCGCAAGGTGACTTTGGTCTTGTCGCCTTCGTCCAGGAACTTGATCAGGTTGCGCAGTTTGATCTTGTAGTCGCCCTCGTCGGTTCCTGGCCGAAACTTGACCTCTTTGACGTGAATCTGCTTTTGCTTGAGCTTCGCCTCGTGGGCCTTCTTCGCCTCGCGGTACTTAAACTTTCCGTAGTCCATCAGCTTGCAAACCGGCGGCTTGGCAAGCGGCGCTATTTCCACCAGATCCACCTCGGCTTCTTCGGCCATCTTCAGCGCCTGAGCGATCGGCACGATCCCGACCTGCTCGCTGTTGACTCCGATCAGACGCACCTCAGGGGCGTTGATTTCGCTGTTTATGCGCTGCGTTCTGTCCGTGGCGATGTTCGATCCTCCGTATCCGTTAAAAATTAAGCCGTACCGCCCGGTCCAGCCTCCGTTTGGAGGCGCGCGACGAACTCAGTCAGGCCCATTTGCCCGAGGTCCTCGCCGGCACGGGTGCGCACGGCCACCTTTTCGCCTGCCTTTTCCTTTTCCCCAACGATGAGTTGGTAAGGCAGTTTCTGCAAGCTATGTTCCCGAATTTTATAGCTAATTTTCTCGTTCCTCAAGTCGAGCTGAACACGGTAGCCGGCGCTTTTCAGACGCGCCGCGACGACCTGGGCATAGTCGCTTTGGCCCTCGGAAATGTTGAGCACGGCCGCCTGCACCGGGGCGAGCCACAGCGGCAGGGCTCCGGCATAGTGCTCGAGCAGTATGCCGACGAAGCGCTCCATGGACCCCAGGACCGCCCGATGCAGCATGACCGGCACGCGACGCGTGTTGTCCTCGGCAACGTACTCGGCGCCGAGCAGCCCGGGCATGGAGAAGTCGACCTGCATGGTTCCGCATTGCCAGGAACGGCCGATCGAATCCCTCAGGTGATATTCGATCTTGGGGCCATAGAAGGCCCCTTCGCCAGGCAGCATCTCGAACGCGATGCCGGCCTCCTCGAGTGCCGACTGCAATGCCTTCTCGGCCTTGTTCCAAACCGCGTCCGAACCCACCCGCTTGGCCGGTCGCGTTGCAAGCTTGTACAGGATTTCGGTGAAACCGAAATCGGCGTAGACGCGCGTCAGCACCGCCGTGAATGCCGCGACCTCCGGTTTGATCTGACTTTCAGTGCAGAAAATATGACCGTCGTCCTGCGTGAAGGCGCGCACGCGCATGATCCCATGGAGCGCCCCCGAGGGTTCGTTGCGCGTGCACACGCCGAACTCCCCGTAGCGCAACGGCAGCTCGCGGTAGCTGCGCAGCCCTTTGTTGAAGATCTGGATGTGCCCGGGACAGTTCATCGGCTTGATCGCGTAGTCGCGCTTCTCCGACTGCGTGGTAAACATGTTCTCCTTGTAGTTCTGCCAGTGCCCGGACTTCTCCCAAAGGCTGCGATCCAGGACCTGGGGACAACGCACCTCGAGATAACCGTTGTCGCGGTAGACGCGGCGCATGTATTGCTCCACCTGCTGCCAGATCGCCCAGCCGTTGGGGTGCCAGAACACCATGCCGGGAGACTCCTCCTGCAGGTGGAACAGATCGAGCTGGGTGCCGAGCTTGCGGTGGTCGCGCTTTTCCGCTTCCTCGATCATGCGCAGGTAGGCGTCCTGCTGTTCCTTCTTGGCCCAGGCGGTGCCGTAGATCCGTTGCAGCATTTCATTCTTCGAATCGCCGCGCCAATAGGCACCGGCGACTTTCGTGAGCTTGAACACCTTCAGCTTGCCCGTCGAGGGAACGTGCGGGCCGCGACATAGGTCGATGAAGTCGCCTTCCCGATACAGCGAGACCTCCTCCCCTGCGGGAATGGCGCCGATGATCTCGGCCTTGTAGTGCTCGCCGATCGATTTGAAGAACTCGACCGCCTTGTCCCGCGGCCATACTTCGCGCGTCACGGGGAGATCGCGCGCGGCGAGTTCGGACATGCGCCCCTCGATGGCGGCGAGATCCTCCGGGGTGAAGGGGCGTTTGTAGGAGAAGTCGTAGTAAAAGCCGTCCTCGATCACCGGGCCTATGGTCACCTGCACGTCCGGGAAAAGCTCCTTCACGGCGTAGGCGAGCAGGTGCGCGGTCGAGTGCCGGATGAGTTCGATGCCTTCCTTGTCGCGCTCGGTGACGATCGCCACCTCCGCATCGCGGTCGATTCGGTAGGAGGCGTCGACGAGCTTTCCTTCCACCTTACCGGCGAGCGCGGCGCGCGCGAGTCCCGGGCCGATGGCTTTCGCGACCTCCGCGACGGTGACCGGATCGGCAAAGACTTTGACTTGGCCGTCGGGGAGACGGATATTGGGCATGGGTCAATCTAAAAACAAAAACCGCGCGTTGAACGCCGCTTCGCGTACGTTCGAACGCGCGGAATTACGAGCGGCGCCTCGGGCGCCCGCTCCGGCAATTGGTAGGCGCGATTGGACTCGAACCAACGACCCCCACCATGTCAAGGTGATGCTCTAGCCAGCTGAGCTACGCGCCTGGAGAGCGCAGAATTCTATAGGAAAGGGCCGCCCTGCACAAACCGGTTCGGCGCTCGCGGGACGGATCAGCCGCGCCAGCGCTTCGTGCGCGAGTCGTAGCTGTACGGCAGGTACTTGAAGACCACGTGCGTGCAGGACAGCGCATATTCGCCCGCAGCGGGAACGTACGCCATCGGCGTACCCCCAGGACACTTGGCCACCGCGAGAACGTACTTGGGCACGAGCTTGTCGAGCGTATCGGGGTAGGAGCCTTGGTCGCGTTTGAACGCCGAAAGAGCGGAAGCCATCTGCACTCCGCGAGTCTCGACCATCACCATCTCCTTCTCGCCTCCGCTATAGAGGTCTATCGCGACGTACGCGGCCGTGAGAGCGACCGCGATCACGATGAGCAAGATGATCTGGCTCGACCCAGTCTGGAAGTGTGGCTGGCGCATCTCTGCCCTCCCGGGCTGACTTTTTCTGGACCGATGAATTTTACCGCAACCCGAGCATCTCCGCCGCGTGCTTGCGCGTCGTTGCGGTGATCGCAACGCCTCCCAGCATGCGAGCAATTTCCTCGATCCGAGATTTCTGATCGAGCACCGCGACGCGGCTGCGGGCGCTGCCGCTTTCGGCGGCCTTGGCGACCGACCATTGCTCGCGGGCCTGGGCGGCCACCTGCGGAAGGTGCGTCACGCACAGGACTTGGCGCTCCTCGCCGAGCGTCTTCAGTTTCCTGCCGACGACTTCCGCCACCGCGCCGCCGATGCCGGCATCCACCTCGTCGAAGATCAAGGTCGGGACGGCTGCAGCCTTGCTGGTAATCACTTGGATCGCGAGGCTGATGCGCGAGAGCTCGCCCCCGGAAGCGACCTTGGCGAGGGAACGGGGTTCAGTGCCCGGATTGGTCGAAACCAGGAACTCGACCTGTTCGTTCCCGGCGACGCTTCCGTTCGGCAGAAGCGAGCGCAGCTCCACTTCGAAACGCCCGCCAGACATCGCGAGTTCCTTCATCGCGGCGTTGACCTCGCGGCCGAGCTTCGTCGCAGCCTTGCCGCGATCCGCCGATAGTTTGGACGCCAGCTTGTCGTAGCTCGAGCGCGCCGCCTGTTCCTGTTTGGCGAGGGCTTCCAGATCCGAAGTCATCTCCAGATCCTTCAAGCGCTGCTTGAGGGAGACCAGAAGCTCGGGCAGCGCCTCGGGCCTGACGCGAAGCTTGCGCGCCGCGCTGTGGGCCGCCTCCAGCCGCTGCTCGACCTCGCGCAGCCGCGCCGGATCGAGCTCGACCCGATCGGCATAGTGGCGCAACGCGTAGGCGGCCTCGCGTAGCTGAGCCTCGCCCGACTCGAGCAGGGCGACGGTCTCGCGCAACGCGGCATCGTACTCCGTGAGCGGGCGAAGCCGCGAAAGCGCCCCCGACAGTGCAGCGAGCGCCGCGCCCTCCGACTCCGAGAGCAGGTCGATCGCGTCGCGCACGCCCTCGATCAGGCTCGCGGCGTGGGCGAGCCGGCCGTGCTCCGATTGAATCGTCTCCCATTCGCCCGGCGCCAGCGCGAGCCGCGAGAGCTCTTCCAGTTGCCAGCCTAGCTGTTCGCGTTCCACGTTGCGCGCGGCGGCGTTCTGTTCGTGATCCACTCTCGCGCGGCAAAGCCTCTGCCAATCGCGATAGGCGTCGCCCGCCTCCTGCGTGTGCGGAGCGAGTCCCGCGTGCGAATCGAGGACCCGGCGCTGCGATTCCGCTTTGAGCAACGACTGGTGCGCGTGCTGGCCGTGAATGTCGACCAGCCGCTCCCCGACTTCGCGCAATTGGTTGATCGTGGCGGTATGACCGTTGATGAAAGCGCGCGAGCGCCCGCTTCGATCGACCACTCGACGCAGCAGTACCCGGTGGGCGTCGCCCTCGAGCGCCTGCTCCCCCAGCCAGCGGCCCAGCTCGGGCAAGGTTTCGATGGAGAAGTCCGCGGTGACGTCCGCGCGCTCCGCGCCCGAGCGTACCTGCTCGCTTCCCGCGCGATCACCGAGGGCCAGGGACAAGGCGTCGATCAGAATCGACTTTCCCGCCCCGGTCTCACCCGTCAGGGCCGTGAATCCCGGTCGAAACTCGAGCTCCAGGCGGTCGACTATCGCGAAATCCCGGATCGATAGACTGAGCAGCATTTCGGTCAGAGTCCTTCGCTCCAATGCAGCTTCTCGCGCAGCATCGTGAAGTAGCTGTAGCCTGGAGGATGGGCGAACTTTATGGTGTGCTCGGCGCGCCGGATGACGACGCGGTCGCCTTCCTGAAGGTCGCACTGCAGCTGGCCGTCGAAGTGAAGGCGCGCGCCGCTTCCGCGCTTCAGGGAGATCTCGATCACCGAGCGGTCGCTGACCAGGATCGGCCGGTTGGACAGAGTATGAGGAGAAATCGGCACGAGCGCGAACCCGGGAACGCCCGGCTGCATGATCGGTCCATCGGACGAAAGCGCGTACGCGGTCGAGCCCGTAGGCGTAGCCACGATCAGGCCGTCGGCGCGCAAGTCGTAGACGAATTCGCCGTCGATATTCACCACGAATTCGATCAGCCTTCCGACCGAGCCCTTGTTGACGACCGCGTCGTTGAGCGCGAGGGTGTCGAGCGTGACCGCGCCGTCGCGGCGCACCTCCGCGGCAAGCATCGTACGTTCTTCGATCGTGTGCTTGCCGGCGAGGATCTCGGCCATTGCGTCGATCATCTTGGACGAAGCGATATCGGTCATGAAACCGAGGCGGCCCTGGTTGACGCCAACGAGAGACACGTCGCGGCCCGCCAGATTTCGCGCCGCGCTCAGCATGCTGCCGTCACCTCCCTGGACGACGACGAGGTCGGCCCGCGCGCCGATCTCGTCGTAGTCGGCTACCGGAAAGCCGGTCACGCCGCTGCTCGCGGCGGTCTCCTTCTCCACCAGCACGGTGCATCCCTGCTTGCGCAGGTACTCGCCCAGGGTGGCGAGCGCCTTTACGACGCCGGCGGAGTGGAAGCGGCCTATCAACGCGATGGTGTGGAAAGCGGGCATACCGCCATTAAATCATGCCCCTGTGGGGGTGACAAAAGATCGGGCGCGAAAAGCGTGAACACACCCCAAACAAGGCCGATTCGGTAGAATCGCTGGCTATGCTCGACCGCCGCGCACAGATGCTCCTCAAGACCCTGGTGGAGCGATACATCGCCGAGGGCGAACCGGTCGGCTCGCGCGCCTTGTCGCGCTATTCGGGCCTGGATTTGAGCCCGGCCACCATCCGCAACGTGATGGCCGATCTGGAGCAGCTCGGCTTCGTCGCGAGCCCGCACACCTCCGCGGGACGGGTCCCCACCAACCGTGGCTACCGCTTCTTCGTCGATACCCTGCTTACGGTAAAGGAGCTGGACCGCCTCGAGATCAGCCAGCTGGAGGTGAATCTCCATCCCGATCACCCGCAACGCCTCATCAGCGCTGCCTCGCAGCTCCTCTCGGACCTCACCCACTTCGCAGGCGTCGTGGTGGCGAGCAAGCGCAAGACTCCGGCATTCCGTCATATAGAGTTCCTCGCGTTGTCGGACAAGCGGGTTCTGCTGATCATCGTGACGCCCGAAGGCGACGTACAGAACCGGATTCTGTTCACCGAGAAAAACCATACTCCGTCCGAGCTGACTACCGCGGCAAATTTTCTCAACCAGAATTACGCCGGCTTGACCTTCGACGAGATCCGCGGCCGCATCCACGCGGAGATGAAGCAGCTCAGAGAAGACATGACGCTGCTGATGACCGCGGCGCTCGAGGCAGGCAGCGAAGCTCTGTCGCAATCGACCAGCAGCTACGTGGTGTCGGGTGAGAGAAATCTGCTCGACTCGCACGATCTCTCGTCCAATATGTCGCGCCTGCGCGAGCTTTTCGAGCTGTTCGAAAAAAAGACGATCCTCATCCAGATCCTCGAGCTCAGCACGCGTGCCCAAGGCGTACAGATCTTCATCGGCGGGGAGTCGGGGGTCGCGCCGCTCGACGAATGCAGCGTCGTCACTGCGCCGTACGAAGTCGACGGGCAGGTCATCGGCACGGTCGGGGTGATCGGCCCGACGCGCATGGCCTACGAGCGAGTGATACCGATCGTCGACATCACCGCCAAGCTGCTGTCGAGCGCTCTTTCGCAGCAGTAGGCCGGGCGTTGAGAGCGAGTCGGGCGCGCAGGTCCGCAGTCGCCACCGACGAAACCGTATCTCGAGCTTTCCATGCGTTACTTTCCTGAGCCACAGCCGCGCCAAGGCGTGCACGCAAGATCGGCGATCCTGCTCATCAATCTGGGGACGCCGGATTCGCCTACGCCGCGGGCGGTGCGCCGGTATCTGAGGCAATTCCTTTCCGATCCGCGGGTGATCGAAATTCCCCGCGCAATTTGGCTGCCGATCCTGCACGCATTCGTGCTCAATACGCGCCCGGCGCGATCGGCGAAGAAGTATGCGGCCATCTGGACCCCGGACGGCTCCCCGCTGAGAGTGCACACGCAGGCGCAAGCGCGATTGCTGGGAGAGCGCCTGGGGCCACAGGTCCGCGTCGAATTCGCGATGCGCTACGGCGAGCCTGCCATTCCCGCGGCGCTCGCGCGCCTGAAGGCCGAGGGCTGCGAGCGAGTGCTGTTGTTCCCACTTTACCCTCAGTACGCAGCGAGCACGACCGGGAGCGCGCTCGATCAGGCCGCGGACTTCCTGCGTAAGACCCGCAACGTCCCGGAGATCCGGCTGGTGAAGGAATTCCACGACCATCCCGCCTACATCGGCGCCCTTGCCGGTCGGGTACGGGACCATTGGCACCGGTCGGGTCGTCCCGACAAGCTGGTCATGAGCTTTCATGGCCTGCCGCAGTACACGGTCGCGCGCGGCGATCCCTATTCGCAGGAATGCCACCAGACAGCGCGCCTCGTGGCCGAGCGACTAGGTCTTGCCGAGGGCGAATGGCAAACGGCCTTCCAGTCTCGGTTCGGCCGTACCGCGTGGCTAGAGCCCTACACCGCGTCGATACTGTCCGACTTCGCCCATAAGGGCGTGCGCCGCGTGGACGTGCTGTGCCCCGGTTTCGTCGCCGACTGCCTGGAAACGCTCGAGGAGATCGGGATAGAAGGCAGGGAGACCTACCTCGATGCCGGCGGCAAGGAATTTCACCTGCTGTCCTGCCTCAACGAGCGCAGCGACTGGATCGAGGCGCTGGCCGTTATTGCACGGCAGCACCTGGCGGACTGGCTGAGCACAGGCCCTGCCCAAACCTCTTGAAATTCGCCCGGTGAGCCCCAGTTAGAATCGCCTGTGAAGATCGTCCTTCGCGACGGTCTTCCAGTCCTATCTTGCGGAGAGCGTATGCCCGACCCGGACCAAACCAGTTCCCCGAATGCCGCGGGCGGCGCCCCGGTCGGAGAACCGCCTGCTCAGGAATCTCAGGGCGCCTACGCACCGGCGCCCGATCCAGGCGAGCTCCTGCGGCAGGCCGAAACGAAAGCCCAGCAGCACCACGATGCGTGGCTTCGAGCCAAAGCCGAAGCGGACAACATCCGCAAGCGCACTGCGGTCGAGCTCGCCAACGCCTACAAGTACGCGATCGAATCCGTCGCCGTAGAGCTCCTGCCCGTCAAAGACGGTCTGGAAGCAACTTTAGCGGCGGACTCGGCTTCCCTGGAATCACTGAGGAACGGGGTGGAGCTGACACTGAAGCAATTGAATACGGTGTTCGGCAAGGCCGGCCTCAAGGAAATCGACGCTGCCGGGCAGAAATTCGACCCTCACCAGCACCAGGCGATCAGCATGCTCCCGTCGGAAAAGGAGCCCAACACGGTGATAAACGTCCTGCAGAAGGGCTACAGCCTGCACGAGCGCGTGATCCGTCCCGCGCTGGTGACCGTCGCGAAGCCCAAGGACTCCCAAGCTTGAAGTTAGGGGATTGATCCCCATATCGTCATCCAGGTTATTTGCCAGCGAATCCAAAAGGAAAGGTCATGGGAAAGATTATCGGTATCGACCTCGGGACGACCAACTCTTGCGTCGCGATCATGGAGGGCGGCAAGCCCAAGGTGATCGAGAACTCGGAGGGCGCGCGCACCACGCCTTCGATCGTTGCATACATGGACGACGGGGAAATCCTGGTCGGCGCGCCCGCCAAGCGGCAGGCGGTCACCAACCCGAAGAACACCTTGTACGCCATCAAGCGCCTCATCGGACGCAAGTTCGAGGAAAAGGAGGTGCAAAAGGACATCGACCTGATGCCCTACAAGATCGGCAAGGCGGACAACGGTGACGCTTGGGTCGAGATCCGCGGCAAGAAGATCGCCCCGCAGGAAGTCTCAGCGCAAGTGCTGCGCAAGATGAAGAAGACCGCCGAGGACTATCTCGGAGAGGAATGCACCGAGGCGGTCATCACCGTCCCCGCCTATTTCAACGATTCGCAGCGTCAGGCGACCAAGGACGCCGGTCGCATCGCGGGCCTGGAGGTGAAGCGCATTATCAATGAGCCGACCGCAGCCGCGCTTGCATTCGGTTTGGACAAGCAGGAAGGCGATCGCAAGATCGCGGTATACGACCTGGGCGGGGGCACCTTCGATATCTCCATCATCGAGATCGCAGAGGTCGAGGGCGAGCACCAATTCGAGGTGTTGTCGACCAATGGCGACACGTTCCTCGGCGGCGAGGATTTCGATCAGCGACTGATCGACTACCTCTGCGACGAATTCAAGAAGGAGCAGGGACTCGATTTGAGGAACGACGTCCTCGCATTGCAACGTCTGAAGGAGGCCGCGGAAAAAGCCAAGATCGAGCTCTCCTCGAGCCAGCAGACCGAGATCAATCTGCCTTACATCACGGCCGACAAGAGCGGGCCGAAGCACCTGGCGATCAAGATCACCCGGGCAAAGTTCGAGAGCTTAGTGGAAGACCTGATCGAGAGAACCGTCGAGCCCTGCCGCATCGCGCTGAAGGACGCCGGACTCAAGATTTCCGATATCGAGGATGTGATCCTGGTCGGCGGCATGACGCGCATGCCCAAGGTCCAAGAAACGGTGAAGGACTTCTTCGGCAAGGAGCCGCGCAAAGACGTCAACCCGGACGAGGCCGTCGCAGTCGGCGCCGCGATACAGGGCGGCGTACTGAAGGGCGACGTCAAGGACGTGCTCCTCCTGGACGTGACACCCCTGTCGCTCGGCATTGAAACCCTGGGCGGCGTTTCCACCAAGCTCATCCAGAAGAACACCACTATTCCGACCAAGGCGCAGCAGGTCTTTTCGACCGCCGACGACAATCAGTCGGCCGTGACCATCCACGTGCTCCAGGGCGAGCGCGAGTTGGCCTCGGGCAACAAGAGCTTGGGGCAATTCAACCTGGAAGGTATTCCACCCTCCCCGCGCGGCATGCCGCAAATCGAAGTCACCTTCGACATCGACGCGAATGGCATCCTGCACGTGTCGGCGAAGGACAAAGCGACCGGAAAGGAAAACAAGATCACCATCAAGGCGAACTCGGGTCTGAGCGAATCCGAGATCCAGCGCATGGTCAAGGACGCCGAGGCGAACGCGGCCGAGGACAAGAAGCAGATGGAATTGGTCACCGCGCGCAACCAGCTGGACTCGCTGGTGCATTCGGCTCGCAAATCGCTGAAGGACTACGGCGACAAACTGGGCGCTGACGAGAAAACCAAGATCGAGGCTGCGCTCAAGGAAGCCGAAGACGCGATGAAGTCCGACGACAAGGCGAAAATCGACGCTGCGAGCCAGGCACTCGCCCAGGCGGCGCAAAAACTGGGCGAAAAGATGTACGCCGAGACCCAGGAGAAGCAAGGCGCGCAGGGCGGCGGCGACCCGAGCTCAGCGAAGCCGGCGGACGACGGCAATGTCGTCGATGCCGAATTCACCGAAGTGAAGGACCGGAAGGGCTGAGAGCGGCGCGAACACGCCGCACTGGTTGGCCGTTTCGAGCCTCCGCTTAGCGGGAGCTCGATTCGGCCACGTTTGTATTTGTAGGTACACGGACCATGGCGAAGCGGGACTACTACGAGGTGCTGGGCGTCAACCGCGACGCCGACGAGGAGACCATCAAGAAGGCGTATCGTCGCCTCGCGATGAAGCACCATCCGGATCGGAATCCGGAAAACCCGAAGGCCGAGGAGCAGTTCAAGGAGGCCAAAGAAGCCTACGAAGTCTTGACCGAAGAAGGCAAGCGCGCAGCCTATGACCGGTACGGCCACGCCGGCGTCGATCCGCGCGCCGGTATGGCGGGCGGCGCGGCTGGTTTCTCGAATTTCGCCGACGCCTTCGGCGATATCTTCGGTGACATCTTCAATCAGGCGCGCCCCGGCCGCTCCTCGGTGTATCGCGGCGCCGATCTGCGCTACAACCTCGAGGTCCCGCTAGAGCAGGCGGCGCGCGGCTCCGAAACGCGGATACGCATTCCGACCTACGAGGATTGCGGAACCTGCAAGGGTACGGGCGCGAAGCCGGGCACGAGCCCGAAGACCTGTTCCACCTGCGAGGGTCAAGGGCAGGTACGCATGCAGCAGGGATTCTTCTCCATTCAGCAGAGCTGCCCGAAGTGCCACGGGACGGGAAAGATCATTGCGGAACCCTGCCCCACCTGCCATGGTGCCGCACGGGTAAAAAAGCAGAAGACGCTCTCGGTCAAGATTCCCGCGGGCGTCGACGAAGGTGACCGCATCCGCCTTTCCGGCGAAGGGGAACCCGGCGTCAACGGCGGGCCCGCAGGCGATCTCTACGTGCAGATTCAAGTCAAGCCTCATCCCGTTTTCCAGCGCGATCACGACGATCTGCATTGCGAAATGCCGGTGAGCTTTGCGACGGCAGCGCTGGGGGGCGATATCGAAATTCCCACGCTCGACGGGTCGGCGAAGATCAGGATTCCGTCCGAGACGCAGTCGGGGAAGGTGTTCCGCCTGCGCGGCAAGGGCATCCGCGGCGTGCGCAGCCGCGAGCACGGCGATTTGCT
>Ga0137397_10001146_pt1 | contig 18521 bp, 6 predicted proteins | sample czorhiz116metaG_FD_106658 | JGI IMG/M metagenome (GOLD analysis project Ga0137397, IMG submission 106658) | Vadose zone soil microbial communities from Angelo Coast Range Reserve, California, USA - czorhiz1.16 metaG | ecosystem: Environmental > Terrestrial > Soil > Vadose zone | place: USA... | reverse complement strand
TGCCCCTTCGCAGCACCGTGGTCTACGGCGGCGTCGACATGAACGCGCAGATCGCCGAGCTGCGCCGCGGCGTCGAGGTCCTGGTCGCGACGCCCGGGCGGCTCCTCGACCACGTGCAGAACAAGACGGTGATGTTCAACCAGGTGGCGGTGCTGGTGCTCGCCGAGGCCGACCGCATGCTCGACATGGGCTTCCTGCCCGACATCAAGCGGATCATCGCGCTGCTTCCGCGCGAGCGACAGAACCTGCTGTTCTCGGCCACCTTCCCCGACGAGATCCGCACGCTGGCGAAGACGCTGCTGCGCAACCCCGCGGAGATCCAGGTTACGCCGCGCACTGTGGCGGCCGAGCTGGTCAGCCACGTGCTGCATCCGGTGGCGCGCGAGAAAAAGCGCGAATTCCTGGCTTATCTCATCCAGACGCGCGGCCTGAAGCAGGTGCTGGTGTTCACCGCGACGCGCATCGGCGCGAACCGGCTGGCGCATCAGCTGCGCCTCGACCACATCCACGCCGACGCCATCCACGGCGACAAGACGCAGGCCGAGCGCGAGCTTGCGCTCGCCGACTTCAAGGCGGGCAAGACCGCGGTGCTGGTGGCGACCGACGTCGCCTCGCGCGGCCTCGACATCGAGGGCCTGCCGCAGGTGATCAACTTCGACGTGCCGCGCTCGCCCGAGGACTACGTGCACCGCATCGGCCGCACCGGCCGGGCGGGCCTCACCGGCGAGGCGATCTCGCTGGTCGCGCCCGAGGACATGGAGTCGCTCGCGGGGATCGAGCGCCTGATCAAGAAGCGCATCGAGCGCGTGCTGGTCCCGGGCTTCCAGCCGAGCGGCGCCACCGTGGCAGCGCTGATGGGCGACCAGCCGTCGCCGCGCCGAAGTGCACCCAACGTGCGGCGCGACCGCCCGCCGGCCAAGGCCGCCAAGCCCGCCGATCCGATCTTCTCCATGCCGTACCAGCCCCCCGCCGCGGCAGCGCCCACTGAGCCCAAGCCCCCCGAAGAGCCGAAGCGGATCGAGGAGCCGCAGCGCGGCAAGCGCCGCCAGCCGCAGATCGCCGCTCTGCTCGGCGGCCTTAAGCGCGCCTGAATGGCGATCAGGACCCGGCGGCGAAAACTTACTCGACGAACCGGCGCGAGCACGTCGTCAAGAAGTGTGCGTGTTACTTGCGGACCACCGCCCAGTTGCCGACCGGCACCGTCCTCACGTACCCCTCGCTCGGCTTGATGCTCAAGCCGTCCAACGGATAGAGATAGTTCTCGCCGGTGGCAGAGTTGCGCCAGAAGAGATCGCTCTTGCCGTCGCCGTCGTAGTCGCCCGCGGCGGCGATCTGCCACGCCAGATCGGCCACGGTCCTGAGATAGCCCTCGCCGACGATGCTGGTTCCATTCATGAGATAGAGATAATTCTCGCCGGTGGTGCTGTTGCGCCACGCGATGTCGGCCTTGCCGTCGCCGTCGAAGTCGCCCAGCGCTTTCACCTGCCAGGCCGGATCTGCCACCGTGCGGATGAAGCCTTCGCTCGCCTTGATCGCGGTGCCGTTCATCGGGTAGAGGTAGTTGTCGCCGCTCGCCGAGTTGCGCCACAGGATATCGGCTTTTCCGTCGCCGTCGAAGTCGCCGACGCCGGCGACCTGCCAGTTCAGATCGGCCACGGTGCGCAAGTAACCCTCCGCGGGCCGGATCGCGAGGCCATCCATCAGGTAGACGTAGTTCGCGCCGGTGGCTGAGTTCCGCCAAAAGATGTCGTCCTTGCCGTCGCCGTCGAAGTCGCCCACGCCGGCGACCTGCCAGCTTTGATCCGGGACGGTACGCAGGTAGCCTTCGTTCACGACCGAGAGACCGTTCATGAGGTAGACGTAGTTCTCGCCGGTGCTCGCGTTGCGCCAAAGGACGTCGGCGAAGCCGTCGCCGTTGAAGTCGCCGATGCCGGCGATCTTCCAGTCGAGATTCGCGACGGTGCGCAGATATCCTTCGCCCGCCAGGATCTCCGAGCCGTTCATCGGGTAGAGGTAGTTCTCGCCGGTCGAAACGTTCCGCCAGTGGATGTCCGAATGGCCGTCGCCGGTGCTGTCGCGCACCGTGCGGCGGACCACGTTGCTCCCGAGCGGCACTCTCGAGTTGACGCGCACTTCGCCGAACAACGCTCGGGGCGAGCCCTCGCAGTGCTGCTCGAAGTTCGCCGCCAGGCGCTCCACGGCGCCGCCGGGCGCATAGCCGACGTCGAGGATGTCGAAGCGTCCGGTCAGCAGGTTGCAGCCGCGGCCGTCGCCATGGAAGTCGAGGCCGGGAGCATCGTTGTTGAAGGGGAAGCGCAGCGCGGCCTTGTAGCGTCCGGGGACGAGCGCCGCGGTGCCCGGAGCGTCGAGATCGAGGTACCACCACCAGGACAAGTCGGGCGCGGAAACGTTCAGGCTGATGCCGTTGCCGTAGCCGTTGTTGCGCGTCAAGCCGAAAGAGATCTCGGGATGCGCAGGGCCGAAGTGGAAGAGCTTGGTGCGCCCGTCTCCTACGTAGTCGCCGCTGTCGCTAGCGAAGAACAACTGCCAGAACGGCCCGTTGCTTGGCGTCAGGGTAGTCACGGAAAAGACTGCGCTCACGCCGCCGATCGTGAGGGTCGCCGAGGTGGTGGCGCCATACGTTGCGGCCGCGGCGACACGCACGTCGACGGAGCAATCCTTGCACACGGTGCCGGGCGAGCTGGTGAACGGCCGATTCAGCACCGCATACTCGCCCCCAGCGATCGATATTGGCGTGTCCGTGTTGATGCCGGTGACTCGGATTGTGTTCGACGTGTAGACGAGGCCCGGCGGCGCTCCGGTGAGCGGCGTGAAGCTGAACGGATTCGGGCTGGTGTCGGATTCGGTGACGACGATGAACGCACCCGTCACGCCGCCGACGTCGAGCGTCACGCTCGCCGAGTACCCGGGTTGCGCGGACATGACCCGGACCGCGATCCGGTCGCCACTGGACACCTCGGCGACGTCGTTGCGGAACGGGCCGGCGCCGTTGATCTGATACTCCCCGCCCGCAATGCTGACGTAGACCGCTGCGGACGGGGAAATGCCGCTCACCGTGATCGGATCCGAAACCACTAGAAGGTACGGCGCCTGTACGGTCTTGGGCGCGAAGCTGAACGCATCCGGAAAGACGTCGGGCGCGTTGTGGGACTGCAGCTCCCAGGTCGTCACTGCCGCGCCCTCGCTCAGGACCTCGCGCACCGCGCCTATGCCCGCAACCAGCCAGACGTCCGTGGTGGTGGAGAAGCTGACCGGCTGCCCGTTCACGGATCCGGAGTAGTTGTTGATGATCCGGACGTGGAGCGCATCGCTGAACGTTCCCACGGGGACGGTGACCGCCTCGACCGCGAGCGGCGTCGCGGTCGAGTTGTAGCTGAATGTGTAAGTCACGCCGCCCTGTTCGGCGGTCACTTGACCGTAAGCGGTCGTGGACGAACCGACGAACGCGTAGCGGTTCAGAATGAAGAACGGCGGGCTGTAGGTGTCGAGTTCGTTTCCATTAATCGCATCGACGAAAAGCCCGCCGTGCACCCGTATGCCTGTGGCGTCGTTCGTGGAGTACGTTTCATTTCCATATTGGTCGCGGACCACCCAGACCTGCGCGCCATTGAAGGTGATCTTGCCGGTCACGGTTCTCGTCTCGCTCGACCCGTTGGAGACCGCGTACGTCCATGTACCGCCTTCGGCGAGCGGGAAATACGGCGCAGAGACGAACGCCGCCGCCCGGGTGCTTAGCAGCAGGGCCAACAGCACAACGCCGGCGCGCATGATCATTTTCCGACTACGGTCCAGGATCCGGCGGGGACGGTTCTCAGGAATCCCTCGCTCGGCTTGATGGTGGTCCCATCCATCGGGTACAGGTAGTTCTGTCCGGTCGACGCATTGCGCCACAGGATGTCGCTCTTGCCGTCGCCGTCGAAGTCGCCGACCGCGACGATCTGCCAGGCCGGATCGGGTACCGTGCGCAGGTAGCCCTCGCCTGCGATCGAGAGCCGGTTCATGAGATAGACGTAGTTCTCGCCGGTCGCGTTGTTCCGCCACACGATGTCCGCTCTGCCGTCGCCGTCGACGTCGCCGAAGCCTTTGATCTCCCACCTCGTATCGGCCACCGTGCGCAGATAGCCCTCGCCGCGGATGGCGGTTCCCTGCATGAGGTAGACGTAGTTCTCCCCGCTGCTCGAGTTGCGCCAGAGGATGTCGGCCTTGCCGTCGCCGTCGACGTCGCCGACGCCTTTCACCTCCCACCTCGTATCGGCCACAGTGCGCAGATAGCCCTCGTTCGCGATCGAAAGGCCGTTCATGAAGTACACGTAGTTCTCGCCGCTCGCGGCGTTGCGCCAGAGGATGTCGTCCCTGCCGTCGCCGTCGAAGTCGCCGACGCCTGCGACTTTCCAGTCGAGGTCCGACACGGTGCGCAGGTAGCCCTCGCCGATGATCGAGGTGCCGCTCATCAGGTAGATGTAGTTCTCGCCCGTGGCGGCGTTGCGCCACAGGATGTCGGCCCTGCCGTCGCCGTCGAAGTCGCCGGTGCCGGCGATCTGCCAGTTCGGATCGGCCACCGCGCGCAGATAGCCCTCGCCGGTGAGGACTCGCGTCCCGTCCATCGTGTAGAGATAGTTCTCTCCGGTCGAGGCGTTGCGCCAGAGAATGTCGGACCGGCCGTCGCCGTCGTGATCGCGGCGCACATTGAAGAGCGGCAGCGAGGAGTTGTAGCGGATGCGGCCGTAGAGCGGCGAGCTCAAACCGTCGCAGCGTTGCTCGAAGTTCGCGGCGAACGCGTTCACCGTGCCGCCCGCTCCGTAAACGGCCTCGAGCACGTCGAAGCGGCCCGCAACCCGGGTGCAGCCGCGCGAGCCGCCGTCGACGTTGAGTCCGGCGCGCCCCGCCTGCGGCGGCATGCTCATCGCGTTTTCATACGCACCCGGCGCAAGCGCCGGCGCCGAGGTCGGTGGATTGCCCGGCGCCGCGAGGTCGATCCTCCAGCTGTCTCCGCTGCCCTGGATGCTGAAGATCACCCCGTTGTAGAAGTTCCGGCTCGGAGTGAAGGTGAAGCCGTTTCCAGCATGCAGAGAGCGAGTCTTCCCCTCTCCGATGTAGTCGCCGGGCGTACTGCGCAGATAAAGGACGTTGCTGCCCGGGGCGACCGCGGTCGTGGCCTGGAACGTGGCGCTTCCTGCGCCGATCCACACCGTTGCGAAGGTCGCGGCTGCCGGCAGATTCGACGACATGAGACGTAGCGCCACGGTCTGGCCGTTGGCGATCGTCCCCGGGGCGCTCGTGAACGGCCCGCCGCCGATGCTGTACTCGCCGCCCTGCACGCGGATCGGCGCGCTGGAGATGCCGGAAACCGCCACCGCGTTCGAGACCAGCGGCACGCCGCGCGGCACGTCGACCGCGTCGACGAAATCGAACGGGGCCGGCAGCACCGGATCGACGTAGATCGGCACGTCGGTCTTGTAGCGGATCTGGCCGAAGAAGCCCACCGGCTGGCCGTCGCAATGCTGGACGAAGTCAGCGGCGAAGCGCTGCACCGAGCCGTCGGCCCCGTAGGCGACGTCGAGCACGTCGAAGCGGCCGCGCAGGGTGTTGCAGCCTCCGCCGTAAACGGATGCGGAGAGCCCGGGGCTCGCACCGTTCTCGAACGGGAAGCGCACCGCGTTCTCGTAGGCGCCCACGGCGAGCGGCAGCGCCGCGCCGTCCCCCGGCGCGGCGAAGTCGATGCGCCCCCAGGTGCCGTTGCCTTCGATGTCGAACGACACACCGTTGTGGTAGTTGCGGCTCGGCCTGAGGATCCAGCCGGTGCCCGCATAGAGCGCGGCGCGCTCGCCGCCGCCAATGAAGTCGCCCGGCTGGCTGTGATAGTAGAGAACATCGGTGCCTTGCACGGCGATCGCTGTCGTCGCCTGGAACGTGGCGCTCGCCGCGCCGATCTTCACCGTGGCGAACGCGGGCGTGCCGGCGAGGTTGGAGGACAGGAGTCGCAGCCTGACGATCTGGCCGTTGGTAACGGTTCCTGGCGCGGTGGTAAACGGCCCGCCGTTGATGTTGTACTCGCCACCCTGCACGCTGATCGGGGCGCTCGAGATGCCCGAAATCTGCACGCCGTTCGAGATGACCGGCACACCCCGCGGCACGTCGACGGCGTCGACGAAGTCGAAGGGCGTGGGCAGCACCGCCTCGGTGTAGATCGGGACGTCGGAGTTGTAGCGGATCTGCCCGAAGAGGCCGGTCGGAGCGGGCGGACAGCCGAACGGCAGCCCGTACTGCACGAAGTCGGCGGCGAAGCGCTGCACCGAGCCGTCCGCGCGGTAGCCAACCTCGAAGATCTCGAAGCGGCCCTTTACGCTGCAGCCGCGTCCCTCGCCATAGAACGAGAGCCCGGGGCTGGTGCCGTTCTGGGTCGGATAGCTCGCCGCGTTTTCGTACACGCCGGCGGCGAGCTTGGATCCTCTCGGGGGCGCGAAATTCAAGGTCCAGAAACCCGGACCGTCGACGCTGAACGTCACGCCGCTGCTGAAGTTGCCGCTCGGCCTGAGCGTCCAGCCGTTCCCGGCGTGAAACGCCCGCTGCTCGCCCTGGCCGATGTACTCGCCGGGGTGGCTGTGGAAGTAGAGGATGTTGGTGCCCGACTGCGCGAGGGCGGTCGTCGCCTGGAACGTGGAGCTCGCGGCGCCGATCTTCACTGTGGCGTAGGTCGCGGTGCCGGGAACGCTCGAGGACATCAGCCGCAGCGCGACCGTCTGGCCGTTCGCGATCGTTCCAGGCATGCTGGTGAACGCGCCGCCGTTGATGCTGTATTCCCCGCCCTGCACGCTGATCGGTGCGTTGGTGAAGCCCGATAGGGTGACGGTGTTCGAGGTGATCACCGCGTTGCGGGCGACATCGAGCGCGTCGGCGAAGGTGAAAGGCGCCGGCAGCGCGGACTCGAGATCGAGCGGCACGTCGGAATTGAGACGGATCTGGCCGAACAGCGCTCGCGCGGCGTCATCGCAGTGCTGGACGAAATTAGCTGCGAACCGCTGCGGCGAACCATCGGTCCCGTAGACCGCCTCGAGCACCTCGAAGCGGCCGCCGATGCTGTTGCAGCCGCGATGGTTACCCGAGAAGTCCATACCCGGGCTCAAGCCGCTGTTGAACGGGTAGCGCACGGCGCTTTCATAGGCGCCGGGGGCGAGCGGCGCTCCCGCGGCGGGCGGCGGTGCCAGGTTCAAGTTCCACCACTCGGCGCCGGCGCGGACGGCGAGGGTAACGCCCTGCTGGAAGTTTCTCGTCGCCCCGATGCTGACACCCGCCTGGTCGGCGTAAATCTGCCGGGTCTCTCCGCCGCCGATCCAGTCACCCGGCTGACTGAAATAGACGAGCGCGGTCGTGCCTGTGCCGACCGGAGTGGCCAGAGTCAGGTTGAGGGCTATGCCGCCGGCTTGCGCGCCCAACCCGCCGTTGTCGTATCCGTCGACCGCGATGAAGTAGGTGGTGCCCTGCAGCGCCTGGAAGGTCAGCTTGCTCTGAGGCCCGCCGTGGTCGTTGTTGGAGGCGACCGGGTTCAGCGCCGAGACCTGGGTCCCGGTGTAGACGGCGAGCAGCGTGTTGAACGTGCTGCCGAAGGTATCGATCGAGACCAGCTGCGTGGCCGGCGCGGTCCACTTCCACCATGCCGAGGCGCCGCCGGCGTTGCCGGCATGCAAGGGTTCGCCCGGCTCTTTCGTCGCGTCGATGTTCGTGCCCGAGGCCGAGACCGGCGCGCCGCTCATCTCGATGGCGGCGGCGAACGCATTGTTCGCGGGCCCACCGCTCGGCGCCGTGGCGATGTGCAGCTTGATCGACCCCGTCGCGCCGGAATAGCCGTCGACCGCGATCCGGTATTCGACGCCGGCGCTCGCCATGAACATCACGCGGCTCTGCACCGTCGCGTCCGAATCATCGTTGTTCGCCACGAACGCGAGTGCATTGACCGCCGAGCCCGTGTACACCGCGAGCAGCGTGTCGAAGCTGCTGCCGAAAGTATCGATGATCACGGGGCCCGAGACCGGCGCCGTCCACCGCCACCACATCGAAGCGCCGCCCAGGCCGCCGTGCTGGGGCTCGCCCGGCTCGCTGCTCGCGCCCACGTTCGAGCCGGTGGCAGTGACCGCGCTGCCGGCGAGTGCGGATGCGTCGGCAAAGTTGTCGCGCCCGGTGCTGCCTTGCACCGTGAGCGAGACGGCGCGCGGCACCGAGTTGAACATCACCGTGCCCGAGTGCGTGCCGATCCCCAGCGTCACCGCGGAATAGTGAACGCTGAGCGCCACCTGAGTGCTCTCCCCCGGGGCGAGGCGTCCCGAGGCCGGTGAGGCGCTGAGCCAGCCGGGCACGCCCGTCACGCTGAACGTGCGAGCGGCCGCGCTCACGTTGGTGAGCCTATAGACGATCGACGCAGGGGTGAACGGACCGCCGGACGAGCCTGAAGCGGCGAACCCGGAATCGGGCGTGACGGTGATGTCGCCGGGCTGCACCACATCCTGCCCGAATGCCCAGTTGAGGATGATCTGGCCGGCGGTGCCGGCCGCGCCGTCGACCGCGATGTGGTAGGTCTGGCCCTGCGCCGCGGTGAACAGGATCCGGCTGCGTGTGGTGCCGGGCGCGTTGTCGTTGGCAGCGATCTCTACGAGCTGCGAGACACTGTCGCCTATGTACGCGGCAAGCACGGTGTCGAAGACGCTGCCGAGCGTATCGAAGCTCACCGGACCGGACGCAGGCGCAGTCCAGCGCCACCACACCGAGCGGCCGCCGGGCTGCCCGGCGTGGCTGGGTTCGCCCGCCTCCTTGGTGGCGCGGACATTGCTGCCGCTCGTATTGCCGCTCGACGGCGGAAGCGCTACGGCATCGTCGAATCGGTCGTTCGCCGGACCCGGCTCGACCGAAAGCGCGAGCGTGCGGCTCGCGCTGCCGACGCCGTTGGTCGTGTTGGTGAACTGTACGGTCGAGCCGTACACGCCGCCCGGCAGGCTCGCGGCACCGGAGTTGATCGTCACGGCGACGGTCGTGCTCGCGCCCGGGCCGAGAGTGCCGCCCGGCGGGGTGAGCGTGACCCACGCGGCCGGCGTGCTCGCGCTGAAATCGAGCGCCGCCACGCCCGAATTCGTCAGGCTGTAACTCTTGCTCGCCGGAGAGAACGGGCCGCCCGGCGGGCCGGCGGTGGACAGGCTATCGGCCGGCGACACCGCGAGCACCGGGCCGACGGGGAAGACCCCATCGAGCGCGTCGGAAACGCGGATGCGCGGCTTGGAGAGGCCGTTGCCAGGATCGTAGACCGGGAGGCCGGTCGCGCTCAGGGCGGTGAGCAGCTCGTCGACGGTGGCGGCGGGCTTCTTCTGCTTGAGCACCGCGAACGCGCCGGCGACGTGTGGCGTCGCCATCGAAGTGCCGCTGAAGGACGCGTAGCCGCCTCCGGTCACCGAGGACTGGATCGAAACCCCGGGCGCGAGCAGGTTCAACATCCACGCGCTGTTCGTGAAATACGCGACGCCCTCGGGCGCCTTGGTCGTGGCGCCGACGCTGACCGCGCTCGAGATGCAGGCCGGCGCGCTCAGCGCATCGACGTAGCCTTGATTGCCGCTCGCGGCCACGGTCGCGATGCCGGCCGAGCGCAGCAGGTCGATCCCCGCCTTGAGCGGATCGGCGTCGCAATGCGTGGCGTAGAGCCCGCCGCCGAGGCTCATGTTGGCGGAAGCGACGCTGTAGTTGGCGCGGATGGCGTAGACGTGATCGAGCGCGCGCATCAGGTCGGAGGTGAAGGCCGCGACGCAAGGCGTGCCGCCCCCGCCGCAGATCTCCGTGCTGTCGAACACCGAGAACACCTGGATCGCGATGAGCCCGGCGTCCTTGGCGATGCCGGAGAACGGCTGCGGCGGAACGGCGCTCGCGCCGTTGCCCGCTGCGATGCCGGCGACGTGGGTGCCATGCGTGCAAGCCGGGACGGAGCAAGGCGCGGCGGCCCCGCTGCCGATCTGCGCGTCCTGGCCGTTCGGGCACGCTGTCCTCGCCGCGTAAGGCGCATAGGTCGACGAGAAGCAGGCCTCGTAGACCACCTTGCCGCGGAGGAAGGGATGATCGCGGTCGACTCCGGTATCGAGGATCGCGATGTGCTGCCCCGCGCCGCTAAAGCCCCTGTCCCACGCCTGCGGTGCGCCGACAAGCGGGCCGCTCTCGGCGAGCGCCGGCCGGTGGAGCCGATCCTCGTGCACCGCGACCACGTCCGGATCCGCTGCCGCGGCCTGCACTGCCGCTTCGTCATCAGCTTCGGCGGCGACGAAGGGCAGGTGCTTGTAGCGGTGTGCCTTCTTCAGGCCCTTTTTGGCAAGGTCGCGCAGCGCGCGATCGTGGACAGACTGGGCCACCTCCTTGCGCATCTCGAGGATCACGCGCTTTTGAGCCTGTGCGGGCAGCGCGGCGCAAAGCGACAGCGCAACCGAGAGCACGGCGAGCGCGAAGCGCAGGAAGCTCATTGGCTGCCCGGCCCGATCGGCCGCGCGAGCGAGTCGGGAGCAACCGACGCGACGAGCGGCGACGCAAGCAGGACCTCGAGCGCGTCCGGCCCGGCGGTCAACGCGAGCTGCGGCAGGCTGCGGAAGCGCCGCACGTCAGCGTAGCTCGTACCACTGAGCGCGCCGATGAGACGGTCCTGCGCGTCGCGGACCGCATCTTCGGGGAGGGGTTGCGCGCCCGCGACGGCGAGCGTCACGATGACCCGCACGGCGCCGTCGTGCGCCGCACGCATGCGCAGCGCGCCGGAATCGCCCGATGCGCATGTCGGCAGAGCGGTAGAAAGTGCTACTGCGGCAAGAACGAATTGCCGGCGTCGCATATCGCTCGCGCCCCCTCCACGAGCCCTTATCTGCTTAGTTGCGCGGAGCCGGGCTGCTCCACCAGACCACGAGTCTCTGCGAGTTTGCCACGAACACCGCGCCGGGCGTTGCATCGGCAACGCTTGTTGCACCCTCGATGTCACTATAGCGACTACGACTTGACGCGCAATCACTACAGAATGGGATGCGTCTCCTTCCGGGCGCCCACGACCGCCCAGTCGGAGGCATCACCTTGCTTCGCAGCGGCGAGTTCGTGCGCGTTACACGCAGCGCGCGCCGTCGACCTCGATGCACACGCCGCTGATCATCGCGGCCTCGTCCGACGCGAGGTAGAGGCACGCGTTCGCCACATCCAGCGGCGTGGAGAACCGGCCCAGCGGAAGCTCGACTTCCGGCGGCGAAGATAGGGCAGCCCCAGTACATACAGTCCCGGAGCGTCGACAACGCCGCGATCGTGCCTCAGTTACGGATAGGACAATCAATCGCGCTTCGCCGGCACATCACCCGCGCAGATCGGTCATTGCCTGGTACGCAGCCTGGTGCGCCTATGCGCTGCAGCTTATGTCGCATCGCGGGCCGTGTAGAAAGAGGTGTGAGTGTTACTTGCTGACCACCGCCCAGTTGCCGACCGGCACCGTCCTCACGTACCCCTCGCTCGGCTTGATGCTCAAGCCGTCCATAGGGTAGAGATAGTTCTCTCCAGTGGACGCATTGCGCCACAGGATGTCCGTCTTGCCGTCGCCGTCGTAATCGCCGACCGCCGCGATCTGCCACTGAAGCTCGCTTACCGTCCGGACATAGCCTTCGGTCGGCTTGATGGCGCGGCCTTGCATCGGGTAAACGTAATTTTCACCGGTGGCCGAATTCCGCCACAGTATGTCGGCCAGGCCATCGCCGTCGAAGTCGGCTATGCCGTGCACCTGCCACGCCAGGTCCGGAACCCTGCGGATGAAGCCCTCGGTTGACTTCACCGTCCTGCCGTCCATCAGGTACAGGTAGTTCTCCCCGCTCGTCGCGTGGCGCCACAGGATGTCGTCCTTGCCGTCGCCGTCGAAATCGCCGAGCCCGGCGATGCGCCAGTCCGGATTGGTCACCGAGTTGAGATAGCCTTCGCCTGCCTTGATCGCCAGGCCGTCCATCGGATAGAGGTAATTCTCTCCGGTGGCGGCGTTGCGCCAGACGATGTCGTCCTTGCCGTCGCCGTCCAGATCGCCGATGCCGGCGACCGTCCAGTTCTGGTCAGCCACCGTTCGGATGAAGCCCTCCGCGGCAATCGAGTTGCCGGTCATGAGATAAATGTAGTTCGCACCTGTAGTAGAGTTGCGCCACAGGATGTCGGCGCGTCCGTCGCCGTCGAAGTCGCCGATACCTGCAACGTGCCAGTCGAGATCGGCCACCGTCCTGAGGTAGCCCTCGCCGGCGAGGATCGCAGTGCCGCTCAGCGGCCAGACATAGTTCTCGCCCGTGCTCATGTTGCGCCAGAGGACGTCCGCCTTTCCGTCTCCGCCGAAGTCCCGCTTGACGGGCCGCGCTACGGTCCAGAAATAAGTCGCCGGCGTCGGATCCGGGTCGCCGAACTTGGACACCGCGCGCACCAGGAAAGCGTGCAGGCCCGCGGCGAGATTCTGGTAGGTCTTGGGGCTGGAGCAGGCCGAGAATGTCGTTTCGTTGCCGAGCCTGCACTCGAACGTCGTCGACGCGGTGTCGGATGCAAAGGTGAACGTCGCGGAGCGCGAGATCGTCTGCTGCGGAGGCGAGGACGCAACTGAAGTGTCGACCACGACCTGGGCGGACAATGCCGCCACAAAAGGCGAGCTGCCTGCATCCGACACCACCCTGAGGGTGGCGCCTTTGCGTCCCAGCCCTGTGCCCGCGTTGAAAGTTACGCTGACGGTGCAGCTATTGCCAGTCGGCAGCACCGTGGGCACGGTACAGGGGCTCGGGCCGCCGGCCTGTACCGAGAACTCCGCGGGTCCGCCTGCGCCGACCACCCTATCGCCGATGCCGATGGAGCTCACGGAAAGAGGCGTAGACCCGGTGTTCGTGAGCATGAAGATTGTGGAAAGCGGCGCGGAACCGACGACGTGGCCACCGAAGTTGTGCGCGGCCGGCGTCAGCCAGGCGCTCCACTCATAAGCACCAAGGTCCACGACCGTCGCGGCACCCCCTGCTGCGATTCGTGCATTGCCGTCCACATCGCGGCTCGGGAGTTGAGGCGCGGCGTTGTCGCCGGCATCGATGGATGGCGACGCCTGCTGCAGCCGATAATTGGCATGCGGTCCATCGATGAAAAGCGGGTCGGCGGAGATGTTGCCGCTGGTGCCGGTGGGATTGCTGCAGGTGCCGCCATAGGCGACCGAAAGGTTGCTAAAGGCATTGTTGAACGCGAATACAGCGGTAGTGGCGTTGTGCAAAGTCCCGCAGTAAACGGCGTTCCGCCCATCGCGTCCGACGACGATGTTGTTGCGAAGCTCGATCGGCCCGTTGTTTCCTTCGGCGAGGATACCTGAGGCTTGGGAGCTTTCGCTTTCTGCCTGGGAGGTCTCGTTGTACGCGATCGTGTTGTTCAAGACCTTCGGCCCGTCGCCAGCCGAGGAGAACAACCAATAGATGCCGCCGCCGCCGCAGTCAGCGCGGTTGCCCACGATGACGTTTTGCGCGATGAAGGCACTGGACGAATTGAGCATCGATATGCCGCCGCCCTTGCAGCCTGCCCGGTTGGCGCTGATAACGTTGCCGCGGACGATTACCGCGCCCGCCGAGAAAAGAGACACGCCGCCGCCGTCTGGCGCGGTGTCCATGACGTTGCCCTCGATCAGGTTCTCGATGATCTCGGCCGAAGAGGCAAACAGCACGTTGACACCGCCGCCACCGGTACCACCACCGCACCCCGCCTGCCTGTTGTTGATGATTGTGTTTGCGCTGACCAAGGGCGCCGCGGACTGAACCGATATTCCGGCGCCGGCACACGCACGATTGTTCGCGATCACGTTGCCGGTGATCGTGGGAGAAGAGCCGACAACATAAATGCCTCCGCCGTAGCCGTTGGTCGGTGACTGCGATCGGGACATTCCATTCAGGACGGTAAAGCCGGCCAGTACCGACGCGCGCCCCTCTCCCGAGACAAACTTCACCACCGGATCGGCCTGGTTGCCGTCGATCAGGGTGGTCTCGGGTCCCGCCTCGCTGGTGATGGTGATCGCCTTGCCGAGGAAATCGATGTTCTCGACATAGGTGCCGGGCGCCACCAGCACCCTGTCGCCCGGCGCTGCGGCATTGATGCCGGCCTGGATGGTCGGATATTCAGACGGGACGCGCACGGTCGTCTGGCCGTGCGCGCTCGGCGCCAGGAGCAGCGCCAGCGCAAGGATCGCGCGCGCCGCGCTAGCGCCCGATGACATTCCATGCTCCCGGCGCCACCGTCCTGATATGGCCCTCGGTCGGCTTGATGGTCCTGCCTGACATCGGCCAGATGTAGTTCTCGCCGGTGGCTGAATTGCGCCACAGCAGATCGCTGCGGCCATCGCCGTCATAGTCGCCGAGCGCGACGATCTGCCAGGCGGGGTCCGGGATCATCCGGAGATAGCCCTCATCGGCGATCAACGTCCCGAACATCGTGTACAGATAGTTCTCGCCGGAGCCCGAATGCCGCCAGACGACGTCGGCACGGCCATCCCCAGTCAGGTCGCCGACGCCCTTGACCTGCCACGCGGTGTCGGCCACGGTGCGGAGATAGCCCTCGCCGGCGACCGCCGTACCGCTCATCAGATAGACATAGTTCTGGCCGCTCGACGCGTGACGCCAGAGGATGTCAGCCTTGCGGTCGCCGTTAAAATCACCGACCCCGGCTACCTGCCAGCCCGCGTCGGCGACGGTTCTCAGGTAGCCTTCGTTCGGCCGGACGCCGAGCCCGTCCATCGGAAACACGTAGTTCTCGCCGCTTGAGGCGTGCCGCCAGAGGATGTCGTCCTTGCCGTCGCCGTCGAAGTCGCCGATGCCGGCGACCTGCCAAGCCTGGTCGGCCACCGTGCGGATATAGCCCTCGCCGGCGATTACGGTGCCGTTCATGAGATAGATGTAGTTTTGCCCCGTCGCGGAGTTGCGCCACAGGATGTCCACGCGCCCGTCGCCATCGAAATCACCGACGCCAGCGACCTGCCAGCTTTGGTCGGACACGGTACGCAGGTAGCCCTCCGTGCCGAGGATCGTGGTCCCGTCCATCGGGTAGAGGTAGTTCTCCCCAGTGCTCGTGTTGCGCCACAGGATGTCGGCCCGGCCGTCGCCGTTGAAGTCCGCCCGCACGGCGCGGAAGACGCTCGTCCATTCGAAAACGGCGGGTGTGGGATCAGGATCGCCCAGTTCCGACAGCGCGCGCACCTCGAGCCTGTGTGCGCCCGGGCCAACGGTGTACTGCAGCGGGCTCATGCACGCCGTGAAAACCGCCTCCCACTCGCGCCTGCATTCAAAGCTCGAGCCACCGACGTCGGAAACGAATGCAAAGGTCGCCAGGGCCGACACCGTGCGCGCGCCCGGCACAGCGATCAGAGTTGTCTCCACTGCGACATCGGCCGACAGAATCGCGAGCGCGGGCGAGCCGGCAGCGTCGGAATCGACCCTGAGCGTCGCGCTCCTGCGCCCAACGGTTGCCGGAGGGGTGAAAGTCACCGCCACGCTGCAGCTCTGCCCCGGCCCTAGGCTCGGCGCGAGGCCGGGGCACGGATCGGGCCCTCCCGGCGCGACCGCGAAATCCGCGAAGCTGCCGGCGCCGACCGCCGCGCTGCCGATGCTGATCGCGCTCACCGCCAGGTTGCTCGCGCCCGCGTTGACGATCCGGAACGTCGCCGAGACGGGTGCTGCGCCGAGCCGTACAGGTCCGAAATCGTGAGCGCCGGGCGTAAGCAATCCGCCGCGCTCGTACGCACCCGCGTCGACCACGGCAATTGCGTCGCCGTTGCCGTCCTGGACTCGTGCATTGCCGTCAGCGTCGCGGCCGGGTAGCTGGGGCGCAGCGCTGTCGCCGACATCTATGGAAGGTGATGCTCCCTGGAGGTGGTAATCGCCGCGCGGGCGATCCGAGAACAGCGGGTCAGCGGACGCGTTGCCGTTGGCGCCCGTGGGGTCCGCGCAGTTCGGGCCGAAGGCCGCCGCGCCGGAGCTGAACACGTTGTTGAACCGAAACACCGGCATGCCGCCGCTCGAGTTTTCGCAATGCACCGCGTATTGCCCATCCCTTCCTGCGATGACGTTGTTGTACAGCTGGCTCGAGGACTGCGAGCCGTAGGCGAAAAGGGCTGAGCCGCGGCCGCTGTCGTTGTCGACGATCGTGTTGTTCACGGCGAGCCACCCGATCGAGAGCGTGTAGATACCTCCGCCTTCCGGCGCACGGTTGCCGACGACGAGGTTCTGCACCATCACCGCTCGCGATTGGTTGCCCATGGCGATGCCGCCGCCCCACTGCGAGGCGTTGCGACTGATGATGTTGCCGCGGATGACTGGATCGCCGGCGCCGGAAAGATTGATGCCGCCGCCGTCCCCGTACGGCATGATGTTGCCGGCAATGAAGTTCTCGACGATCTCGGCGCGCGACGCCCCACCGATGTCGACGCCGCCGCCGCCTCCGCCCGTGCAGCCGGCCTGGCGGTTGTTGATGATGTTGTTCCTGATAATGAGCGGCGAAGCGAAATCCGCAGCGATTCCGACCCCACTGCATGCGCGATTGTTCGCGATAATGTTGCCCCTGATCGTTGGCGAAGAAAATCTGATGAGGATTCCGCCGCCACCGGACCCATTTCGGTCTTTGCCATTGAGCAGGGTGAAGCCGACCAGCGCCGAAGAGCGGGCTTCGCCCGAACTGAACTCGACCACCGGGCCGCCTTGGTTGCCGTCGATGAGCGTGGTTTCGGGTCCGCTTTCACCCGCGACGGTGATGGCCTTGCCGAGGAAGTTGATGTTCTCCACGTACCTTCCCGGAGCCACGAGCACGGTGTCGCCGTTGACCGCCGCGTCGATCGCGAACTGGATCGTCGGATAGTCGAGCGGAACGCGCAGCGTGGTCTGAGCCTGCGCACCGGGCGCAACCGCGAGAAGCAGTGCGCTCAAGGACCCGGCAACCCGCTGCCTTGTTGCTATTGTTATCACAGTCCTCTGATCAGATTACCGGTGCTTCGTGAAGCGCTGATGAACTCCCTTACCGATACGCTCAGGCACCCGCGGAGTTCCCCATCCCCCAAGCCTAGGTCTTTACGCCTCGCCTCGTACGCTACTCCTCGCCTGGAAAGCTTTCAATCCACGTTGCGGGATCGGACTACTGGGGCTTTCAGTTCGGCGGCGGCACGCTGAGCAGGTCCGAGTGAGCCTCGCGGCGAGCTGTGCGCCAGCGAGCGCCCTTTACACGCAGCGCGCGCCGTCGACCTCGATGCACACGCCGCTGATCATCGCGGCCTCGTCGGACGCCAGATAGAGGCACGCGTTCGCCACGTCGAGCGGCGTGGAGAAGCGCCCGAGGGGAATGGTGGCCATGAACTTGCGCTTCATCTCGTCGGTGACGGCGCCGCCGGCGAACTCGGCCGAAAGGCCGGTCTCGGGGCTGAAGACCGGGTTCACGCAGTTGACGCGGATCTTGTCCGGGCCGAACTCGGCGGCCATCGACTTCGACATCAGGATCACGGCGCCTTTCGAGCTGTTGTACACGGTGAGGCCGGGGCGCGGCCGGATGCCGGCGGTCGAGGCGATGTTGACGATCGCCCCGCCGCCGCGGCGGCGGAACACCGGCACGGCGTGCAGCGCCGCGAGGTAGACGCTCTTCACGTTGACCGCGTAGACCTTGTCGAACTCGGCCTCGCTTACCTCGAGGTAGGGCTTGTTGCGGTGGGTCCAGCCGGCGTTGTTCACCACGATCGCGAGCTGCTCGCCCGCGGCCTGGATGAGCTTGGCCCAGTCGGCGCTGCGGGTGACATCGCCCTGCACGAAGCGGCCAGCGATCTCCTTCGCCACCTTCTCGCCCTGCGCGCTCACATCGTTGACCACCACCTTGGCGCCTTCCTCTGCAAAGCGCCGCGCGATGCCGGCGCCGAAGCCGGAGCCGGCCCCGGTGACGATCGCCACCTTGCCCTTGAGACGCATCAGCCCTTCTCCTTGAATGGTGTGTGTTCGACGAGCTCGTTGACGTACTGCGCGATGCCGAGCGTTTCCCGCTCGAGAAAAGTCTCCACGGCGCGCGCGAATTTCGGGTGCGCCAGCCAGTGGCCGGAGCGCGTCTGCACCGGCATCAGGCCGCGGAAGATCTTGTGTTCACCCTGCGCGCCGCCCTCGAATACCTGCAGCTTGCGCGAGATCGCGTACTCGATCGCCTGGTAGTAGCAGCACTCGAAGTGGAGCAGCGGAATGTGCTCCAGCGACCCCCAGTAGCGCCCATACAGGGACCGTGCATCGCACAGCAACAGCGAAGCGGCTACCGCCTTGCCGCCGCGTTCTGCCATCACCAGCGTCACGTGTTGGGGCAGCTCCGCGCCCAAGCGCAGAAAGAAGTCGAGATTGAGGTAGGGCGTCGAGCGGTGCGCGGCATACGTGCGGCGATAGCAGCGGTTGAAGAACTCCCAATGCGCGCGCTCGATGGCGGCGCCTTCGAGCCAGCGGAAGGAGACCCCTGCCTCGCGT